>Ga0326511_10002199_pt1 | contig 15996 bp, 6 predicted proteins | sample 0_2496_0518_D_FD_203701 | JGI IMG/M metagenome (GOLD analysis project Ga0326511, IMG submission 203701) | Bovine rumen microbial communities from UC Davis, California, United States - 0_2496_0518 | ecosystem: Host-associated > Mammals > Digestive system > Stomach > Rumen | place: USA: California...
ATGACGTAGTAACACAGGTTAACAGACCTACGTTATATCCTGGTGAGGATGTAAGAGACTGGGAAATACCTAAAGAGCTTTCCAGTGCTTTTACTAAGTTGTCTGCGATTATAGAAAACAAGTACTCAAGAGAATACTTAAAGATTTGTGCATTCTATAATAAGATGTTCCCGTCTCTTAAGTTCAGTGATTGGGGACAGGTTTCATATAATGCACAGCCTTTTACCTGGCTTGACCAGGAGAGGTCTGACACAGGTACAGGTATCTCAAATAACTATCTTAAGCAGATTGTTGACCAGATAACATCTCGCTTAGGTACAATTGAGTTCGTGCCATATCTGCTCTCAGAAGACCAGAACTTCGAGTACATTATATACAAAGACGAGGTAGAGCGTATACTTCGTATGTATATTAATAAAGATAAGTTTAACCGTAAGTGTATTGACATATTCCATGATGCGGCTGTACTTGGATATTCTCACGTATTCATTGACCCATACACTGGTCAATTACGTAAAGCTAACGATTACGAGATTGGTATTTTTGAAAGTCAGATGACTAAGAATAGAATTGTACAGGCACTGTATCGTGACTGTGCATTCCCAGTATCTGAAGTAAATGTATACCTGAAAGACCTGGATACAGATAAAGCTGCAGAATTATTAGAGGACATTAAAGACAGAGTAACCGTAGACTTCTGTATGTATTTTGATTGTACTGAAAAGCACTGTGTAGTGTCTATTGATGGTAAGTTCTTGCCACCAAAGGAATATCCTTTTGACACTGTACTGCTGGCTACAATGCGCTGGGACACTGGATTTACTGCTGTCACTAGTACAAGTTTGTTTGACTTACTGTACCCAATGCAGAGGGAAATTAATAAGATTAACGCTAAGCAACAGCAATTAATCAGAATGTACAAGGGTGCAACTCCGGTATTCAATTCAGATGTAGAACTGGCAATGAAGGCTATTACAAATGGTTCTGGTGAATGTTTATATGTAGACTCACAGAGACCTTTGGACAGCTTGATGACAGTAATTAATCCTACACCACTTGACCCAGAATTGTCTGCTACAGTCACTGAGTATAAAACTGCTATGTATGAATTGGCAGGTATACAGAACGCTAGTTTTGATATGAACAACATGAGGTCTGCTGCAGCCGTTGTAGCTTTGGACCAGACACGTGATAGCGTATTCCAGGCACAGCTTTCAGGTCTTGCGGATTTCGTAGCCGATGCACTCAAGCTTTATGTATACTATAATGCAGGCTACAAGACTAATGACAGCAATATGGATTGGGATAGTGTTAAAGAATTAATTGACACAGCTTACATTAATCTTAAACCTGTACACTTGAATGACCCATTGTCTGACGAGGATAAGTCAAGGCAGTCACCAATTGATTATATGAAATTGTGCACAGCCCGTTGCGTATTACAGATAGTCAAAGGTAAAATGACATTTGCAGAATTGCCTTACTTCATTGACTGGAGACAAATTGTTTTAATGCTTGCTGCTACATTGGTAAAGTTCAATGCACTTGGTATTGATGTACCTGACTCTGTGCATGAATTCCTTATTGCAGCATTTGTTGAAAGTATAAGACTTGGAGAGGTAACAATAGCATGACAAAGTTAATTATAACAATGATGGTAGGTTTCACACTTATTATTAGTGTATTTTTGATTATGTTCTATATATTGGATAATAAGGAGTAAGTATGGAAGGCGGACAGTCTACCGATATTAATCTCAGAGCAGGACTTGATGTAAATACAAGTGATATGCTTGTACCACTCAGCGATGTAACATTCCAGCATAATTGGCAAAAGTATCAAGGCAAGTTCTTGCCAAATAGTTTACGTTTTGAAAAGAATGGCTGGGCTGCTGGATGGAATGTGTTTAACTTTAACTATGACACATATAGGGCTAGGACAGGCGATAAGTACGCTGAGCTTAGCCAGTTTAATAATTGGACTCAGATAGTAGCACTCTATTCAGATGAAGCTGACCCGGATGCAGATGTTGTTGCTTATGTTATACCTGACTCATTTATTCAGAATGGTACAGTAACACTTACTGACAACACTGTAACTGGTAATGTAAATGGTAGACAGTATCAGATAACATGGGATGAGAATACTAAGTCCTTTACAGACATTACACAAGGTTTCAGTGTTGAACAGACAGTAAATAGTGACTACTCTGTCCAGGTAAAAGTTATTGATGATACGAGCGTATTTAGCTGGGATGTAAATCTCTGGTTAGGTAATAACTTAACTTGTGACGAGTTAATAAGTGAAGCTATTTATCATGGCTATGAAGATGGTAAGCATACATGGGGTATGTACTCATATGACAATAGTCAGGTTACTACACCAGAAGGAATTGTACTCACTCCAACCATTACAGATAATAATAAAATGGTATTCGATTATGAAGTACCATACTCTGATGACTCATTTAGTGGTAACTATACTGTAGAGAACTGGTATCTTAGGTTTAGTGACATTAAGATGCAGAACGGTGACTATGAGACATTGTTACTTGCAGACGGATTAGACACAGAACTTGCTTTCAATTACATGGCTCCTGTAGCAAGTAATAGTAGCATTGTAGCGAAGGCTGGCGCAACAGTTATAGACTGGAAGTTACCTTTGTGGCTTGAATGGGGCGCATCAATAGATGTGTCTACAGTTACAGCTAAGAAGTGTGATAATACACAGAATAATGAAATATTAATCAATACATATAATACACTTGACAAGGCAACTGTATATGTTCTGAATGCATTTGAGGAAACGGTATCTGAACTTACTCTTACAAAGAGCGGTATAGGCTACTGGCCAAAACCACAGTACCGCTTTAACAAGATACAGCCAGGACAGACAATTGAATGGAAAGTAAAGACTGCATCAAGCAGGTACAAATATAACATTGCCAGTAAAGTATACTTTGGTAATACAAAGGGATATAATAACATCAGGTCAGACAACACAGAGTCTTTGGTAAAGGCACTTGGTACAGGTTACAGCATAACACCGTACTTTAATCCACAGACAACATTAAAGCAGAATAGCTTCTGGGATGATACTAATCCAGATGACCCATTGTACACAGAAGCAATTGTATCAGAAATAAGCAGCATTATACTTCAGTCAGATACACCGTCTTCTGCTTTCGTACACGATGACCTCGAGTTCGTTGCACAAGCATTGCCTGACCCTACAGATAAGTACAATTTTGCAGAGTTCACTGGTTCATTACTTTCTCCTGAGAAAAAGACTCTAAGTGAACTTTATGACTCAAATGGTAACTACATCGGTGGTACATATACTCAGTACACTGGTTCTGATGATAATATGCCATTGGAATACTTACCATACATGTGGTATGATGATGGTTCAGATACTGGTGTATATTGTCACTGGACAGATGGCACAGAGTTTATTACTGACCCTGATATTTTCGTTCGTAGGTTCTTTGGTGTATACTCAGAACAGAGTAACTATCAGAATGAAATACTTTCACTTAACTCATCTTATAGCAGAACACGTGTAGTTAAGAATTATACACCATTCTATGACTTTGATGCAGGTAACTCTACAAATGAAACATTAAGAGCAAACTTTAGAACTGCTTGGGCAAAGTACTATCCTTCAGTAGAATGTCCACTTACAAGATTTGATGATAGTAGTATTGCTCTGGATATTTACTCAGCTTACGATGATATTGAAGAAGTAAACGACCAGACAGTAAGATACAAGTTCACAGCACCTGGTGTTTATATCAAGAATAATTGGGCCGTTCAGTTTAACAGCGCATCAGGATTAGTGCTCTATGATGGTAGTCCACGTATAAAGTCTTACATTAAGCATCATGGTGTTGATGTGACAAGTCAGTATAACGTAGACTTAATATCATCAGATGCATATGTCATTATTGGTGGTGCACATGTATCTTGTCCGGGCTTCTTTGGAGAGTCTGGTTATGAGACAGTAGTCAAAGGTTCTTCTTCAACGAGCAAATGGCAACCAAGTACCAATACTTATGAAAGAATTACAGGTGGTGCACAGTTCTTAGTAAACTTCAAACGTAATGGTGACCAGTATGGTAATAGATGGGTAGAGCCTGACTCAAGTGCTGTTAGGTCTAGTAACTGGTTAAAGTACTACGCAGGTAGCATTGGTAATGTAACACAGGGATATGAAGTCAGAGACTATTCTGGTGTTACATATAACACTGGTGTAGACACTGTTAACAGTGGTTATAGTATTGCAAGCATAAGTTCTGGTATCAGATGTAGCACTCCTGTATGGGGTCATGGTCTTTATAAGATTACTATGCCTGATATAGTACAAGGTAACAGCTCAGATACAATATTAACCTGTGAAAAGGTTACGAGTAATTTGCCAAATACACACTATATCTATTGGGACAGAAGTAATACTGAAAAGAGTATGTACCTGTGGGATATGGTACTTGGTGACATTAATACTTCAACAGGTTCTATTCCATTCACACTTAGTGGCACAGGTAAATTGTATGGTGCTACAGAAGAAATAACAGACGATGTCTATACTTTAGGCACAAGCTTAAAGGCTGTTGAGTCATTACCTGCTCTTACAATAAGTACTACTCCGGTTATAAAAGGCTTGCCAAATGGTGTGGTAACAAATTTCACTGCTTCACATGCTGCAAGTACTGGGCATAAGTTCTATAACAATTTGAGCTCTTGGTCAGTATACCTGGTAACAGACCCTTTAACTGATTATAATGCTACTAATGATACATTAAGCATGACATTTATAATCAACAACGAAGAGGTGCCGGTATTATACTTACCAGAGTCTGGTGCTACAATACTTGATGAAAGTAGCACAGTGCCTACATTGTATAATGAGTCAGATGCTAAAGTAGATGTATTACTTGTAACAGGTCTTGCTCAGTCAGTTGATATTACCTTAGACATTACATTAAAGTTCAATGATGTAATGGCACGGTTCTACAAGTTATCTGATGGTTATACATTAGGGGATAGTGTATCTGATACTATATCAATTACAAAAGATAATGTAACATTAGTATATTCAAAGTCTCAGAATGACATTGTAAGTGGTACACTTGACTCATTGTCAATTAGTGACATTAGCAATGGTAAGCGTATTATTGCAGCCGGTAGACAATGGGATACATTTACTGGTGTATTTGCGTCTGTGTACGGTGGCGATTTACAGGGTGACTTTATTACAATAGACGGTTATGTAGTTGATTATAAAGACCTTAAAGAGAACAGTACTGACACAGGTATATCAGTACTTAGTACCAACATAACCGAACCAGATAAGACTAAGACAATTGGTAAAATAAAGCCAAATGGTCAGTATCAATTACTTAAGCAACAGTGGGATAGTACCACTGCTACTGAGAACTTCTGGTGGATTGATAGTAAACATGTTCTCTGCTTGACAAAGGATAGCTTTATTCTTAGGCGTAATACAAAGACACCTGACGACTGGAATGGTGATATATTTGAAGATGTATACGTAATACCTAGAACAGATTTACTTGACAGTAACACTATTCGCTATTACACTACAAATGTTTATAATAGTAGCAGAGGTGCCTTGTTCTTTACAATACAGGAAACTACTGACGGAATGCTGGTTAAGTTCTATAAGACAAGACCAGTGATGAAACACTCATTTGATATTGTCTTAAAGGTAAGACAGCATGATATTGGTACAAGACTTAATGATATGACATTCGATGAGAGTGTAGCATATCTTAATACTTATTCACCTTTAACAGTAAGTACAATATTGTCTAAGGCAATTTGGTCAAGTACAATTGTTGGTGATTATCTTGTACTCGGTGTTCATTATTCAAATAACTTTGACCAGTGGGCAATAGTAATAGACCTTAATTCAGGTTTAGTTACATCAGTATTGCAGGGTTATGGATATGTAGGTTTACATGGTGATTTGACAGGTGGTATGTTACCAGATAAGTATATGAGTGAGACTGTAGGTTTCAATGATATTGTACAGCCTCTCGATGTACTTAAGCCAATTGCTACTGTTGACCTTAATGATTTGGACAAGGCTTATAACATAACAAATATAGAAGACATAAACAAGATTGAAGATAAAGTTGTAGGTGTAGCAGAGAGACAGTGGTATATTTCTCAGAAGCTGTTTGGTATTGTATCTCATTTAACATTCAATAGTGACACGGGTACATTTACTAAGCAATGTATTCCTATGACAAATAACTATACAGCAGTATACAAGTCACCTTCATTCGGTTCATTTATACTTGCTGATACGTTTATACAGGCTACAATGTTCAGTACCATTGTACAGTTTGAGTCAGGCTCTGCTGCAGAAAAGGCTTGGAACATATTCATGGGTCTCATGGGTGTACCTACTCTGTACTACCTTAAACCACGTCTGTCAAGCCTTCTGTATCTCCAGCAGACTATGGGACAGTACGCATATGTACACTATAATAGCTCACTGAACCCGGTTGAAAAAGACCCTGAAGCTAGCCCTGTAGACCATGGTATGTCAGAAGAACGTAACTTACAGACAGACCCGGTACTGTCATCAGATTATGTATTTGACAAGCAAAAAGTAACTCAGAACATTGAACTTACAGGTGATATATGGACAATGGGTATTTTGAGCACATTAATGGCTGCTTTCTCTGCGGCTATTGACCTTGTAGAAGTAAAGACAAGTATTAATGAAGCTCAGAACCAGACTTCTACTACAGACTTCGGTAAACGCTTTGCCGATGTAACGGTAGAAAACGTTGATAACTTTATCGTTGGTCAGCTTAAGACACAGTCTAAGGGTGAAGCTGCCGGTACTTCGTCAGTTACCGCTCTCAAATCACTTGACATGTTCTACAGTACAAGTGACCAGCAAAGTATTCATGCAGGACCAGGTTTCTGTGAACATCAGTACGTTGCAGATTGTGTAGCACAGAGTGTCACAGACCTTAAAGTAAAGGGACAAGTATTCTCGCTCATGTTTGTCATAAGAGCATTGACAACAGTTCAGTATAGAATGATTGTACTGGCTGAGACTTACGTAGCAGAGGGCTTATCAAACGCGGCAAATGGTATGCTTGGAAATAGTAACCCGTTTGTAAATGCCGCAGGTGTAGCCGCAAAAGTAGCCGCCGCCGCTATGCAAGCACACCTTGCTCTTATTACTGCGTTCATTACTGAAGTGGACAAGATTATGGATGCTTTGTGTGCTAACGGTATTACAAGTCAAGTTGAAGCAGGTGTACCTGATAGAGAAAGCTTGACAACAGAAGGTAAGCATAAATACGGTGAAAAGAGTGAGACATTCATGTGGCCATGTTGGGGAATTCAGTCTGGCAGTCTTAAGTACACTGATGAAGAGGTAAAGTCAGGTGTAAAAGAAACTAAGTGGACATTGTCACAGCAGGCAGCAAAATATTACATTGTGAACCCATACTGGGGTGTTACACACAAGGTAATTAAACTTAGCATACCTAGCACTTCGTCTGTTAACGTGTCTAAGGGTTCAATTCATGCTTTGTCTAAAGACATGGACTATGTAGTAGGTCAGCACAAAGGTAAAGTACCATTCTATCAGGCTGCATGTTATGGTCAAAGTACTGAAAGAACATTACCAGATGATATGGCCAAGGTAGAAGGTGTTAATAAGATATTACCAGACCAGGCGTTCAAAAATGAAAACATTTCAGTGTCTGAGCCTGCATTCACACCGTCATTGTTCCAGGATTACATCATAGATAAGTCATGGGATTTGAGTCAGTGCTGTACTTATGGAATGACTCTTTGGACCACAGTTAAAGACACTAAGATTATGGATTGTCCACCAAGTAACATGGTAGTTAATAGTGACTTCTGTGGCGTTGCCTGTCCATATACTGCAATTGAAGTAAAACGTGGTATTTCTAAGAAGTACATGAGACCTCACGCTATAACACCAAATGTGCTTGCACTCAACTGTACAGGTTACAATAGTATCTTTGATAACAAGTTATATCATGCCTTTGATGGTGTTTCATATAGACTTGTTGACTTAGTAGGTGGACCAGGTCTCGGTAAGAATAGACAAACATTCTGGTATGCATTCCAAAAGAATGATAGGTTTAAGCGTAGCAATAAGTTCCCGGCAAATGAGCTACAAGGTAACTTTACCGGTGAACCTGTGAACGCTGTAGACAGTATTGATGAACTGTATACCATTATGACAATAGCAAGTAAGCAAAAAGGCTTGGAAGGTGGTACAATAGGTGAAGATAAAGACGCTACACGTTGGTCTTTACCAATTTTCACAGAGCCTGTGTCTACATTGCCAGCTGCAGTTAAAACACTTACTGCTATGCCTTTACAGGTACATGATGGTGTTACTGCTCTTACTGTTGACATGACTAATAACCAGACTGCTTACAAGGCACCAATATCAGTAGACTTTACAATTGGTAAGCAAGCATACAGAGTAACTCAAGATTATATCTGTTCAATTAGTACTGAAAATGGTCTTGATATACTTACAGAACTTGTACCTATCTTAGGTCTCAAGTACATTGGCGCTACACCGTCTGCTGCTTACTTCTATTCAAAGAGTACTCGTTGCTACTACATGTTTAGCGGCAACTCTTTGGTAAAAGTTAATATGATGGAAAGGTTCAGAGACATTCAGCGTGGCTTCTGGGACTTCGTTAACCAGGAAATTGTTATGCCTTGTCTCATGACCTTTAAGAGACTTAATGCGGAAGTTGAAGACAAAGATACTGAGACAGATAATATCATAGTACCTGTACTGAGTAATAGTGATGTGTCTGGTGAGTTACCACCACCACTTACAACTATATTCAATGACAGGTCTTGGTACAAATGCGTATCTTTACCTTGTGGCTTTGCATATCAGGGACCTAACCGTGTAATAATTAACAGAGCTATATTCTGTGAGTACATGGAAAGGTCTATCAAAGATAACCTAGGTAAGTGGTCTAAGATGGACAAAGAAAAGTATGTTACACACCGTGAGTACCCGGAAAAGTATTCTGATGTACTTACAGAAGTTACTGGTGTAGACGGCTGGACCTATAATCCATTCTTACTTGTAACAAGTCCTTTAGGCTTGTCAGAAGATACTGACTGCATGTTTGAATGGACAATAACATTCTGCTGGCCAATTGAAATGGACCTGTTATACGGAACAGATAACTTCGCTTGTGTAAACATAACAGCTGAAACAATGACACCAGGTGGTAAACTTACAGATAGACCTACACATGTGTACTTAACAAAGGAACTGTTCACTAGAACAGGTAACTATGGTTACTACACATTCAGGTATCAGAGTAAGAACGGCTCTGGTAACAGAGAACGTTTGCACATCTGGTCAGACCAGTACATTGCTATATCAAGTTTAACTTGCGAGGTTAAGTCAATCACTAATAGGAGAACAAGTCAACTTACCCAGCAGGTAGATATACAAAGACTTAAAGAATTATAGAGAAAATACACATTTACATGTGTATTAATACAAGGTATTATTAATTAAATAGGAGTTAATATGTCAGACACAGCAACAAATCCAGATGGAATGTACACACCTGATGATTACTACAATGCAATTAGTAGTAATACAAATAGACCAGATGCTCTTAATAAGAAGGCTGTAGATGCATTTAGAGGTAATCTTGAAGCTGCAAAGCAGTACAGAAAACGCACTAGATATGCAAAAGCTACTCAAGACCAGTTTGGTAATGCTTTACCTGATACTGCATATGAGTACATTATGCAGAGATTAAACCAGTACAGAGAACGTGGTAATGTTAATAAGTTCTCACTGAGAACAATTGAATATGAAGCTAAGTCAAAGTACAATATACCTTCGTCATTTGACATCAGTGGTAGTGGTTTGACTGACAGAGCTCTTGCAAAACTTATTGACCAGATGCCTAAACCAAAACCAAAGGCACAGGCTACAGGCAATACAAATACTGGTAATACAAGTGAAGGTACAGCACAAAGTGCAAGTACAACAAATACAGGTGCCGGTACAAGTTCAACAGGTTCTTCCGGTTCAACAGTGCCTGCACCAAAGGGTGTTGCAGCACAGAGTGATGAAACAAAATCTGCTTACTACAGAATTAAAGCTGGTCAGGCATCAGATGCTGATATTAATCTGTTCATGTCTTATAGTGATGATGAACTTAGAGCTGCAGGCTTTGGTCCTAGGACAATTGCTTACTTCCAGAGTCTCAGAAATAAAAAGGCCCAGCCACAGACTAACCCTGGTATAAGTAGTAGAATTGACACATCAAATCTTACTGAAGAACAGTTAAGACTCCTGAACCCTGAGGAACGTTCTCTTGTAGAGAATATGTCATTGGCAGTAAGAATTAATATGGCAAAGGCGCAGGGTAAAGTAATAAGTGGCTTATCAAAGCCTGCACAGTGGTTTACAAGTCTGCTCTTAGACCCAGTGTCTAGAAAGAAGTACAAAGATGCTATAGCTAAGCTTGAAGCAAAATGGGCAGGACATGTAAACGGTTTACAGGATGCTTACTATGGTAATCAAGAGCATGAAGACTGGGCTCTTAATGGACAGACAGGTACTAATGAGAACACTAAGTTCAAATTACAGGGAAAAGAAAAAAAAGTAAGTAAAGATAGTGGACACAAACCAAAAGGCATGTCAGTTGGTCCCGCTGGTACTATAAATTATGACTATGAAACAGGACTTGATGATGGTAAGAGGACTAGGTAATGACAGGTGAACAGTTAGCGCATAAAAAGATTGCACAGGAGCAGTACAATAGTGCTTTGTACAATGTTAACCAGGATGTTAATGCTGTACAACAGGCTAGAGATGCTCAGGTAGCAATTCAGAATGGCGAAGACCCTGACGCTAAGAAGGCTGCAAAGCTCAACGATAGAGATACCGTTGAGCAGACTAAGCCGGATAAAATGGAGCAGAAGGCCGCCAGAATGCAGGCACGTGAAGAAATAGCTAATAATCTCAAGGCCGGTTTCAAGGATGCTGGAACAGCCGCAATGGCTAAAGCAGGTGAAATCGGTAATAATATAGCCGGTTACAATACTCATTTCTCTGATAGCTTTTATCGTGATGTAGGTGCTTCTTTTGCAGGTAGACCAACAGGAAATGAACTTGACAAGGCTGCAGATACTGCTAGACGTCAGGCTCAGAACATGAGAAATGACTCTGCTAACAGACAGATGGAGGCACAGCGTTCTGCTCAGATTGCTAATCGTAATGAGTATAGTGAAGCTGGTAAAATTGCCTCAGTGCAGAATGACGCACAGAACAGGCAGAACATTCAGAATGTACAAGGGCTGTCTGGTAGTGCCGCTGCAAAAATGAGGCAGTCAAATGCACCAGATGTACAGGCACAACAACAACGCCAAGACCAGCAACGTCAAGTGGCAAATGACCGTGGTCAGGCTGCTGACACTGCTCAACAGAATGCTACACAGCTGGACGGCTTTGGTGCACAATTGGACGTTGAGTCTCGTGACTATGACAATGATATTAATACATCTGGCAGACTTGCAATGGGTGAAGGTGGTAGTGAACAGACAGGCACTGAGACAGAAAACACTGAAAATACTGAGCCAGAAAACACTGAAACTGACAATACAGAACAGGAAACTACTGAGCCTGATACAGGAAAAGTACAGCACGTAATCAATGCACTATTAGGTTCGTCTAAAGGTCAGGACATTCGTGATGGTACATCTCAAGAAGGTATGGACTTATACAACTGGGCAATCAGCCAAGGTGTAAAAGCAATGCCAACGGACACATACTGGGAACAGTCTGGGCATGACCCTAAAAAGTATGAGTCTTTATGGTTAAATGACCCTAACACAGGTGATAAAGCCACAAAGCAAAGAGTACTTGATATATTGAGACAGGGTAGAGCTGGTGAAGGCAATGACCCTAGAAAAAATTTCTCTGGTAAGGAGTATGACGAGATGGCTCAGAGAAGTATGAATGTACCAACTGATGGCCCACAATCAGATGCTCGTGTAAAAGATATACATGCTATATTGTCTGATGAGCGTATGAAGTGGATTAAGGATAACTATGACAGTGAAGGTTTCATATTACCTGATGACATTGAATGGCTTGCTAAGAGAGCTGGTAAGCTTAAGTTCCAGGACAAAGAATATGACTATGATACTGACTGGACAGAAAAGGATGAGCCTATTGTTAAAGCTTATGCAGACCATATACGCAACTATGTGTATAATTATAAACCTGAGGCACAGGCCATTGACCCGTCAATTGACCCTAATGAAGAACACATAGGTCCTATGGCTCAGGACATTGAGCAAGTAAATCCTGCCTGTGTTAACGAAACACCAGAAGGTGTCAAGACTGTTGATACAGATAGGCTTGCTATGATGAATGCAGGTGCAATTGGTGACCTTGCTCGTCAGTTGCAGGAAGTAGTAAACAGATTAAATAAATTGGGGGTATGACATGACACCAGCACAGGCATATACATTAAACCAGATATTTAGTAAATCACCAAAGATATTGGACAGGGTTAAAAGTGGTGATACCAGAGGACTTAAGATATTATTAAAAACTTGTGGCATTAAGAATGTATCACAAGAAGACATACAGGAAGCACAGGACCTCGCTACATTGTTCGACAGTGCATCTGAAATGAGTGCACAGGCAGAACAGCAGGAAGACATGGAGACAGCAAGAAAGGATAAAGCTGCAAAAGCTTATGGTGACGCAGTACGTGGCATCATGAAAACAGACCCTAAGACCATGGCTATTTATGCCGCTCTCAATGCAGCTAGCTCAGGCCTTAGAGCTATCTCTGAAAATGCCTCTAATAATGGTAACAGACTTGCTCAAGCCATTCTTGCGGCAGCCAGAGGCAATATGACAGATAGACAGATTGACACGTATGGTTCATCACGTATGAGTAATGCTCAAGCCTGGGGACAGGAACGTATGCGTAGAGGTGAAAACCTTGGAAGATGGGCAAAGGCCGCTTCTGATACTATTGATAAGACCCTTGGTACTTATCAGGCAGACGATAGGGCGGCTCGTTACAGAATGATGACACCTTATGACAGAGAACTTGGTATGTCAGGTCAGTACTATAATGCTGCAGTACAGGAAGAAAAGCTTGCTGAAAAGATGGGACGTCAGCCAAAGTAAGGAGACATAAATGCCAGCAGATAAGGAACTTGAAAAAGAAGTAGTAGAGCAAAAGGACAAAGCTCAAGAGGAACTTAATACTCTTACTCAAGATACTGAACAGAAGTCAAAAGACTTAGCACAGGAACAGTACGATACTGACCCTACTAAATTGTATAAAGATTACAATGCTAATCAGGCAAAAGGTGAAGGTCAGTTTGGTATGATTAATAACCGTGACTATGGAACAACGTTACGGTTAGCACGTGAGGCAGACAGATATAATGCTGCTCCTCGTGCACATTTATACGACGTAGGTACTAATAATACTGGTGGCATACGTGATATGGGCGTAGGCTATGATAAACCAAAGCTTGAAACAATGGAAACAAGAGCAATGGACGAAGCCTTTGACCTTGATGAGAACCAAAAGAAACTTGCACAAGAGTTACAAGATGCAGTGAGACGTAAGGACCTTGAAGCATTCAAAGACCTCTACAAGCAATTGTTTAATATTGAACTTGACAGAATGCAGGCTAAAATGGAAATGGCTAAATGGTCACGTCAGCAGATGGCATCTAATGCACTGCAAAAGAACCTCTATGCATTCCAGCAGTACCTGTTGCGTAATCTCAATCTGGAGACTGCTCAGATACTCATGAATATGGTTTCAAGTGGAAATGGTATAGGTGCTCAGTTGGCTGCGGCTATTATGGGTGGATTTGCTACACCAGCACAGTCACAGCTCTTTGAACAACAGGCAAGAAATGAGCTTATTAATTATTATATGTCACAGGGGTATAGTGGTTATCAGTCTCAACAGCTGACTGATTATGACCTGGCTAAAGCTGACATACAGAACTTTAATAAGACTGAAGCAATGACAAAGAAACAACAGAACGTATTCAATAAAGCAAAGGCACGGAGGGAAGCTAACTAATGTTACAGATAGACGTTTGTCCATTTGCCAGTGATGCACTTGAAGATGCAATGAGATTGGCACAGACAAAATCACTTAACAGTTATACATTCTCAGATTGTCTCAACTTCCTGAACTATGTCTGGTCGGATATTTACTCACAAATCTGTATGATTGACTCAGGGTACTACTCAAGGACAGTAAGGCTCACTAAAAAGCTTACTAAGTTACCACGGTTCGTGAAGAATAGTGTAATGGTATACTCTGCTCAAACACAGACTGACTATAATAGATTAGTGTACAGACAGTCAGGTGAGTCTGACCAAACTGCAGCAGGTACATATCGTATATCTGGTACAGATTTATATTGTCCGGATGCTGAACGTAGAACAGTGTTTCTTGAGTACTGTCCTCAGCCATCACAGATATTTTTTACACATCATAATCGTGACCCTAAGCTTTATCCTGATGGTCATGATTTGGTACGTAATAATATTTACAACTTATTTGTATTAAAAGCATACGATGAGAATGATAATGAGATTAATTATTCAGATATTACAGTGACACAGGATACAATTGCCAGTGCCATTAAGTGGAAACTTGTGCATAGAGTTAACACTGAAAATGTACAAGACATAACAGACCTGCTAATAAAACCTGAGGATGCTGAGACTGGTAAATGGGAACTTAAGTTTGTGTCTTGTGACTTCCCATACATATTCTGCTCTTACCAGAACAGTATAACTGGTGAATGGCACTCTGGTTTCTTGAACAGGGAACTTGAGTGGACAGACTATAACCCATTTGAATGGACTGGACGCAATGATAATGTAGAATATATCTGTTGCAAGTACAACGATAAGACAGGACTTGGAGTTATTGTTAAAGACTGGAATGACTTAGAAACAAAAATGTTGAATATAGAACAATTACCATCTAAGTCCGGTTCTGTCATTTTTGTGGAAAATGCTTTCGAGTATAAAGGAACAAATGGAACAGTAACAAAGTTTACACAGGGTTACTGGTACAATAGATATAATACCGATTATAACTATACACAGGTACCAACTGTTGAAACATTACCAACAGACCCAGATGTAAATGATGTTGTGAACCTGGAAGGTGAACTTAAAAAGTTTGATGGTGAGGAATGGGTAGAAGTGACAGGTGTAATAAATGTTGCTCAGACTGAAACTAGTCCTAGAGTCAAAGAACTGGGCTGGACACCTGACACACGTTTAGTATACCCTGCTCCAGAAGTATACAGATACCTGGTTGCAAGACTAGCAGAAAAATTTGCTGCTCTTAACGAGTCAAATATCATGGGTGTTCAGTCAGAACTCACAGATGCTCGTTTCGCATTCCAGGCATTCCTGAAGAAAGACAAGTCTGCATGGGAACGTATGAGAAACGTTAACCCTGCAAGTATAAATGATTGGTTATAATAGAGGAGGAGAAAAATATGTATAATGAGACTAATAAAAATATATATCGTGAGTTTATTGGAAACCAAGACTTTGGTAATGATACAGACGCTTGGATTATAAATGGATTACTTACAGATATGTTTGATTCTTTGCCAGATAGCTCAGATGAAATTAGGCGTATGGCAAATGAATTTGTAGACATATATAAAACAACAGGTAGCTTAGGCGAAGCACTTAAAAGTCTAAAAGCAAACGTTGAGCCTTACTGCAATTATTACAAAGGTGAAAATGATAAATATGTAAAAAGTCTTTATGATGATATAAATGAATACTTACAAGACTATGTACAAGACTATGACGAGCCAGAAGAAGAGGACTATAGTAATAACAGTCCAACAGGGTCTGGTATGAAAGACTACTTAACTAAAGATTACT
>Ga0326511_10002201_pt1 | contig 15991 bp, 25 predicted proteins | sample 0_2496_0518_D_FD_203701 | JGI IMG/M metagenome (GOLD analysis project Ga0326511, IMG submission 203701) | Bovine rumen microbial communities from UC Davis, California, United States - 0_2496_0518 | ecosystem: Host-associated > Mammals > Digestive system > Stomach > Rumen | place: USA...
CAGGATAAGTTTAATTTCTTCAAGGGATTTAGAGATACCAGGGATAGGGCTGTATTTGCACCTAGAGAAAAGGGCGCTGGTACATTAGCTGCTTATCATGCTATGAGATACCCTTATGGTGAAGAAAGGGATGTTAACGGTAATTTAATAAGAGAAGAATACCAAAGAAGTAATGAAGCTGGAACTGACTGTCCTTATTTCTATGACCCAGAGACAGGATTTGAGATTGAAGGTACTAATGATGATGAGGATGCTTGTCCATTTGGCTATTTCCCTTATGAAGTTGGTAGTAATAATTTAAAATTTTTCTGTTGTGAGGATTGTGAAGATGTAGAAAGCCCTATTCATCGTGATATAGTTAATTCAATAATAATGAATTCTATTAATGAGATTATTGATGAATTAACAGAAAACGATGAAGAAATTATACCATATCTTAGGGATTTAAAAAATGATATACCTAGCAAATTTGATTTTCCTAAAATTCTAACTGAAATATTTGAAGATGCTGGTGTAAGTTATAAGCCAACTGAAGAGTTTGCTAACCATTTATACAAATACCTAGGAATGAATAATTGGAGTGATGATGTTTTAGGTGGTTGGCTATTTAAAGACCTATATGATGAAATATACAATTATTGGGCAGATAAAGATGAATATCAAATACAGATGGGTTATGACTTTGGCGTTGAATATGGTGATATCCTTTATAGTGGAAGATTATTAGGTAGAATGTGGCCAGACAAAGGACTAATCACGTTCTATCCAGGCCAACAGCCTAGTAGAGAAGAAATGAAAATGGTTATTACTGATATTTCTTCAAGAATGGGTATTGAATATGAAGATTTGTTAAAGTTCTACACTATATTTGAGATTGGAAGTAAAGAAGTATATACTGGAACAGGATATAAAGGTCATGATGATGCTACTGTACAGTGTTGCACTATAGCCGAATATATTGAAGGTAAATATAACGGCTTCAATAGGGAGGAAGAGGTTGAAATGGTTAAGAATAGAAAGGGTATTGACCAATTAAATATTCACCTTGCAAACCAGAAAGATAAGTTTGATTATTTCAAGAACTTCAGGGACACTAGGGATAGGGCTGTATATGCACCAAGAGAAAAAGGTGCTGGTACATTGGCTGCTTATCATGCTATGAGATATCCATTTGGCGAAAATAGAGTAATTAAAGAGGATTATAGATACAACTCTAATGATGCATCAGTAGCTGGAACTGACTGGCCTTATTTCTATGATGAAAAGAGAGGAAGGGCATTTGAAGGTGATTGGCGCAGTAAAGTCGCTTATCCATTTGGTTATTTTGAAGTATCTAAAGGTAAGTTAGAATTCTTTGTTGGAAAAGGCCGTTCAACTCATGGCGGAATTGCATTTGAAGTTGCAAAGGATTATTATTTGCCAAATGAAACAACAAAAAAATTAGGAGAAGTAGCAAAATCAATAGCGGAAGGAATTAACTCTGTATTATCTGTATTATCTGGTGATAAGGAACAGTATGAACTATTAATAAAAGACCAAAATAGTCCATTATTTAAGGCATTTCGTAGACCATTATATAATAGATATCATGTTTTTTTAGAGCCTATAACTGAACGAAAAATAATTAATGATATTGTATTAAATAGAGAACATTGTAATCCAGAATATATACAAAAGCTCCTTTTTAATGCAATATTGGATAATTGTATTGAGAATAGTGATAAATATGACCCTAGACCTTATGATTTAGACGAACTATTCGAATTTACTGATTTAAGAGGTGGTGAATATTATTTTGACAACGGAAGAATGCAAGGTAGAATATTCACAGACAATCAGACAATTTCATTCTATGATGAACAACAGCCAAATTCAAAGGAACTTGATATAATCATCAAAAAACTAAGTGAAAAGCTTAATATTAGCTATGATGATTTGATGGAATACGAGATTATTTATCGCAATTGGGATGAAACATATGAGGATGAAGATGGTTATGACATGGGTGTAATAACTGGTTGTAGTGTATATGAATACATTACTGGCAAACCTATGGATGACATGATTAATCCTGAGGAAAGAAAGGGTTCTAAGTTTGTCCCTCATCTTGCTAGCCCAGATGAGAAGTTCAATTTCTTCAAGGGGTTCAGGGACACTAGGGATAGAGCAGTATATGCTCCTAGAGAAAAGGGTGCTGGTACGCTTGCTGGCTATCATGCAATGAGATACCCATTCGGTGAGAGTAGAAAGAAAAAGCTATTGGGCCTTGTTAATGAGGAAATTAACAAGATGCTTAATTAAGGAATTCAACTATTGCGTGAAGGAAATGGAAGTAGAGCAAAGAGACAGACTATTGCTATAATTGCAGATAGTCTTGGCTTTGATGCTGACAGTCCATATGCTATTGATATGGAAAATAGACTTAAAACAATATTTTTCCATCATGGGTTAGACTGTGATAGATATATCGTATTTGAACCTAATATATGTAGGTGTGCATTAGACCTTGGATTTGGAACGAATGACTTCACTGGAGAGGATGAGAAATATATATCAAAGGTGCTTGATTTGATATATAAACACATTGAAGTAATAGAGAATGATAAGGCAAGACAAGCTGAACTTAAGAGAATTAAGGATAGTATTACTGGTATTGATGCATTAACGGCTATTGATAAACAATTGCAAGCTGAGTTTCCAGTTAATAATGAGCAACCTGTTGAAAACGCTAAAGAAGATGAAAGAATAGTTAATAATTTAGCAAACGGCTATCATAGAGAAGGCCCTCTTACTTATGAAATGGCTGGTGAATATGGCCAGTATAGCAACCCTGAAGGAAGGATATGTTTTACTTACCAACCAGAACAATGGAGAGCCTATTCTAAAAGTGGCATGAATACTTGTTATGTACTATTGAGGGATGACTGGAAAAAATGGAATAATATAAAACCAGAACATGATGGCTCTGAAAAGAATTGTATTCTTGGAGAACCATTTAATAAACAAAATGGCTATGATGACTATGGTATGAGTATGATATTCATATTTGTTAATCCACAAGGTAATTTGGAGACTGCTAATGGTAGATGGAATCATGGCGCTAATTGGCCTGCTGGCTATAGGTGTGACCACGAATACACTGAAGATGATATCACAAAATTAATAGGCCAGCAATTTAAAAATGTGTTTAAATCAACCTATAATTTTAATGAACTATTAGCAAAAGCACTTGAAAAGTTAAATAACGGTGAAAGTCCAGCAAAAGCTTTTAATTATGCTACTGGTATGTATAATTTTGGTGGAAAAGAATATTGTACAGTAAAGCTTGCTGAAATGTACAACATCCTTTTTGATGGTAAAATAGTGTCTCCAAAATGGTTTGATAAAATTACTCATACATTTAATCACCTAGGGCTTGCTAGTGGAGTAATAGGTGGAGTTAATTATATTTTTGATACTAATGGTAAAAGATATAAATTTTCAGACATTTCTCAAATCATAAACAAGAAATTAATGAATGGGGAAGACCCTGGAAACATTTTTTTGGGGCATAATTTTAAGAATGATAAGGGGTTTGCTGTAGTATCTATACTTGGTAAATATAATATACTATCCCTAACAGCAAATAAATTAATTTCTAATATATGGTTTGATGATATTTCTTCAACAAGGACAGGATTATTCCATTGCAGTATTAATAGAAAAAATTATTTATTATTACTAGATGGCAAAATAGTTTCTGAAGAAAAAGCTTTAACTACATTCCTTTATAACATAGAAAACTATCCTGAACTTTGTAGACATGAATATGATGTTAACGATGAAACCTTTTGTGTTGAAATATTTGGTAACTTTTATTATGTAAGGAATAGTGATAAAAAGCCTATTAATACCAAAGGATTTAGAAGGATTGAAAGACAAAGTAATTCAAGATTTGTGTGGTGTTATAATTATAATGCTAACCCAGCTCAAGACGAAAAATATGCATTAGACCTTAAAACTGGCAAGTTAATGCTAGAGGATGAATTCTTTTCATATATCTGGAAGGCTGCTGGAATTAATCCTGATGCAGCTGAGGAAAAATATTTTGAAAATATTGAACCAGCTGGAGAAGGAATATTTAGGATATATTTTAGAGGAAGAGGATGGAATTATATAAAAGATGGAAAGCTAATGTTCAAGGTATGGTTTAACATGTGTGGCGGCTTTGAAAACGGTATTGCTAAAGTTTACAATAATACGTGGCAGTGGAGAGTTGTTAATACCAACGGAGAATTCGTAACTCCAAATGGTTTTTTAAACCTTGAAATACATGGTAAATATCTTGTTGGATATTATGAAGAGGATAATGAGGATTATGATGGAGAAAATGATGAATATGTAGAATATTTTTCCGTAATAGACATATCAACAAGAAGAGAAATATATGATTATGCTAGGCTTTCTGATAGTCGTAATTTAAGCCACACCACCCTTGGTGAAAAATTTATTACTGATGATGATGAAATCTTTCTTGTATTTACTAAAGATGGAGAAATGTTAACTGATGATGAATATGAAGCGTTAATATCTGAGACTTACGAAAGAACCAGAGATTTATCTTTGTTTGATACGGTTACAGACATGAAATATGGTTATAAAAAAGTGAAAGCGGTATATAATTGGTTTAATATGTTGGATAAAAATGGAAATCTTGTTTTTAATGAATGGATATGGTTGCTTCGTGATTTCGAAGATGGAAGACTAAAAGTTGAATTTGCAAAACATTTTAATTATTTAGATGAAAATTTAAGACCAATATTACCAAATAACCATAATTATTCTTGGGGTGATGAGTTCCATTGCGGATTTGCTCGTGTTCGTGATAAAGATACACATAGAGAATATTTTATCGATGTAAATGGAAATATCGCATTTGATAAAAATGGATATGAATATTGTTGGGGGTTTAACCCTAATACTAAACTCGCAAGAGTAAAAATCGATGGAGTATATTATGATATGACAACAAATGGTAAATTGATGAAACGTGATTAAAAAAATAAGGAGGTTAAATGTTATTAACCTCCTTATTTGCTTTTATATATCAATGTTCCAGTCTTCTTATTGAATTTCATACCCATTATCTTCAATGCATTAGAAAGAATCATATATGATTTAAGCGATAATGGCCTGAACTTATCATCCTCTGCCACACCAAATGTGGTAGAAATCCACATTCTTGGGTTTCTATTATGAGGGGAGAAAAAATCCTGGGCATTTGCTACTGCAAATGCATAATCACGATGTTTATCATCGGAACGAAATGTATCTATACCTATGTGGTATCTATTAGCCATTTCATCATCCCTATTATACAATTCTTTCATGTATAGTTTACCTGAATCACTCATCTGCCTTTCTTAATTAATTCGTTTTTCTTCCTATTGAAAACAAAACCATCTTTTCTTAATATACTAGAAACTAGTATATACTCTCCTAAGGATAGCTTTCTAAAATGGTCATCGGAACAAAGTTCTATTCCGTTTTCAACACAATGAATGTCATCCAATGGCTTTAGTTTTCCATTATATTCGTCCCTGTATGGAATGGCAAGCGCATACCTTTCATCTTCCCTACTTCTCTTTAGGATGTCTTTAACAGTATCCAGAACGATATAGTGAAAATATCTTTCGTCAGTATTTTTAACCTTTCTAAGCTTCAGTCTTTCCATTTTTTACACCACCTTTAATTATTGGTCTTATAACCACATTGTCTCCCTTTTTTCCATGTTTATTCTCATACCACTTAAAGGTTTTATACATAATTTCGCCAACGGTAATAACTGTACCACCGACACTTACAATAAGATTTGCTCCTTTAATTATATTCTTGATGTTCATGTTACTTTTTTAACTAATCTTTCTCTAGCCTTATTCTGCAATCTATGAAGATTCTTAATGGATGAAATAAAGTTTTCCCATCCATCAATTTCCTCACCATTCATAGTAATGCTGATTACAATCCACTCACCCTCAACCTTTAAGGTTATTACCTTGTATTCAATTGCGTACCAACTAATACTCCAAAAGGTATGAGTGAGCCTTGTACCTCTTTTTCCTCCTACTATACTGGCAAAGAAACCATTGTCAGCTAATAGTTTCTTGGTATCTTTGTATTTGATAAAATCCTGTTTCATAATGCAAATATACCAATTTTTTTTGGAAAAAGCAAATTTCCTTAAATCTATTTAACTTTTTCCACTAAGAAAGTAAGCGAATATTCTGGTGTATCTTTTTCAGAATAATATCCACTGCCATTCTTAGAATTTAATGGGGCTAAGACGTTTTTAATTATCTCAATGAGATTGTTAGGTTTTCCCTTAACATACATCTTACATATAACGTTCTTATCCTCATCAGCAAATCCTATTGCTGATTGGTCACCTTGCTTGTTCATCGCTGGTCTAATGTCTGCCATATCTTATTATCTAATTAGTGATTCCAGCTGATAATACTACCAGCTGGAACGTTATTTAGCCATTTATTCTCTTCATAAGAACCTCCTTAATGAGATTACCATTTGCCTTTGGATACTTCTCAAGAACAAGTGGCTTAAGCTTACCCATATCTTTCATTGAAAGAACATAGCCATCACCCTGAGCAGCATGATACTCAGTAAGAACCTTCTCGGTATACTCTGCAATCTCCTCGTCAGAAGGAAGCTGTGGAGCAAACTCATTGATAATGTCAAGCTCTTCCTTCTCAATTTCAACAAGGTCGAGCCTCTTCTTATCAGTATACTCCTTGATGTCATCCCTTCTCTGACTAGCCATCTTAAGAAGAGTGTCCTCTTCCTGCTCAATTGTTCTTGTATAATCCTTGGTCTCATTCTTGGCTGTAAGTTCAGCCTTGATAAGCTTGATTGTCTTCATCCTACAGTCAATCTTATCAACAGTAGCCTTTTCCTCAGGAGTAAGCTCTCTGCTCTCTTTCTTAGCTGTTACAACTATGTGACCTTTCTCACTATTTAGCTTTGCTATTTCCGTATCCATCTTGAATAGGAAACTTGTCTCTGGTATTTTCATAATTTTTACTTTTTTTAATTTAATGAGTCATTGATTCTGACAATAGTACCTACAGTCATATCAATAAGCGATTTTAAGTCCCTGTAATCGCACATTTCCACCTGGGTGTGCATATTCCTATTAGGGATAGAAAGAAGCTGTGTAGCGCAATCAGATGAAGCCTGTTTGATATACAACGTATCAGTGCCACCACTAGGTGCAACAAACTCCTGATATGGTATCTTAAGTGCTGCACACACCTCTTTAATCATCTTTGTAAAGGTTGGGTTGTTATTTACGCCATGAGCAATTGCTCCACCCTTACCAAGTTTAATGTCACCCCATTCACCAGGTGTTACATATTCATCATCGGTTGCAAATGTAACATCATAATCAATAGAATAAGCTGGGTTAATATGGGCTGCTGAGATAATTGCACCACTGGCAGTTGTCTCCTCCTGTACACAAGCAACACCATATACCTTGATATTCTTGAGTCTGCCGTTGGAAACATATTCTGAAATCTGCTTCATTACCTCTCCTACAACAAACACTCCAACCTTATCATCAAGGCCACGTCCAACAAATCTATTTTTACCAAGTTCCATAGGGATATCCTGGATGATGATTGGGTCACCAATACCAACGAGAGCCTTTGCTTCCTCCTGGGTCTCAGCACCAATATCAATCTTCATATCCTTAACCTTAGTTGCCTTATCCTTTTCGTCATCAGCATGCCATTCCACATGAATAGGTTTCTTACCAATAACGCCTGGAACAGGCTTACCAGTTACAGATGAAAGAATCTTAACAGTAGAACCAAGCAACACTTTTGGGTCTACACCACCATCCTTGATGAAGTGGATGAAACCCTTATCATCGATATGCTGTACCTGTAATGCAATCTCATCGATATGTCCTGAAAGCATTATAGAAATATCACCATTACCTACAGAATAACAGGCATTACCAACCTTATCAGTAAATTCGTGTTTAGCACCGAATGACTTTGCATATTTCTCAAACTCATCTGTTGCATTTTTCTCGTATCCACTTGGACTGTAAGCCGCAAGTAAACTATTTAAAAATTCTTTATTCATTAATTTTTGTATTTTGGAATGTTATACTTATCAAATAAATTTTCTATCTCTTCATTATTTCTTGTTCCATTATGGGATATACGACCTCTAATGACTTTAACATAATCTTCCTTTAAATGGAGCAAATTAGTAGTGCTTTCATCAATTTTGTCTAGCTCTTCTAAGAGATAAAAACGCCATAATTGACTAGAAATTAATCTTTCTTGTCTATTGTTATCTCCATTTAATACAAGCTGATAAAAATCTATTATTAAATCAGCAATGCCATATGCGCTTCTTTTTTCGCCACTCAAAAAACGGATAAAATTTCCTCTGTAGGCAAATATATTATTAAGCCTAGTTGTGTTTTTAAACTTTACAAGAAGATTATATCTCTTATGCTTTTTCAGAAACTTAACAAGTGACTGATATTCCCAACTTCTAGCTATCTTATTCATACATTAAACACATCCTTAAAAGGCTTCAAATTACCTTCTGGGTTATGTTCCTTGTATGCGTTTTTATCATCGATTATAGCAAAGCTAATAACCCTGAAAGCTGTCTTATATTTCTCACTATCAATAACTCTCTTGAAAAGTTCTGCCATTTCCTTTGGAGGTGTGCCATAAGCGCCACATCCGAATGCTCCAAGCACGATAGAATCATTTCCATTAGCTATTGCAATGTCAAGAATCTGTCTAATCTTATTTAGGATAACATCGCATACCCAAGGTGCAATCTTACCATTCTGAAGAGCTGGTTTCTTAACGGCTGATACACTGATGACATCAACCTTGAATGGCTCTTCCATGAACTCACAGTTTTCCTTCTCTGACTTTCTGAATACTGTTACTTTTGGTGTATAAATTCCACCATAGTTATAATTGAGAGGGTATCTTTCCTCTCTCTGCTTTAAGCCATAATTTTCTCCAATAGCATGGAACTGATAAAGAGATAATGCAATGTTGCTGCGTCTGAAGATACTCTCTTCCTGGGCAGCAGAACCTTTTGTTACTCCGCCTCCTGGGGTAGAGAATGATGCCATATTAAGAACAGCAGGATTAAGTCCTTCCTTAACCAGTTTCTCAGCGTCATAGAGGCAATCCATATCTACTACCTCAATAATGGTGTCGTATTTATGGAGCTTCTCATAGTCGTTAATAACCTTTGTAGAATAGAATTTGGTATTCATTACTACGCAACTTACATCTGTAAATCTTACCATTTTACCAGATGGTGCTTTATATTCGTTTCTTTTAAGCACGTCTATTGTCTGGTCATAAATCTTAATTCTCTCTATCTTATCCATATATTTTAATTTTCATTTAATTGGAATTCATAATCAAGAATCATGCTATTGTTCTTCGCAATAGTATTATTCAGTTCTTCTATCTTCTTTTTATCTGTAACTTTACGAAGCCTACCAAGAATTATCTCATTGCTTCGCTTAAGTTTATCGATAGATTGTTTAAGTAATAATTTGTTCGCCATATTTTTATCTTAACCCTAAAAGATGACCAAGGCCATCTGCTACATCACCAACACGTTGAGATAACATGTTAAGTTTGGTATCATAAGCCTTAATTTTACCCTCTATGATGTTTTTTAATTCCTGATTTTGTTTAAGAACATGTTCTTTCTCATTGAATAACTGTATGTTATCTTCAAGCAAGCGTTTAACATCAGTAGAATTCATATTTCTACTTCTAGCATCAGCCTCACGACTCATGTTCTCAATAAGAGATACATTGTCGAGTTCTTTCTTGAGTTGATAACCAATCTCCAGCAATTTTTGCTTAATGCGATTATCATCTGTCATTACGTTTATATCTGCTAAGAGATTGATGCAGTTTTCTAGTTCTTTTGCTGATAACATTGTTATAATCCTTTATATTCACCTCTTTTAATCAGCCTTTCCATTTCCTCCTGAAAATAAGAAAGCTGGTCTCCTGTTATATTGCTTATCCATTCGTCACAATATTGGCGATATTTTGGAAAGCAATCCCTTAAAAATCTCCACTGGAGATATGTAAATAGCTCTTTAGACATCATAATTAATCCCAATAATCGTCATAACAACCTTCACCGTATCTACCCCAATAGTTATCGTTACTATAGTTGTAAGAATATTTAGGGTTCTTACTAAGACAGAATAGCTTAAGTAGTTTCTTAAACTTAAGAGACATTGGTTTAATAATTTGCCCCTTATATTCTATCTTTGGCATGTGTGTTTTAGTCTTGATTTCTCCAGTCTCGGCATCCACTACTGCTAAGTTCTCTTCATCCCAAATCAGGCCATGATTATGTAATACACCTAGAGCCTCTTCAAGTTCTACTGCATTACATCGTCTGGTCCAATATGAAGGTTCATCAGTATCTAATGTTTTCTCACACATCTGACCTTTATTTGAATACTCTAAGAAGGGTCTCATTACATACCCCTCTTCCGTTTGGGTATATTTACTTGGGTCATAGTATAATAGAACTGAAAGCTTCTTATATGAAGAAACTGACAAGTCAACACCTTCGTAAATCGCAAATGAACCTGGCTTGTTACTGAATGTAACAAAATCGCCTGGTTGGAATTTATATTTATTCTCGTCCATATTTTCTATTAATCCTATGATTTTAGCCATTTTGGTATAGACCGTTTTCGTTTATAATCTGTAATACTCCCTCTGTTACATATGGGTAAGGATTCATACCACCCTTTACCATACTTCTAATGATAGTTGAAGAAACATCCATTCTTCTGGGTTTAATAGACCAGAATTCCTTATTGGTAAGACTGGCCCTGCTACCTTCCCTTACTATGAATGGTACGTGTTCGTTATCAATTTCAGTTCCATCGCTTCTTTTAACTTCAATGAAACCGAACTTATCTTTTATTTCGGTATCAAACTTCTTCCATTGTGGAGCTGCATCTATTGTATCAGTACCGCATACTAGGAATAGTTCATCTTCTGGATAACATTCACGAATCTTTCCCAGAACCTTATATGAATATGTAGGTGGCTCTATTCCGTCTTCCAATGTGCATACCTCACATTTATCACCAAATGGTTTTATAGCAGCTTCAATCATCTTACAACGTAGTTCAAAAGGTGCGGGTTCATTCTTTTTCCAAGGATTATGTTTTGCAACCACAAAGAGAACCTTATCGCATAAACCACTATTCAAGACGCATGCTGCTATATGGATGTGCGCTATGTGTATTGGGTCAAACGAACCAAGAAGCAAGCCTAATTTCTTCATTATCTTTTATTATTTTATACTTATATATAATTTCCCCAAAACAGCTACCAACAATAAAAAACCAAGTTATTGGCCAGATTATAGCTGCTATTAAAATAAAAGTTCCTTTAAGCTCATCAAAGGCACACAGTTCTTTAAGACTACATATAGTGCCATTAGTGCCAACTTCATCAAACATCTTATCAGATATCAAGTAGAACAAAATAGCCCCACAAATGTACCCTAAGAAAAAACCTATTAAGAAAAAACTTGTATCTATCATATTGCAAATATATCATTTTTTTCTGAGAAAAACAAAAAATTATAATAAATTAACAGAATTAATATATTCTTCAAATTCATTATCTAAATTTTCCCAATAATCACTTCCTTCAGGTGTAAAACACCATAAGAATGCACCGCCTATTGATTTGGTATCTAAATATTTTACAATGCTTTTTTTATCACCTATTGGAAATAAACACTTATTTCCAGTCTCCTTGACTGCATTATTAAAGAAGTTATATAATGCGTTTTTCCTTTTAAGGAACTTATATAGAATCCTACCGTGCAAATAATCAACAGCCATAAAAAAAATCGTCAGGATTATCAATAGTAATTGAATGCACTCTACTGTCAACCTTGTGTTCTATACCAAGTTTGAGTGATGTATCTACATAAGAATCAATGATACTTCTTGTTTCCTCTGTTGATGAATATGGCCCAATCCATATAGTCTTAGACCACTCATTATGTTTCACATAGAAGTTTCCATCTTTTCCTTTCTTAGTTATGAATTCACTAGATTCAAGGGGTCTTTTATACCACGCTACAGGCTTAGGCATAGAAACTTCAACCTTTGATGCTTCCACAATACCTTTACGCCTTTTGGTAATATATTCTTTCAATTTGGTTTTATCTTCCATATCATAATATATAAAATGGTTGGCTGATTTGGGCCAACCATGTCTATTATACAGTTAATGACTTTACCAGCTTTTCCTCTATTTCCTGGAGTACAACTGGATAGTATGTATTAAACCAATATCTCATGGTTGGAACTGTGTAGTCTTTCTTCATCTGGTGAAGAATACATCTAGCCTCAACATTGAGAATTTTCTGGATGTGTTCATCAGGGAACTTACCCTCGCACCACTCATTGGCAATCTTGGTAAAGTTGCTTACATAACCAAGGAATTCAGCAAATATAATGAATACAGGAGTATCCATCTTAATTATTTTCTCATCTGAATTGAGTTTAATATCCTCTAAATTACCGTTCCATTTCTTGGTACTTGTCTTAGTTTCAGTATTTTCCATTTTCTTTTTAATTTAATAATAAAACTCTGGTCTTTCGTTTGGGCTATTTGTTATAGCCTTATTGTCTTCTACCTCAACTATGGTTGAAGCGGTGAAGAACACATTTTCAGTCATTTGATTTTTCATCCTTGTCTTTTTCGTTATAAACAGTTATTTTCAATGTTCTTTTATATTTCTTCGGCACTTTCTTATATACTGGGTCATTCTTTGTTGAATTAACAGTCTTAGTATAAAGCGAATTATCAAATCTAGTTGATTTATGATTTTTATTATATTGAGGATATGTATCGCCACCATATAGCCACGTGTCCTCCCAACAATCATAATCGAAAATACCAGTACCTATCGTATGATATTCACCGTTCCTTCTTCTATACTCTTTGTCTTCCTCTTGGAAAAAGGTATAAAACACCCATAATACCATAACAATAGGGAAATATATGTAATCATATTCCTCTCTTGCTATCATAATGAGTATCCCCATGAATGCAGTGAAGACTAAAGAAAATCTAAACGACAAATATAACATTATAGTTTTTTATTGCAAATATACAAAAAATATATTTTACTCCAAAATTTTAGTTTCTAAAAAAAGTTAAAAGCTTTTTGTTTCAACCATACACTTTGCAAAAACGCTAGTTCTATTGTATTTACCACTAACGTTTTCATCAACGCCATCAACTCTCTTGAAAGACAATTCACTGTCAGACTTAGAGGTAACCAACACGTCACGACTAGCCAAGCCAAGAACTGGTGGAATGTGATACACACGATTTACAAAAACATTCTCCCATGCGGTCATTGGGGTTACGAGCTGCCATTTCTTTTTAAGCTCTTCAAACTCTTCTTTTGTCATATCTTAAAATTTTTTACGTTCTATAATAAAATTAGTATCAATATCCGTCTTAAAGATGTTGGTTACGTTTAGTGTAACTTTTCCATTTTCCTCTACATCATAACAAGTTAGAGTATAATCACTCTTATATGTAGGCATCAGTATTTTCCTTTTCTTACCAAGAATAGATGGTATAACATATACCTTTCCTACTTCAATTTCAGACCAATCAAGATGATTAGGCAATGATTTAAGCTTATCTCTCTTCTGGGCATATGTTGAGCCTCCAGTTGTAACTGTTGGTGCTTGAGTGCCAGTTGCTATTATACCAGTAGCACCATGTAACTTAGGACACCAACTAGGCTTTTCAATGTCATCAGTTTCTTTCTTCCTGAAATCAATTGTCCTAGGTCTAGCGTATGTTGAAGACTCTATTCTGTACATACCACAACAAGCATTAAAGATGGTATCACCCCTATCTTTATACTGCTTAATGAGATATCCACAGAAATTACAGGTTTCATCTGCCCTTAATCTTTTTTCTTCTTTTGGGTTTAAGTTCTCATCTAATGGTACATCGAAAATACAAGTCTCGCACATTAGACAATCCTTACCCTCACAAGGATGTATATCTTCCATAACTAATATATCTTATATTAATTCATCCATATCTTCATCGTCCACCCATTCATCAGCTTCATCAAGTTCATCACCATCATCAAAGCCCTCATCAAATGTTACAGGAGCAACAGGGTCTCTATGCTGATTAACAAACTGCATAAACCTATCAAGCTGCTGTTTATCCTCAGGTGACAAATTCAATGTTGCGCCCATTCTCAGAGAGTCATTGATTCTACGAATAACATTCATATCAATACCCTCTGGAACTGTTAAGTCCTTAAACTTATCTCCAAATAGCTCGTTACATGTGATATTGAACGTCTCTTCACCTATTTTCTCAAGCAATGATATATCCTTATTTACAGCTCTTTCTAGAAGAACATGTAGCAAAAGATTAGTGGTGCTAACAATACGATTCTGTATGCTAGCATCATCATCCAGATGCAATGGGCAATGATTATGAGCAATCACAACATCAAGAATACTCTTTAAATCCTTGCACTTCTTAAATGGGTTATGGTCATACTGACATTTAAACACATTTGATTTTCTGACTATCGGACTAAGATATCCAAAACTCATAAATGTCCTTGTGTTGCACCCAATGGTACACCTGAACTTAACGAATAGTTTGCGATTTTTCAGCACCCTACAAAGATTCTTGAGGGTTAAGAAATCTACATAATATTCTTTGTCTGGACAAAATTTATTCTCTTTATATATCATATTTGCAAATATATCTTTTTTTTATTTCAAAAACAAGAGACAAGGCTTAAAAAAAGTTAATCTTCTTCTATAAACAACTTTTTATCTTCTGGAAGGTGCAGCCAATAAAAGTAATCCTTGCATTGTCTTTCATATTCGCACATTTCCTTCTGTTTATCACTGGCAGTACCAAGTTCCTCAGCCTTTCTAGCAACAACCATTAAGTTCCACATGCTCCAGTAGTCATCCTCACGAGGACGTAAAAGATGATTACCACTCTCAATGTCACTAGCTATTCTCTCAATGAGTCTTTCCTCACTAGGAGTTATAAATTTACATTTACTAATCATATTTTGTTATTATTAAATTTCTAAATAACGTGGCTCATATACCCTATTATAATGTTCATTTACCACTGACACATTCGTTACCGTTGTCTCACCTCTCTGTTGAGGCTCATGCGTACAACTATGTAGATGGCCACAAAAATGTAGAACTGGTTTTTTTTCATCTACAGCATCACCCAAAGGAATGCAGCCAATATGTGTCTTACCGTCATACCAGAGCACATCTTCTTGCATTATAATGTCACTTGTACCGTGAGGACAATCGTGAGTCAATAGGATATCTACCTTGTATGGTATCTTACTATATATCTTCTCAAGCTCCTTATCAGAGGTCATAAATGCCCAGTTATAGAACTGGTGACACCAAGGAGTACCATATATCCTTATGGTTTTATGTTCCCCATCAGTTTCCTTAGTATATTCTACTTCCTTATCTAACAAGTAGACTATCTTCTTATTATCCTTGAATATTTCATCAATCTCATCTGGATGCTTCATGAATAACCAGTCGTGATTGCCAGCAATGAAGAACACCTTCTCACATGGTTGCTTCTCACACCAGGGTATAAATGTATCAATTAACCAATCAATGCTGTCCTGGTGCATCGTCTGTACCCTCAATGGGAGTATATCCCCACATATACATAAAATGTCGCATGGTTTGATATCGAAATCCAACTTACCATGCATATCTGAAATTGCACAAATCTTTATCATAATTTATTCGTTATTTGTTATATGTTCTCGCAATAAGCGGTCACCCATTTCTTTTTCCCATTTATAAAACCAATCCTCCCAATAGTAG
>Ga0326511_10002202_pt1 | contig 15991 bp, 11 predicted proteins | sample 0_2496_0518_D_FD_203701 | JGI IMG/M metagenome (GOLD analysis project Ga0326511, IMG submission 203701) | Bovine rumen microbial communities from UC Davis, California, United States - 0_2496_0518 | ecosystem: Host-associated > Mammals > Digestive system > Stomach > Rumen | place: USA...
TGGTGTTTTGATTGCTGTGATACTTTCCAGCCATTTGACAGTACCCCTTGTGAAAATTACCGATTCTGCCAAACGAATGGCACACGGGGACTACGAAACCAAATTTGAAGGCGGAGGATGTCGGGAAGTAGACGAACTGGCAGAGGCTTTGACCTATGCCGAACAGGAAATATCAAAAGCCGATTCCATGCAAAGGGATTTAGTGGCGAATGTTTCGCACGATTTGCGGACACCCCTCACCATGCTGAAAGCCTATGCGGAAATGATTCGTGATTTATCCGGCGACAATCCCAAAAAGCGGAATGCACACTTACAAGTCATTATTGACGAAACAGACCGTTTAACCGCCCTTGTGAATGATATTCTTGACCTTTCCAAACTGGAAAACGGTTCACAAAAATTGGAAATGAAAGAAATTGATGTCACCATCTGGATGACGGATATTATCGCACGTTACAAGGGAGTTTCCGAACAAATGGGCTATCATATTTCATTCACACCGGATGAACATTGTCAAGTCCAATGCGACCCCGCAAAAATGGAGCGTGTTGTCTGCAACCTTATCAATAATGCCATCAACTACACTGGCGACGACAAACAGGTATTTGTTACCCAAATCAACACAGAAAATGCTGTCAGAATTGAAGTCCGTGATACTGGAAGTGGTATCGAAAAAGACAAAATCCAGAAAATTTTTGACAAATATTACCGCAGTGAAAACCACACCAGAGAAGTTGTCGGGACTGGTTTAGGGCTTTCCATCGTGAAAGCAATTCTGAAACTGCACAGCTTCAATTATGGTGTCCGTTCCAAGTTGGGAGAGGGTTCTGTATTCTGGTTTGAAATAGACAGATAATATCACCATTTTATCACATAATCATCACATTGCTATCATATAAAATTTGTATCATAGTATTGTAGTCTTTATGGGCTGCACACTTTTTCATGTTAATAACGTTACTACCCCAGCGTTATTATGAAAAATCCCCAATAATCCCTATATCATGCACAAGTCCCCGACATTTCGTCGGGGATTGGTGTTTTTTCTGCTTATTTTTTTTCTTGATATTGGAGAGACGCACGGATGAAATCAACAAACAATTTCTGCGGACGGTTCGGACGGGATTTGAATTCTGGATGGAACTGCACCCCAATAAACCAAGGATGCCCCTCTAATTCCACAATTTCAACCAATTTCTGGTCAGGGGAAATTCCGGCAATCTGCAAGCCGACAGCGGTCAAAGTTTTGCGGTAAGCGTTATTGTATTCCCAGCGGTGGCGGTGACGTTCATAAATCAATTCTTCACCATAAATTTCATGGACTTTGGTGTGTTCAGCCAGACAGCAAGGGTACACACCAAGGCGCATTGTACCGCCCTTTTCGGTAATGTCCTTTTGTTCGTCCATAATGTCAATGACATTCTGTGAACCCTGCGGAGTGAATTCCGAAGAATTGGCTTCTGTCAATCCAGCCAAATGCCGAGCGACTTCAATGGTCATCATCTGCATACCAAGGCAAATCCCAAAAACTGGAATTTGATTTTCCCGACCGTAGCGAATCGCCTCAATCATGCCTTCAATGCCTCTGTCACCGAATCCCCCCGGAACGATAATACCGTGACAACCTTTCAAAGTTTCTGCGACAGTATCAGGGGTGATTTTTTCGGAGTCAATCCAATCAATGTGAATTTTAGCATCATTGACAATTCCCCCATGTCGCAGGGCTTCCGCCACGGACAAATAGGCATCTTGCAAGCTGACATATTTCCCGACTAAAGCAATATTGACTGTTTTCTGTGCTTTGTTCTGTCGTTCGGTCATAGCAATCCAATCAGCAAGGTCAGGGCCCCGATTGATTAACCCCAGATGATAGCATACCTCTTTTGCAAGCCCCTCTTTTTCCAGCATCACCGGAACTTCATACAAAGATGGTGCAGTCAGATTCTGCACAATGTCCTCTTTTCTCACGTTACAGAAGAGGGCAATTTTTTCGGCGACTTCCTGCGGAATTTGTTGTTCTGTACGACATACAATGATATTAGGCTGAATTCCGAACGACAACAGCTCCTTGACAGAATGTTGAGTGGGTTTCGACTTCAATTCATTCGAACCGGCAATGAACGGCAACAAAGTGACATGAATGTACATGGCATTTTCCCTGCCGACTTCTGCGGTAAATTGGCGAATGGCTTCCAAAAAGGGCGTACTTTCAATATCTCCGACAGTACCGCCGATTTCGGTAATGACAATATCAGCCCCGCTTTTTTCGCCGACCCTTGCAATTCGTTCCTTGATTTCGTTGGTAATATGGGGAATGACCTGCACTGTACCGCCTAAATAGTCCCCTCTGCGTTCCTTATTGAGGACAGTCCAGTAAATTTTCCCAGTTGTAGCATTATTATTGACGGACAAATTCTCATCAATGAAACGCTCATAATGTCCAAGGTCTAAATCCGTTTCTCCGCCGTCGTCCGTAACGAATACTTCCCCATGTTGATAAGGACTCATTGTGCCGGGGTCAACATTGATATAAGGGTCAAGTTTCATGATAGTGACCTGATACCCTCTTGCTTTGAGTAACCGCCCCAAAGATGCCGCAGTAATGCCCTTTCCCAATCCAGAAACGACACCGCCCGTCACAAAGACATATTTTGTATGATGTTCTTCCATTTTCAATTTACCTCCTTAAATATAAAAAAGGGTAAGCTCCACGCACCCTGTCAGAAACAGGATGAATGAAGCCCCTTTGCTTACGATATGAAATTCAATAGCCGAAAAATTTTTTTCTCAGCAGGTACAAAATAAACATATGCACCGGATAAAAGGCATAAAAACAATATTTTGCAAATTTTCCCTGAATAAAGCCTCTTTTTCCGTTGTACATGGTAATGGGAATAAATGCAAACAATGACTTCCATGTACTGGTAAGAATCCCACAGCTGATAATTCCCTGCATGACTGTTTCCTGATGAATCATATGCATCACCAGTATCAGCGCAATTCCCCTCACACCGTAATCCGTGTGCAACAGCAAAGTCACAATCACCAGCAAAACCATGCAAAGCGTTTTCTTGCCAAACTGCAATTTTGATTCATAAATGCAGATTCCAAGATACCCCAGAAACAACGTGAAAAATACATTCTGTTGCTCTGAATAGGCAATTTTTCCAATATGTTCCAGATTCCACGGGATTTCTGAAATGAATGCAAATACCAGCAAATTCAAGCCGTATTTCTTCCGGTCATGGGTATGAAGATACCCTTCTGTCAACAAAAAGCAATAAATGGGAAATGCCGTTCTCCCGATAGTGCGAGAAATCCAATACCAGCTGATTTTTTCTGTTCCCAACTCAAACCACACCTGAACAGCCGGAGGGTATTGGCTTAACAGAATATGCCCGATATGGTCAATTAACATGGTAATCACGGCAATCATTTTCAAGGTACTGCCACTAAAAATCTTGTATTTTTCGGGAATGGTCTGCACTTTGTGTTCTGAAAGTTCCATCATTAAAACCTCCCATGTGAAATAGTAATCGTTGGCTTCATGGAAGGAACACCGCCATTCAAGTAGAAATTCTTCATCAAAACCAAAATACACCCTGCAAGGAAATCTGTTTTCTCTTCTACAATACTGCATTGAATCCGTTCTGCAACATCATCCCCGACATTTTCTCGTACATACTGTTGAAACTGCTGAAACCCTCGTTCCGTCATTCCAAAGTTATGCAAAACAATGCAATTCGCCTGAAAGCAACACACCAAATTATGGAGTAATACGCTCCAATCCTGCATAATCTCCTTGACAACCATTTCACAGCGTACATCTCCCGAAGCCACAGCACGATACATTTGCTCTAAAGTCACACGCTCAATATAGCCATCTGTCGCAGAATAAAGAAAAGGTGTTCTGTCCTTGCTGTAGATTTCGGCAATTCGTGCCTGCATTGCCTGCGTGGAAAGTTGCGCACGAACCGAACCAGCAGGGTAGCCGTCCTGTTGTCTGCCATTGGGGCGAACAATCATTCTTTCTGTCAGGTAACTGTATGTCAGATAATCGGTTTCATTTTTTTCAGGTTTGAGCAATGAAATGTGAATATGACTGCCAAGATGCAGATACACTTGATTGCTTTGCTGAATGCCTTTTCGTTGTAAATCCGCATTGGCTAACGATAAGAGCCACACGGCATTCCCGCAAAAAACAGGAGGCATTTGCGGAACAGATAAAGCCCTTGTCAAATCCGTAAAATCAAGTACACCATCCTTGTAATACACACGCATTTTACCAATCATAATCGGCATGACCCCGACACCCAAACCAAGCAAATCCTCTCTTTTGAGACAAGCATTATTCATCATCCGTTCACAGGAAGTCAGAATGAATTGCTGAATTTCTTTTCGGCTGGTATGGTCTGTCAATGGTAACTGCATTTTATCCAGAATTTCCATATGCATGGTGCAAAGTCCAACTGTTACACACTGTTCACTAATGACAGCTCCCAAAACAAAACGATAATTTGCATTGATGTCAAGCAAAATTTTCCTGCGTCCCTTTGGTAATTTGTCCTGATTTCTCTGCTGATAAGGTGCTTCCCCGATTTCCATGAGCAAGCCCTCTTCAATCATGGCGTTTGTGATTTGTGTAATGGATGCACGGGTAATCTGTAACATTTGAGAAAGGTCAACTCTGGAAATAGGGCCCGACTCCCAGACCGTGCGTAATACCTGCATTCTGTTGATACGTTTCAAATCTAATTTGCTGATACCACTAAGCATGATAATTCCCCCATTCAATCATTTTTCTTTCTGGTATAATGATAAAATTCTATAGAAAATCCTCTCTTTTTTCTGTCAAATCGCAGTGATATACTTCAGGAGTCAATATTTTTTTCACAAACAAATTATAGCACACAGCGAAAAAAAACGCAAGACCAATTTTGCACAATTATTTTGTTATATTTTTTAACTTTTTATGAATGTCGCCATACCAAAGAAACAATCGCCGAAATCACGGCAATTATCAGGGCTGGAATCCCCCCAAAAAGTAAGAGTGTTTTCCATTCAGGTTTATGTTCCTCAGTGGTTTCAAGAACAACCGGCACTTTTGCTGGTGGAATATCCCCCTTGAATAAATCCAATTGGGAAAAATCATATTCTCTTCCAATATTATCCACCCAATGCATTTTTGCATAGGGTGTTGTTTCGGAATAATATTCATCTCTGGTAACGCTTTCACCATTATGGAAATATTCTGCTGTCTTCTGAATGTCTCCTACCAAAGCCCCCTCATTATTTCGGAATTCATCCACCAATTTCAGTGAATATCCATCAAAATGATAGTAAGAAACATATAAAACACCCATCCCGAAATACTGCGAACAAACCAAGGCTTCCGACTGACAAACAGAAATCACGCCCCATTCCCCGAACATTTTTTCATCTTTTCCCAATCGAATTGCCTTGCCATCTTTGAACGCATAGAGGACACAGCCTGCCACATGAGAACCATTCGGCGAAATGACCAGCTCCGGCACACCATCACTATCAATATCAAAGATATTCCACATAGAATACTCTGAAAAATAATCTGTTTCCTGAAATTCCGTCAAAACCGTTTCATAAGCCTTTCTCCATCCGTCCTCCGCAGATACCGGAATCAAACCAGAATGAGAAAGCAACATCAAAGCCCCCAAAACTGCAACCATTTTTTTGTGTTTCACAAAAATACCTCCCTTCCATTATCCAAGCAATATACCAATCTTTTCATAAACCACCATCATCAAAGGCATTGTCACCACAGAAAATAACGTCGTTACTGCGAAAATTTCTGATGCATAAGACGCATTTTTCTTGTAATTCAAGCATTGCATGGTACAAATTGCCGCACTGGGCGCAGCTGTTGCAGCTGTCACCGTCATTTCTACGGTAGTATCTGCCGGAATCAAAGTCAATACAAGAATGGTCAATATGGGAATCACAAGCAGTTTCAGAAGACACACATAGAAAATTCTAGGCTTCTTGACAACTTCCGGTAAATTCGTCTGAATAATCGTTGCACCTGCCACGAACATGGCAAGTGGTGAATTTAAGCTTCCAATCATTTCGAACGTTTCAGCAATCACTTCTGGTAACATGATTTGACAGAAAAACAATATCATCCCTGCAATAATAGCAATTATCGCCGGAGAACGTAAGATTTTCCCCAATGATTGCAATGACCTTTCACCAGACATCTGCATCACTCCATGAGACCAAACCAGCGCATTGAACATGGTCAGATATGCCGTCAGATAAAAAACACCCTCTGACTGAAACATAGCTTGTACCAAGGGGATTCCCATAAATCCACAATTCGAATAAATGCTTGAAAATCGTTCAATCACAATTTCTCTGCCTTGTTTCTGAGGAATGCCGACATATGCCACCACAAAAGCCACAACATAAGAAACCGCAGAAGCAACAAATGCAAACCCCAAATTTTTGACGAGTTCCGGCTTGAATTCCCTTTGATATGCCATCAGAATCACAACCGGATTCACCACTTTCAGCACCAATCCCGAAATCTGATTCACTGTCTCTTTGGAAAGCAGTCTCATTTTGAAACATCCTGCACCAACTGCAATCAATACCATCATGATAACTGCTTGTTTTAATACGATTCCCGACATTTACTCCTCTTCCTCTTTTCCCATACGGCAACAACAACCTGCTAACATCCAGAAAAGCGGTGCAACCGTCAAACAGCTTGAACCAATCATCATCACAGCCAAATAAACAACCACAGCCCCAAAAATTGCGATATGAAGCCATTGATTCTCTTTTTCTTTCAGCTCCTGTGCGCCATTTTTTAAGGCTGTCACCATCAAAGCAAGGAACAGCAACAACATAGGGATTCCGGTAGTCCCTGCCATTTGCAGGTAAAAATTATAAGCCCTGTCGAATGTATTCGGATTTTGGTTGATGATAAGAGATTCATGCATCTGTGCATAAACCAGATTATCTTCACCAGTTCCAGCAAGCGGATATTGCTTGATAATGTCCGTGGTAACTTTCCATAATCTTTTGTAAGTTTCGGAAGTAGAATCAATAGCAAAGTCTCCATAAACGTTATTAGAACCATTGATAGGATAACCGCTTACTTCTAAGCGATAAGCACTGTCTTTCCAGAAAATACCACCATCATAAAGTGTCATTGCATTCGGAATCGCTTCACTTTGTCCGGTTGCACGGCTGTAAGACCCATTCATACTAGGAGAAATATACACCCATCCCATTGCAATCACAAACGCCACCAATAGCGCACCCAAACGAATACCGCCTTGCTTGCCCTCTTTTTTCACAAAAATGCAAATAACGGAAACGAGGATGGAAAATGCCATTCCTGCAATCCCAAGAATACACTGTGTCTTCACAGATAAAATCACAAATAAAATTGCACATATCCACGCAAAAATACGGTTTTTCTTTTCTGTTTCGAATACAGAACACAATACCGCCGGTACTTCCATCATGCAAAGTAAAGAGGCAAAAAATACCGGACTCCCTGTCACTCCTGACGGTAAAAATACATCAAATATCAAAAACGGTTCTAATGACCTGTAATAAGACGGAAACCCAATCGGCAATACCTGTAATAATGCCCACACACATTCCGCAAATGTCATGATTAACATACTGCGAACCAGTTTCAGACGGTTGTCATCTGTTCCCAATTGTGCGCCCAATAAAAAGAAACATCCATAAAACACAATGGAAAGCAACCCTTCTGCACGTCCATCAGAACCAAACATTGCAACTTTAGGATAGTAACAGTTATATAAACTCACAATCCCCCATACTACCATTCCCCCAGCCAATACAGACGGTAAAATCAATTGTTTCGGGGTAACAGATTTCATATACCCGATGAATACAAACACCATTGCAAAAACTCCTGCAATGGAAAGAGCCATAGATGGCACACTGTATACCTTTGCAAATTCCAGCACAATACTGAAAATTGGCATCAGTATCAAAAATAACTGCATGATTTTGAGATTATATTTCCAATAATCCCTAGTTTTCATGTTCAAAATAAAATTCGATTTTTCTGTTGTATTGAAAATCGTTTTTGCCGTTTTCGGCATAATCAAATCCCTCCTTATGAAAATAAAAATCGGGACGGTCAGAAACCGCCCCGATTCATTTTACTTGGCATAGTCCACAGCACGGCTTTCACGAATCAGGTTAATCTTAATCTGTCCGGGGTATTCCATTTCGTCTTCAATCTGTTTCGCAATCTTTCTCGCAACCAGAACCATATTTTCATCATTGATGACTTCCGGCTGTACCATGACACGAATTTCTCTGCCTGCTTGCACAGCATAGCACTTTTCGACACCCTTGTAAGACATACAAATTTCTTCCAGCTTTTCCAAACGCTTGATGTAATTCTCATAATTTTCAGACCTTGCCCCAGGTCTTGCCGCTGAAATGGCATCCGCAGCCTGAACAATACAAGCAATTGCCGTTCTTGGCTCAACATCATTATGGTGTGCTTCAATTGCATGAATGACTTCCGGATTCTCTTTCGCCTTACGGCATACATCCACACCAATCTGTACATGAGACCCCTCAACCTCAGAAGTCAGAGCCTTACCAATATCATGGAGCAGTCCTGCCCTCTTGGCTAAGTTCACATCCACACCCAATTCAGCCGCCAATACTCCGCAAAGCTGTGCCACCTCAATGGAATGTGTCAATACATTCTGACGGTAGCTTGTGCGATAGTGCAAACGCCCCAAAAGCTTAATCAACTCGTGATTGACACCATGAACGTTTGTTTCCAGAATGGCACGTTCCCCTTCTTGCTTGATACGATGTTCCACTTCATGCTTGGCTTTATCCACCATTTCTTCAATGCGTGAAGGATGAATTCTGCCATCTGCAATCAATCGTTCAAGGGCAATTCTTGCAATTTCACGGCGCACTTGGTCAAAGCAAGAAAGTGTAATGGCTTCCGGTGTATCATCAATAATCAAGTCAACCCCTGTCAGCGTTTCCAGCGTGCGGATATTACGTCCTTCACGTCCGATAATTCTGCCCTTCATTTCATCGCTTGGAAGAGCCACCACAGAGACAGCCGCCTCAGACACTTGGTCAGCAGCACATTTTGCAATTGCAAGTGAGATATAACCTCTTGCCTTTTCCTCGGCTTCTTCCTTCACTTGTTGTTCATAAGCAGAAATTCTGACAGCCTTTTCATGAACAAGCTCATTATCCAAAGTCTGTAAGATATACTCTTTCGCCTGTTCTTTTGTCAAACCAGAAATGCGTTCCAGAGTTTCAAGCTGTTGTTGACGAATGGTTTCCGCCTGTTCCCTGATGGATTCCGCTTCATGAAGTTTCCCCTGTAAAGTTTCCTCTTTTTTTTCGAGGGTATCCATTTTTTTATCTAGGTTTTCTTCCTTCTGATGTAAACGGCGTTCCTGCTTAGAAATCTCATTACGGCGGTCACGAATCTCCTTTTCAGCATCTTGACGGAGTTTGAAAATTTCGTCCTTTGCTTCAACGACAGCTTCTTTTCTGATGGTTTCGGCATCCTTTTGAGCTGCTTCTTCCACAGCTTCCAATTGAGCCTGAGCCTTAGCAGCCCTTGTATCCGCATCACGAATTTGTTGTTCAGCGGCTTCAATACTTGCTTTTGCACGCTGTTCTGTCTCACGAATTGTTTTTTTCATCTTCTCTTTCTGACGGGCTTCGCCCTGTTCAATTCCCTTTGTCATTGCAGCATTAGCTTTCATGTAACCAATGGCAATAGAAGCACAAAGGGCAACAGCGAGAACAACAATGATGACTACCAAAATCGTACTTGGCATTTGTGCATTACCTCCTTTTGTTTCAATCAGTTTCTTTTGATGCATGGAAACTTTCACGCAGGCGGTAAATGCTGCTTCTTTATTCATTTTTCAAACTTCAAAGATGAAGGAAACCCTTCAAAATATATCCACCGCATTCAGCGGAATTAAAAAGAAGTGTTAATGATATAAAGCACAGACCCCTTAAAAAGGTCTTGAAGCTGCAAATACACTCTGCGTATCTGGTTTTCACCAGATGCAAAACCCTTTCTGTAAAATCAGAACGGATATTCACTCAAATATCATACAACATTATTATTGTAAACGTTTTTGATGAATTTGTCAAGGGGGTTTTTGAAAAAAGTTTTAATTTTCACCCCTTTTCATTCAAAAATCATAAAATTTTATAAAACTGTTTCTCTTACAAGGACACTTGAACACCGCTCAAATACAATTTTCACGTCAAAATTCACATGACTGATACTTTTTTTCATAGGATTTCCGTATAACACGACAAAATTCACAAGAACTTTTCAAAATTCACTTGCAAAAATACCGGATTTGCTGTATAATAAAACATGGAAAAACCAGCCGGATTTCCGGTAATGATATGATAAGGAGCGATTTGCAATGGAGCTGAGTGCTTATTCAAAAGCAGAATTGACTGCATTTTATGAAGACTGTCAAAAGAAATATGCCGAATTTCAGGCAGAAAATTTAAAACTGGATATGTCCAGAGGAAAACCCTCCCCCAAGCAATTAGATTTGAGCAATCAATTGCTTACCTGTGTAACTGGTGACGACATGACAAGCGAAGTCGGGGACTGCCGTAATTATGGCGGTTTTGATGGCATTCCGGAAGCAAAGAAATTATTTGCCCCTATGTTGGGAGTAGAGCCGGATGAAATTTTCATGTTCGGGAATGCCTCTTTGCAGGCAATGTATTTCGCTGTCAGTTACGCATTTTCACACGGCATCATGGGGAATACTCCATGGAGCAAACTTGACAAGGTGAAATTCCTCTGCCCTGTTCCGGGGTATGACAGACATTTTCGCATTACGGAATTTTTCGGGGTGGAAATGATTAACATTCCCACGGACGAAAATGGACCTGATATGAATTTAGTGGAAAAGTACGTTTCCGAAGATGAAGCTGTCAAGGGTATCTGGTGTGTACCGCAGTATTCCAACCCCTCCGGCATTGTCTACAGTGACGAGGTTGTGAAGCGTTTCGCAGGACTGAAACCCGCTGCAAAGGATTTCCGTATTTTCTGGGATAATGCATACTGTGTCCATCATCTTTGTGACAATCCGAAAATTGTTCTCCCGATTCTGGAAGAATGCAAAAAAGCCGGCAACCCGAACATGGTTTATGAATTTGCCTCCACTTCAAAGGTAACATTTTCTGGTGCAGGTGTTTCCCTTCTCGCAGCTTCCAAAGACAACCTTGCAGACCTCAAAAAGGGTTTGACCTGCTTCACCATCAGTTTTGATAAAGTCAACCAGATTCGCCATGTGAAATTCTTTGACGGCAAGTTTGAAAACGTCCTTGCACATATGGAAAAGCACCGCACTCTTCTTGAACCAAAGTTCAATTGTGTACTGAATATGTTAGCACAGGAAATCCGTCCGCTGGGTATTGGCGAATGGACAGAACCAAAGGGCGGTTATTTCGTCTCCTTCAATGCTCCCCAAGGCACAGCCAAGCGCATTGTACAGCTCTGCAAGGAAGCCGGAGTGGTTCTGACTGGTGCAGGTGCAGCCTTCCCCTATGGCAATGACCCCGAAGACAGAAATATCCGCATTGCCCCAAGCTATCCCGAAGTTGACGAACTGAAAAAGGCAATGGAACTCTTTGTACTCTGCGTGAAAATCGCATCTGCTGAAAAGCTCCTCAACGCTTAATTTGATTTTTTGACACTTTCTTTCTATAAAAGAGAAAATTCCCTGTGATGCAGGGAGTTTTCTCTTTTTTCGTAAAATTGCCCCCAAAAACAGAAAGAGCCGCTAAAGCGGTTCTCTCTGCCATGATATAGGGATTATATAGGGGATACCGTAAGGAATTGGGGAGTTCCTTACGACAGTTACTATTCTAACCCACTAATGTGATAAGTTTATGAAAATTTTCTGAAAAATGTGCGATAATCCTTTTTTGTATATTTTTAGTCAGTAATTGAAAACGTATAAATTGCAAAATATCGGAAAAAATACCCCTATCAACTATTATAGAGGTGTACAATCATGAAAAAAAGTATCATTACTTTCCAAAATTATCCTTCCATCCGGAGTTTTTCAGCGATTGCAGGAAAGAAAGAATCTGATGGAAATATGGGGAAATATTTCGATAGAATCGAAGAAGACCCCTATTTCGGGCAAAAAAATTGGGAACAGGCAGAAACCGAAATGCAGTCACAAACCCTGAACCTTGCACTCCAAAAAGGTGCAATGACCATGCAGGACATTGACTGCATCACCGCCGGCGACTTAATCAATCAGTGTACCGTCTCCACATTTGCAGCCCGTGGAACGGACGTGCCATTTTTGGGGATGTATGGAGCTTGTTCGACAATGGCGGAAACGCTCTTGACATCGGGAATTTTGATAGATGGCGGATATTGTCAGAACGTCGCCGCCGTGACTTCCTCGCATTTTTCGACAGCAGAAAGGCAGTTTCGCTTCCCTCTTTCGTATGGCGGACAGCGTACCCCAACCGCCCAATGGACGTGTACCGCCTCAGGTGCAGTGGTGGTGTCCGCCGAAAAGGGTTTCCCACGATTGGAAGGCGGATGCATTGGGCGCATTTGTGACCTTGGTGTGAAGGATGCCACGAACATGGGGGCGGCAATGTCACCAGCCGCCGCAGATACGATTTTCCGCTATCTGACCGAATCCCGAACCCCACCCGAACACTACGACGCAATCGTCACCGGAGATTTGGGGAATATCGGCTCTCCCCTGCTGATTGAACTATTGCAGAAACAGGGAATTGACATTTCCGCTGTGCATCAGGATTGTGGCTCAATGATGTTTGACGAAAACCAGCAGGACACCCATGCAGGCGGTTCAGGCTGTGGATGTTCGGCAAGTATTCTCTGTGCGTATTTCCTGCCGAAATTGCAGGACGGCACAATGAAACGGATTTTGTTCTGTGCAACTGGTGCATTGCTTTCGGCAATGTCCGCCCAACAAGGCGAAACCATTCCGGCAATCTGCCATTTGGTAGAAATTTCGGGGTCAATGGCATAATATCATCAGCACGAAAAAAAGGAGAGCGAATTTTTCACTCTCCTTTCATAAAGCAAATCTTTGGTAGCATTTATAGTACACAATAATCAATTATTTAGTATGTGATTCTTCTCTGCACAGACGGGCTAGCCCCAGTCCGGCTGCCATCCATAGAAATATCAAGTCCCGAGGTGCGTTCTGTTGGCTGGATAATAACAGTCGCAGGCATACCATAAGACCATTCAAACATATAGGATTCACCGGAAGATTGTCCGATGAAATTTTTCCACGACATATCCAACCTGACAGAGGGGTCTTCCCCGACCCAGCAGACAACGGCATCAGGGTCAACTTCCAATGTTCCACGGCTTTCCATGTTGCTGATAACAAGGGGGTTGCCGTCCACGAGAACAGCCGCAAAAGCTTGAGAACCCATTCCGGTTAATGTGGAAGTTGCAAGTCCCTTTTGGGAAATAACACCCTGACCCAAAAACTTGACACCATATTTACAATCGGGAGTAAATGCAAGAATATTCTCACTTTCAACAGAAAGAACTTCCCCTTGCAAAAGATGACACACAACAACGTGTTGCTGGTCATTGGCAAAATAGGTAATACTGTCTCCGGAATAGTCCACTCTCATCAATGGAAGATTTTCACCAGTAAAACGGCGCAGTAATTGTCCGCCCAAAGCTCTCAGGGCATTCTGTTCAGGACCTAAGAGAACCTTCTCAAACTTGAAATTTTTACCGCCGTAGCATTCACCGGCGATAAATGCACCAGCTTTTGTGAAAATATATTCTCCTGCACCACTGCAAGTGACACGAAGAATCACTTCATTGATAGTTTCAAATGTAATCATTTTATATCTCCTTTTCCAAATTATTCTAACACAACACCGTACATAGCGCAGAATCCGGCTAAATCTTTCCCGACACCTGAACCAACCGCATTAAATTTCCAGCTTCCCTGATAGCGGTAAAATTCCCCAACTACCAGCGCAGTTACCACTGGGGAATTATCCGTCAAGTCGAGACTTGCAAGCGGTTTTCTTGCGTTCATGTCGAAAATTGTTGCCGTGACGCTTTCCGTCATGCCAAAATGGTAATGATTCTGAATCGCTTCATAAATCGTCACCGCAACGACAATTTTCTGCACTTGTGGATGAACTTGTGAAAGGCGGATTTCCAAAGCGGTTTTTTCGTCTGGTTTCGCCGAATTTTTATCGAAATAGCGGACACTTCCATCAGGACTTTGGGGCTGACCGTAGAAAATGAACCAATCATCTCCAAGCACCTTATCATTAGCACCAAGCAGAAAAGCGGAAGCATCAAGGTCACAATTGGGATTTTTCAGCACCCAATCCAACCCAATCCGCACAAAAGAAACCGCACCATTTGCACCACTCAAAGCAAATTTCTGCCCTCTCCTTAAAATAGTCCCCTGCAAGGGTTTTCGGGGCTGTCGAGGCATGAGCGGAGGGGTGACAGGCTGTCTTTGAGACTGTGGAGGGGGTGCAGAGGTAGGTACTTGACGTGGGACAGGCGAAGGGTTGACAGGCTGTCTCTGGGGCTGTCTAGGGGGTGCAGAGGTAGGTACTTGCCGTGGGACAGGTGAAGGGTTGACAGGCTGTCTCTGGGGCTGTGGAGGGGGTGCATAGGGCTGTGAATACCTTTGAGGGGTAGGGCTTTCCTGTTGCATCCCATTTTGACGGCTGACAATCAAAGTTGGCTGAGTATTGACCGCCCCATAATTTTCAAGCAGTGAATTTCTGTCAACTGCCTTTTTGACACGGATTGGAACTTGAAACTGCATGAACATGACCTCCCAATTTTCAAAATTGAATTCTTTCTTATTATACCATATTCTCTGACAATTTGCAAGAGAATTTGTAGAAAATTTATTTGTATCAAAAATGCACCGTTTTACACAGAAATTTTCTACCAGTAATAGAGGAAAAATATTCATGTTTCTCTTGACAAAACGGCAAAAAATGGGTATGATAATAGTAGGAGCTTTTTTCCGTTTGTGAAACAGAGAAAAGCATTTTAATTTGACACTCAGGAGGTATTACAATGAATCGAATTCATGTCCCAGTCAGGGACACTTACGACGTCATGATAGAACGGGGGATTTTAAAGCGATGTGGTGAAATCATTTCAGAAATCAGCAAAGCGGAAACTTGCGCCATCATCACGGATGATAATGTAGACAAGCTTTATTCTGAAACAGTTTCGGAATCGCTCAAAAGCAATGGTTTCAAGGTGGTGAAATTGGTATTCCCACATGGGGAATCTTCCAAAAATGCTGAAACATTGACAAAAATCTGGTCATTTCTGGTACAAAATGACATTACCCGTTCCGATTGCTTAATTGCCTTAGGGGGTGGAGTTGTCGGCGACATTACCGGATTTGCAGCAGCAACATTCCTGCGGGGGGTGCAGTACATCCAGATACCCACGTCATTATTGGCGCAGGTAGATTCTTCTGTTGGCGGAAAGACTGCAATTGACCTGCCCGAAGGGAAAAATTTAGTCGGCGCATTCAAACAGCCTGCATTGGTATTGTGCGACCCTGAAACGTTGCGGACATTGCCGGAAAAGTTCTTAATTGACGGCATGGGTGAGGTTGTGAAATATGGCATGATTGCAGACCGGAAACTATTTGATTTACTGCTGAATTGCAACCTTGACAACGTACAGGAACACTTTGACGAAATTATTCCGGCTTGTGTGGGAATCAAGCGTGATGTTGTCGCAGAAGATGAACTCGACACCGGATTAAGAATGATTTTGAATTTCGGTCATACCATTGGTCATGCCATTGAAGCGTATTATCATTATGAGACGTATACACATGGTTGTGCAGTCGCTGCCGGAATGTGTATCATGACGAAATACTGCAATACCCCTGAAGAATATGCACTCTTG
>Ga0326511_10002203_pt1 | contig 15980 bp, 18 predicted proteins | sample 0_2496_0518_D_FD_203701 | JGI IMG/M metagenome (GOLD analysis project Ga0326511, IMG submission 203701) | Bovine rumen microbial communities from UC Davis, California, United States - 0_2496_0518 | ecosystem: Host-associated > Mammals > Digestive system > Stomach > Rumen | place: USA...
AAGATCGACAGAATGGGTTAGGGAATTTTCCGCTCCTGTGTTAAAATAGATTCAACAGAATATTTGCGCAAATAGTCAGGCTTTCGAGGTCGGAATAGCTACCCGGTCGGGAAGGCGTGATTATTTGCGTCTTTTTTTATGTGGAGGAGAGATGGGACAGGATCAGATAAACATCCAGTGGGTTGATATCGCATCGGTGAGACCCTACGAGAAGAATGCCAAGAAGCATCCCAAGGATCAGGTGCAGTATATAGCCAACAGCCTGCAACGCTTCGGATGGAAACAGCCGCTTGTCGTGGACAAGGACGGCGTTGTTGTTGTCGGTCATGGGAGATTGCTTGCGGCTAAGAAACTGGGGCTGAAGACCGTTCCGTGTGTTCTGGCGGATGATTTGACAGCGGATGAGATCAAGGCGTTCCGTCTTGCGGATAATAAGACCAACGAGAGCGAGTGGGACGATGAACTGCTTGACCTTGAACTGGATGAACTGGCGGAACTGGATGACATTGATATGTCCGACTATGGGTTTGAATTGTCAGACGGGGGGGCGGATACCTTGGAAGCGTCTGACGATAACTATACAGGTACTGTCCCGGATGAGCCTAAAGCAAAGGTCGGGGATTTATATCAGCTTGGTTCCCATAGGCTTATTTGTGGAGACTCTACGGATGTTGCGGTTATTGATAGGCTTATGGATGGGGTAAAGGCTGACCTTGTTTTTACAGATCCTCCCTATGGAATGAAGAAAGAGAGCGATGGAGTTCTGAATGATAACCTCAACTATGATGATTTGCTTGACTTTAACCGCCGATGGATACCGCTTACATTTGGAGCATTGAAAGATAACGGCTCTTGGTATTGTTGGGGCATTGATGAACCGCTGATGGATATTTATAGCAATATCTTGAAGCCAATGGCGAGAGAAAACAAGATAACATTCCGAAACCTTATAACTTGGGACAAAGGGAACGGACAAGGGCAGTTATCGGAAGATTTCAGAATGTATCCGATTGCAGACGAAAAATGCTTGTTTGTAATGATGGGAGTGCAAGGCTTTTCAAATAATGCGGACAACTATTTTGAAGCGTGGGAACCGATACGAACTTACTTAAAACAAGAACGTGACCGTATGGGATGGAGCAATGCCGATATGAAGGAAATGTGCGGTCATTCTCCGACAAGCGGATGCCATTGGTTTGATAAATCTCAATGGATGATGCCGACAGAGGAAGAATACAAGACATGGCAATATCACGCAAAGGGCGAGGGCTTCAAGAAGGAATACAAGGAAATCAAGAAGGAATACGAGGAAATCAAGAAGGAATATTATTCAACTCGTGCCTATTTTGATAATACTCACGATAATCAAAACAATGTGTGGCACTTTGACAGAGCAGGAAAAGACGAGCGAGAACATACAGGCGGTCACGCAACACCGAAGCCGATAGCCTTATGCAGTAGAGCAATAAAGAGCAGTAGCAGAGAGGGCGAGATTGTTCTTGATGTATTCGGCGGTAGTGGTAGCACACTAATAGCCTGTGAACAGTTAAACAGAAAATGCTATATGGCGGAACTTGATGAAAGATATGCTTCTGTCATTGTAAACAGGTGGTTAAAGTTCACAGGCAGAAAAAATGAAATATTCTGCATTCGTGACGGGCAGAAACTCACTTATGATGAGGTGTTTGGTGAATAAAAACTATTGTGTTTACGAGCATATTTTGACGAAGATATATTGACGGTCGAGCTGGACGAGAATATGCGCAGTATATATTCGACTGGAATAAGGCGTTGGAGGGATTCTGCAATGAACAATCTCGATATTAGAATGATATTGACAGAGAAAAAAACAGCACAAAATAGGACAATCATGTCAAAGCGTGAAGCCATTGAATATGTAAAAGAACATTTCCCGTATGACAAAAACTCTGACTTTTGTGCCTTAGTTAGATTAAGGCATAAAGCTGTAATGTTCCCGGAATGCGGAACAAACGGGAGATTAAGAGATGATTGTAATTGGGCTTATTTCGACATGGCAGGGAAAATTGATACTGGTATGTACGGGGATGTTTATTATTTTTAAGGAGCATCATTTGGAAGGATGGGAAACGTTTACTGGGAAAAAAGCAGTATTGATAAGTGAGGGTTAAATGAATGATAAAGGGCGTGAAAACTTAATACCATTCGGGGATAGAACAGAGGAAGAACAGAGGGAGATTCGTGTTAAGGGAGGCAAGGCATCAGGAGAGGCGAGGAGACGTAAAAGAGACATGCGTGAACTCATGAAGATGATGCTTGAAGAAAAGCCAAAGGGAAAGGAATACACCTATTCTGAACGCCTTACGGAATCAATGCTGACCATAGCGGCAAATCCGAAGAATGGAGCGGCGGCTGTGAGGGCATACGAAACGATCCTGCATATCATCGGGCAGGATGAACCCGAAGCAAGGCAGGACGCTCTTGACACACTGCGCCAGATTTTGGAAGTGAACGTGAAAAATGCAAGGCTACAGACTGAGCAGGAAACAGAGTGAATACATCCTCAATGCGGATGCCCGGTATAATCTGAAAATCGGTGCGGTACGTTCCGGGAAGTCGTTTGCAGATGTCGTGCACATGATACCGCAGAGGCTTTTAAACGTTGCGGATGAACCGGGGCTTAATCTGTTTTTGGGGGTATCCAAGGAGACGATTGAGCGGAATATCTTACAGCCGATGAGGGAGCAATACACGGATGAGATTGTTGGTACAATCAATAACCGTAACATCGCCTACGTTTGCGGAGTGCCAGTTTACTGTCTGGGAGCGGAGAAGATCACGCAGGTGGCGAAGATTCAGGGTATGAGCGTGAAGTACTGCTACGGTGATGAAATTGCCAAGTGGAACAAGGACGTTTTCGCCATGCTTCAGTCCCGACTGGATAAGCCGTACTCATGTTTTGATGGATCATGCAACCCTGAGTCACCGGGACACTGGCTGAAGGAGTTTATAGATCGTGAAGACATAGATATCTACCTTCAGAAGTACACTATCTTTGATAATCCATTCTTGCCACAGGAGTTCGTGGAGAATCTCTGCAAGGAGTACGAGGGAACCGTTTATTACGGCAGGTACATCAAAGGTGAGTGGACGCTTGCGGAAGGTCTTATCTATCCGATGTGCGAGGATGCCATTGGAGAGGCTCCAGAAGGCTCATATTCGGCTGTTTGCCTGTCTATCGATTATGGTACGCAGAATGCCTTTTCAGCCGGGATTTGGGGCAAATACGGCGGTACATGGTGGCGCATGGACGAATACTACTACTCAGGCCGTGAGACTGGCATCCAGAAAACGGACGAGGAGTACGCACAGGCACTGGATGAGTTCGTGAAGCCATACACAGACGGTCGGTTGGAGACTATCATCGATCCATCGGCGGCATCTTTCATCACCCTGCTGAACAAGCGCAAGGGTTACCGTGTGCGTCATGCGGACAACAACGTAGCTGACGGTATTCGGGAGACAGCCAGCGCATTGAAGAAGGGGCTTGTAAGGATCAGCGACCGTTGCCGAAACTGGAAGATGGAGGCGCAGGGCTATGTCTGGGATGAGGACGCTGCCGAGGATAAACCAGTAAAGGAGCGGGATCATGCGATGGATGATACTCGCTATTTTGTCAAAACCAAGAGGATAGCAGTGCCGAAAACAACAGGCACATCGTATTTTTTATAAGGGGGGTTATATGCTGACGTATCAGGATCTGCAGGCGGTTGGCGAAGGTGAACAGGAGCGCATGGCTTTTGTGAGGAAAGTCATAAACGAGCATCAGGGGTCTGATCTGTACCGTACTGCAAAGATAGCGGATGATTATTACAGACACCGCAACACTACCATCACACAATACCAGAAGCTGTTATACACGATCTCCGGCAAGGCCGTTCCTGATAACTGGTCGGCTAACTATAAGCTTGCCAGTAATTTCTTCAAGCGGTTTGTGACTCAGCAGGTGCAGCACCTTCTGGGAAACGGCGTTACATGGAACGGACAGGCTGCAGACAGGTTGGGTGATACGTTCGACGCAAGGCTTCAGAAGGCCGGGAAGTATGCCCTTATAGGCGGCGAGTCGTTCGGGTTCTACAATCTGGATCATGTCGAGGTGTTTAACTTGCTCGAGTTCGCTCCGTTGTATGACGAAGAGAACGGCGCGCTTGCGTCAGGGGTTCGGTTCTGGCAGGTGGACAAGTCAAAACCGCTTAGAGCGACACTCTACGAGATTGACGGATATACGGACTACATCTGGAAATACTCGCAGGGGGAAGTGCTGCATGAGAAGAGGCCGTATAAGATCAACGTGCGCTATTCCGAGTCAGATGGTTTGGAGATCTACGATGGAGAGAACTATCCCAACTTTCCCATCGTGCCGTTCTGGGGCAATCAGGAGCATCAGAGCGAGTTAGTCGGGATCAGGGAGCAGATAGACGCTTATGACCTGATTAAGTCAGGGTTTGCGAACGACCTTGATGATGTCTCGCAGATATACTGGACGATCAGTAATGCCGGAGGCATGGATGATATTGACCTTGCGCAGTTCGTCCAGAGAATCAAGACCGTAAAGGCGACAGCCCTGCAGGATGGCCAGGTTGCGGAGGCACACACCGTCACGGTTCCTGTGGATGGTCGGGAGGCTCTACTTGATCGGCTCAGAAAGGATCTGTACCGTGACTACATGGCACTCGATACGGATGAAATAGCTGGGGGAGCGGTCACAGCCACGCAGATTCGGGCGCAGTACGAGCCGTTAAACAGCAAGGCTGACGAGTTCGAGTATTGTGTGACGGAGTTCATACAGGGCATTTTAGCGGTCGCAGGAGTCGAGGACGAGCCGACTTACACCCGGTCAACCATTGTTAACCAGTCTGAAGAGATACAGAATCTGGTTGCCGCAGGTGAGTTCCTTCCGGGTGATTATGTGACAGAGCGTATTCTGACGCTTCTGGGCGATGGCGATAAGGTCAAAGAGGTTCTGGCTATGATGTCGGAAGAGGAGACCATTGATTTTTCTGAGGATGTAACGGATGAAGAATGATCCTGCTCATCAGGCTACAGATGCGGTGCTTGATAAGATCGAGAAGCAGATAGCGAAGGAGTACAAGAAAGCACACAAGGAGGTAGCCGCCAAGATGGATGACTACCTTGCTCGTTTTGCCACAAAGGATGCGACATGGCAGAAGTGGGTGGCTGACGGCACGAAGACGCAGGCAGATTATGCCGCATGGAAGAAGGGACAGGTGCTTATGGGTCAGCGGTGGGCTGATCTGAAGGACACCCTTGCGAAGGACTACGCAAATGCGGCGAAGATATCACAGTCCATTGCAAATGGCTACAGGCCGGAGGTTTATGCTATCAATCACAACTATGCTACATTCGAGATTGAAAAAGCTAGCAAGCTGAACACCTCATATACCCTGTACAGTAAGGAATCAGTCGAGCGGATGTACAGAGATAATCCGAGACTGTACCACAGACCCGGTCAGAATGTATCTCAGCAGATCAAAGAGGGCAAACTGGCACGATGGGATAAGCGGAGGATTCAGTCTGTCATTACGCAGGGAATACTGCAGGGTGAGTCGATCCCCGACCTCACAAAGCGGTTGGAGAAGGTCACAGGCGGCGACCATAAGGCGGCGATCAGGAATATCCGCACCATGATGACGGGAGTAGAGAACGCAGGCCGTGTGGATGCGCAGGATCGTGCTAAGTCTATGGGGATTCCGGTTGTGAAGCAGTGGATTGCAACACTCGACTCCCGGACGAGGCACTGGCATCGGGAACTGGACGGTGTGACCGCAGAAACCGATGAACCATTCGAGAATGAATTCGGCAAGATCATGTTTCCGGGTGATCCTGACGCTGATCCTGCGAATATCTACAATTGTCGGTGTACGCTTCTGTCATCCATTAAGGGACATGAACTGGACATTAAAGACGAGAGGGTGTCGTATGCTGACGAGTATGCTAACATGACTTACGATGAGTGGCAGGCGGCGAAGAAATCATACAGTAACCCGATTGACTTGCCGGAGAAGAAGGCGGCGGCGTTTAAGCAATCGTATATCAAGGAGTACGCAGGCGGTCACGGCTGACTGATGTAACAAAGGAGCTAGAAGATGGAGAAGTTCACGTTCACAATAGAAACAGACAACACCGCAGATGTACTAGGTGAACTGAAGGATGCGGTAAACCGTGCGCTTGAGGCCATTGGGATGCAGGTGGAGAACTATGCCAAGATGGAACTGGAAAAACCAAAGAAACACGCATCTGCTCCAAAGGGTAAAGAAATCATCAGGCCGAATGTAGACACCGGGCGGTTGGTGAACTCCATCACACATCAGGTGTCTCCAAGCGAGGAGGCTGTTTATATAGGCACAAACGTGGAGTATGCGGCGTATGTCGAGTTGGGTACGCAGAAAGCCAGAGCATATCCGTATCTGAAGCCTGCAGTAACAAAACATGTACCAGAATTGAAAGCCCTTGCAGAAGACGCATTAAAAGGGTTTTGAGTTTTTAAGCATATATTGTATAATCATGTGAGAGGAGGGACTGCCTATTGAAAGTCGTTATTGACGCACAGGCGATTGCCGCAATTGAGGCGATCCTGAAGCGTGACCGGGACGTGGTTATCTATCGATGCAAGGATGGATACATCATCAGTGAGCAGACCCGAAAAACCACATACCGATACACTACTCAAGAGACCGAGTAGGTAAGGGCGAGAGAGAGCCAAACGGAAAGCATACCGTTCTGGCTCTTTTTTTTATCCCAAGGAAACGGGATCATCCAAAGAAAAGGAGAATACACTATGGCACTCACAAGACGGCAGCTTGCGGCTCTGGGGATTGAGCCGGAGAAGATCGACCAGATTATCGAGGCACACGCTGAGACGGTATCCGCACTGAAAGATGAAGCGGAAAAATACAAGGCCAATGCGGAGAAGTATGCAGAAGCCCAGAAGGAACTGGATCAGCTGAAGAAATCTATCGAGGGCAAGGACTACGACAAGCTGAAGGCCGAATACGACAAGTATAAGGCTGATGTGGAAGCGGAGCATACGAAGGCGGCGAAGGAGAAAGCCTACCGGGAAGCCCTGAAGGATGCCAATCTGAACGAGAAGGGCATCGAAAAGGCACTGAAGTATGCCGAGTGGGACAAGATCGAACTGGACGATGATGGCAAGCTGAAGGATGCGAAGGGTCATATAAAGTCCGTCCGTGAGGAATGGGCGGAGTACGTTGTTAAGTCCGGCACAAAGGGTGCGGAGACATCCAATCCACCGGGCGGATCAAACGGTGCGAAGCTGTCAAAGGAGGACATCTACAAGACCGATGATAAGGGTCGGTTCGTCATGGATGCCACGCAGAGACAGAAGGCACTGGCAGAGATAATGGAATCAGAAAGGGGATAATATGGCTGCTAAGAATTACCTGACAAGAGAACAGGACATTAGCGTAAGTGTAAGAGAGCAGGATTTTGTTACCGTATTCGGTAAGAACTGGGATGCCCTGCGTACCATCATGGGTATCATGCGTCCGATCAGGAAGACACCGGGTACACAGCTTCGTTCCATCGAGGCATCTGTCAACCTTGAGAACGGCTCCGTTGGCGAAGGTGAGGAGATCCCGTACAGCCGTGCCACCATTGTTGAGGTCGGCTTCGAGGACATCACCATCGAGAAGTATGCAAAGGCCGTATCTATCGAGGCGGTCAATAAGTACGGTGCGGAGGTTGCCGTTCAGCGGACGGACGATGAATTCAGGAATGAACTTCAGAATAACGTTCTCACCCGGTTCTACACCTACCTGAACACAGGCGCACTGACTGGCACGGCGGCGACTTGGCAGGCGGCTCTTGCGAAGGCGAAGGGTCTTGTTCTGGATAAGTTCCAGAAGATGCGCAGAACGGTCACTAACGTGGTTGGTTTTGCGAACGTGCTTGATCTGTACGACTATCTGGGTGCGGCGGACATCACCGTCCAGACTGCTTTTGGCCTGACCTACATCCAGAACTTCATGGGCTATTCGACATTGTTCCTGCTGAGTGAGCCGGACATCGCAAGAGGTGACGTGATCGCTGTCCCGGTCGAGAACATCGACCTTTACTACATCGATCCGTCCGACTCCGATTTTGCGAAGCTTGGACTGAACTATGTTGTCGAGGGCGAGACTAACCTGATAGGCTTCCATGCGGAGGGCAACTACACCACAGCGGTCGGTGAGTCCTTTGCGATCATGGGCATGACCCTGTGGTCAGAGTACCTTGACGGTATCTCCGTTATCAGCGTTGGCACTGAGTCCTTCACCGCTGTACAGTCACCGACCGGGAACCCGGCGGCACTGAAGTACTACGAGAAGAGCGGCTCTATCTACTTCAGAACCACCGACACCACGGTTGCATCCGGCAAGACTTACTACACCAGAACCGTGACAAAGGGTGCGTGATATGGGGTATAAGGTCATCCGTGATTTCGCTGATATGCAGGATGGCGGATATGTATACAAGGCTGGGGATGAATTTCCCCACCTTGGCTATAAGCCATCCATAGAGCGGATATCAGAATTGTCCGGGAGCAATAACAGCATCGGCAGTGCGCTGATTGTCGAAGTTAAAGCTAAGAAAAAGCGGAGCAGAACCGCATAAGGAGGTGATCTGGAATGCTGACTGAAATCTGCCAGTATCTCCATAATTGGTTCAACAGAAAGCCTGATGGATCAGACTATCCGAAGTATAGCGGTGTATTCGAGATAGTAAACGGGGAACTGGACATGGACGATCTGGCAGAAGGTCAGTATTTCAGGATCATGGGTTCCCTGTTTAACGATGGCGTACACAGAAAGGGCGAGGGCGGTTTGACGGATGAATCCTTCGATGGCGAGATATGGCCGATGGGTGTACCGCAGGGGATCATTGATCTTGCCGATGAAATCAAGGCATGGCAGGACAAGTACGGTGGTGCTGACGGTGCCGCCATGAGTCCGTTTGCATCTGAATCATTCGGCGGTTATTCGTACACGAAGCAACAGGGTAGCACAAGCACAGGAGGCGGCATGACAACATCATGGCATGCCTTGTATGCGTCAAGGCTATCACCGTGGAGGAAGATATGAGTCTGTTAATGGATGCAATGGAACCATTCGTGATGATGGACAAAACGAGCAGTCCTGACGGGTACGGCGGCATAGCTGTGACATGGAACGAGGGGGCAGAGTTTGACGCTGCTATTGACTTGCCGGATTCGGAGCTTGCCGTTATCGCTGACAAACTCACAGAACGGATCAACTGTAATGTGACAACAGGTCGGTCGGTCGTTTTGTCGATGAATGATTACATCAAGCGTAAACGTGACGGCAAGTATTTTCACATTCTTCAGGATGGCGATGACAGAGGTGCACCGAGAATGTCAAGTATCGATGCACGGCCTCACAGAGCGGAAGTTGTAGTTTCGCTGCCGGACGGGAGAAGTAATGGATAAAGCGCAGGCACTATATCAGTTTTGGAGCGGTTTTGGGCTTCCTGCATATGAGATGAACACTGTACCTGCTGATGTGGAGATGCCATATATCACTTACGAGGCTTCGGAGGACGCTCTTGATACAGATGTCGTTTTATCCGCATCAATATATTACCGTTCTTTGTCTTGGAAGGAAATATCAAAAAAAGCGGATGAAATCGCACGATATATCACGATGCAACACAGGCCGATTCCACTTGATCAAGGAGGTTTTCTCTGGATAAAGCGAGGAACTCCGTTCATACAGAATATGCCTGATGAAGACCCAAATGTCCGTAGGAAGTACATTAACTATATAGCTGAGTATTTAACAGCCTACTAAGGAGAAAGTTATGGGAAGATTTACACAGATTCCGCAGGACACGTTTGAAACGCTTCAGCTTGATGCGGGTGTTCTGCTCAATAATTTTGACCCGGATAATCCGGCTATCACTGATGCGGCGATCATTTGCGCCACCACAGGAGGAATAGCAGCGGCTTGTGAACCGACATATTCAGACTATGGCGAAGACGTGGATAACTGCCCGAATAATATGAAAGAGCTTAAGCATCTGGATGCATGGAACTGTACGCTTGGTTTTACAGCAATCGACACTTCCCCAGCACAGATCAAGCTTTCTTTGGGTGCGGCAGATGTTTCCGGCAACAAGATCACGCCGAGAGCTGATCTTAAGCAGTCTGATTTCACGGATGCTATCTGGTGGGTTGGCGACAGAGCTGACGGTGGATTTGCTGCGGTTAAACTTCTGAATGCACTGTCTACAAGCGGCTTTTCGCTTCAGACTGCAAAGAACGGCAAAGGACAGCTTGCGTGTACGCTGTCCGGGCATGTATCACTCAACGCACAGAAGGTTGTCCCGATGGCTTTCTATTCCGCATCAGGTGACAGCACTGATCCGTATTCATACATCGCAATCACTCCGGCAGGTGCAGAGAACCCGGCGAACAGCGGATGGTACGAGAGAAGCGGATCAAGCGGAAGTTACGTCTATGCCCCGACAGTAGACACGGAAGTTGTCGTGAACAAGACATATTACATCCGTACTGTGGCTGCTCAGAGTTAAGGAGGCACTGAATGAAAATATCTGACTACAAAGGTGAAGATGCTCTTGATCTGCTCGCAGATATTATCGATCCGCTGAGTGCAATACTGGATGATGACGAGATCCAGAAAGAAGCGGAGGCAGGCGAGGGAATGAAGACCCTCAAAATGGCACGGCTGATGCTGAAGAAGCATAAATCTGAGTGCATTGCTATCTTTGCCAGAATCGAGGGCGTTGATGTTTCTGAGTATAAGCCGACACTGTTTCAGCTTATCAAGCAGGTGCTTGAGATACTGAATGATGATGAGGTTCAGGAACTTTTTACCTTGCAGGGTCAGATAGAGGGTGCCGTCAATTCTGGCTCTGCTATGGAAACTATACAGGGCGCAGAAGTGTAAAACCTTTCCTCCGCTACTATTCGGCACAGTTAGGTCGAACAGCGGAGGAAATTGCATATAGGGGTACTGTAACTAATGCTCTTGTATGCATAGCTTCAGCGGTCACTGTGTTGTCTGGCGGTGAACCGATGGCGAATGTATACCTTGAGACAGTTACCGGAAATGTCCAGAAGGAAGAGACACGCTCCGCAGACGAAATCAAGGAACATATGAAAAACAAGCTGAATGCGCTTATGGGGATGAATCAGGATGACAACATTATTTGAATTGGCGGCGGTTCTTCGCTTAGATACAAAAGAATATGAAAAAGGCATATCTGATTCCAAAAAAAGTGCATCCGGTTTTGGGGATGTGCTAAAAGGCACTTTAGCATCTGCCGCCATTCAAAAAGGCATATCTACTCTTACAAGCGGAATAAAAACGGCGGCAGGAGCGTTCAAAAACATTACCATAGCCGCAACACAATCTTACGCCTCCTATGAACAGCTAACAGGTGGCGTAGAGACATTGTTCGGGAAGTCATCAAAACAGGTTATGAAGTATGCGGAAAACGCATATAAATCAGCCGGAATGAGTTCAAACGAATATATGTCGACAGTCACATCCTTTTCGGCATCACTTCTTTCATCCCTTGGGGGTGACACAAAAAAAGCTGCTGATTATGCTGACAGAGCGGTCAGGGATATGTCTGATAACGCTAATAAAATGGGAACGGATATTGGCTCCATCCAGACAGCATATCAAGGATTTGCGAAGCAAAACTATACCATGCTTGATAACTTGAAGCTTGGGTATGGTGGAACGAAGGAAGAAGCTGCAAGGCTTGTAAGCGAAGCTTCAAAAATGACAGGCGTAATGAAGGAACTTGGTGTTGAGGTCAAAGAAGATGACCTGTCATTTGGTAATCTGGTTAATGCCATCTCTGTTGTCCAGAAAAATATGGGGATCACTGGCACTACTACAAAAGAAGCCATGACCACGATTGAAGGAAGTGCCAATGCGACAAAGGCGGCGTGGCAGAATGTTCTTAGTGCTATTGCTGGGGGCGGAGATCTGAAGACCGCAATGAAACAGCTTCAGGACTCTATCTTTGGTGAGAAAAATGGCGAGGGGCTTCTCAACCAGATAATACCGAGAGTCAAGCAGGTATTTCAGGGTATTGCAGATTTTGTCGCACAGGCGGCTCCCATCATTCAGGAGAAGTTGCCAAAACTGCTTGATGACTTGAAGCCGGTATTGCAAAACCTGATGAAATCCATATCTGACATTCTGAGGACACTCATTCCTCTACTTGTACCCGTATTCATCGAGATAGGCGGCGCACTTGTAACCGGAATTATACAAGGATTGCATGATCTTGGCCCTGTTGGTGAGTTTATCATGCATGCTATGCAGTTTTTAGTAGCCGCAAAGTTTGTGACAGGAGCGGCAAGCCTTGTTAAAGCTATCGGATCAGTGGCAACGGCTCTTGTGTCACTTGCCAAGACAGGAATAAGCACAGTGCAGACCGGATTAAGCGGTCTTATATCCTTTATCACGGCACATCCTATGGTTGCCATCATAGCGGCGGTTGTGGCTGCAATCGTAGCGGCGGTTGTCCTGATAGTGAAGAATTGGGACAAGATCAAAAAGGCGGCGAAAGACCTGTTCAAGAACATATCAGAGACATTCGGACAGATTAAAACAGGTATCACCAATGCAGTAAAAGGCATGGTTGAGGGCGTGTCTAAATGGTGGAATGACATGGGGCAGAAGATAGGCTCCAAAGCATCGGAAATCAAGACGGGTGTTCAGACGAAGTTCTCAGAGATAAAGATGAACGTATCTGAAGCCATGCGAAACCTGAAAGAGAATGTCGGGAATACCTTCACAAACCTGAAATCGGCTATATCGGAGACAGCCGGGAACATCGCCACCACCGCAAGGGAGAAATTCACGCAGTTAAAAACAAGCACAAGTGAATTGTGGGGGCAGATCAGTGAAGCCATGCGGAACCCGATAGGAACCGCTAAGAGTTTTATTGAGCAGGCAATTAATGCTGTTAAGGGTGTGTTTGACGGACTGGCTTCATTCGCTCGGGGAATTGCATCTGCTATGAAGCAGGTAGGCGAAGCGATTGTCGCACCGATTAAGGCGGCATATGAAACCATCAAGACCATCATGAACGGTGTTAAGGGAGTGTTTAACACGATCAAAACAACCGCTACCAATATCGGAAATACGGTTAAAAATGTTGTTTCAAACACAAACAAGGCCAAAACAACGGCAACCACCGCAAAAGCTATTACTCTACCGACACCTAAAGCCACAAAACATGCGGATGCGCTGAATGAGGGTATTATCTTCAACCGCCTGACAACATTTGGTTACGATTCTGCCGGAAGAGCGCATCAGGCCGGAGAAGCAGGGTCGGAGGCTTTGATTGGTACTAAGAGTTTGAGCAATATCATCAAGAATGCCGTAAGAAACGGAATGAGCGGTACTGCGAATGGTGTTGTCGTTAACGTGTATGGCAATGCAAATCAGGATGTCAACGATTTAGCGGACGCAGTTGCAGACAGGTTGCAGACGCTTGTTGACAGAAAGGCGGCAGTATGGGCGTGATCTCATGGAACAACATATCGAGTGATGACCTGCACCTCATAGTTGAGCATCATCCCTATTTCCCGATCCCGGAGCGCAAGATGGAAATCATCAGCGTTCCGGGCAGGAGCGGAGATATCATCATTTCTCAAGACGCATATGAGAATGTGGTTCAGAGTTACGATCTTGCATTTATCGGACTTGAGGAGACATTACCCGTGGAGGTGCGGGCTGTCATGGAGTGGCTATACAGACCGACAGGATATGCAAGGCTTGAGGACAGCTATAACCCTGATACGTTCCGGCTTGCCTACTATCAGGGCGGTGGAGACATAGAAAACCGTTTCAACACGCTTGGAAGAGCGACCGTACAATTCAACTGCAAGCCCCAACGGTTTTTAAAGACCGGGGAGTGGCCTATTTCGGCTCAGAACGGCATGAAACTAGGGAACCCCAGTATTTGTACGGCTAAACCCTTAATCGCCATAAAAGGCACAGGAGCGGCGACTCTGACGGTAGGTGGAAATACCGTATCAATTTCGGACATCGGAACGGAGATAGACCTTGATTGTGAGTCGCAGAGCGCATACTACGGATCAACCAACAAGAACAACGTAATCTCTCTCTCCGGCAGTTTCCCGGAATTGAAAGAGGGCGAGACAACGATCAGTTGGACGGGCAATGGAGTAACCGAAGTGCTTATCACTCCAAGATGGTGGATCATATGAAGCCGATTCTATACGAACAGACAGAGACAGCATTTACAACTCAGGGCATTGGCGTTTTAGCTGATGCCTTAAAGTGCATTGTCACGGAAGAGTTGAACGGCGAATACGATCTGGAAATGACTTATCCGATTGATGGAGTGCTGTTTAATCATCTGACGCTCAGACGGATAATCAAGGCGAAGCCGAACCAGACGGACGATCCGCAGCCATTCAGAATATACAAGATCAGCAAGCCTATGAAAGGTTCTGTTACCGTCCATGCTCATCATATGGCATACGATTTGAGCGGGATGGTAGTACCGCCATTTAGCGTCAATCAGGCTACAGCGGTTATCGGAAATATTACCGCATTGGCTATTCCTCAGATTAACCCTTTTTCATTCCAGAACAATATAAATGTGCAAAAGGCATTTCAGATAGAGAAACCAGTGTCAGCCCGGAATGTATTGTCAACATTCCTTGAGGAGTTTGACTGCGAGATAGGTTATGACAAGACGCTTATTAAACTGATGCCATCTAGGGGATCAGACAAAAACGCACGGATAGTGTACGGCAAGAACCTCATGGACTTGAATCAGGAAGAGAACAATCAGGAAGTCTGCACGGGCGTATTTCCGTTTTACCACAGCGAGTCAGGGGATGTCCGGCTCCCGGAAAAGGTTATATATCTCAGCGGAACTTACCCTTTCACAAGAGTTCTGCCGCTTGACCTGACAGCATCGTTTCAGGAAGTGCCTACACAGGCGCAGCTCCGGGCGGCGGCGAACGATTATATCAGCAAGAATGAGTTGGGCGTTCCTAAAGTAAACCTGTCCATCAAGTATGTGTCTATAGCGGATTCAGATGAAGCTATTCCCTTGCATATGTTTGAGCAGATAGAACTAGGAGATTCTGTCCTTGTACGCTTCGATAAATTAGGGATCAGCAAGAAGAGCCGTTGCATTAAGTATGTGTATGATGCCATCACGGAGCGGATAGAGTCGATTGAGATAGGCGATAAGACTACCACGTTTCAGGACACACTAGCGAAGCAGTACACGGCTATTCAGAACGGCAAGTATGAAGCGCAGATCATGGATGCCATCGGCAAGGCCACAGCCTTTATAACTAACGGTCTTGGCGGTTATGTTATAGTGCATCGCTCAAACAGCAACCTTACTCAGCCGGACGAACTTTTGATACTTGGCGATTCTCCCGACCTGAACGAAGCACAGCAGGTGTGGCGGTGGAATAAGAACGGCTTGGGTTATTCCTCCACAGGTTATAACGGCACATACAAGACGGCTATGACAGCGGATGGCAAGATCGTTGCTGACATGATAACCACGGGAATCCTCCGGGCTATCGAGATATACAACGGTGATGGATCATTCCATGTAACGCCTGATGGCACGATGACCGCCACAAAGGGGACGATAGGTGGATTCACCATTGCGGGAAATGCCATATATAACGGCATTATGCAGTTACATAATACTGGCGGCTTAAGGTTTATGAACAACAGCACGAGTATTGGAAGAATAAGCCGAATTAATGATGCCGACATTGGAATGATTCTTGAAAGAGACGGACAGAATATATCATGGAATAAAGAGAACAGTGACGGATCATATTCCACCATATTTGCTTATAACAGATCAACAGATTATTTGACTATCTACACGGACGTATATGTGCGTAATGG
>Ga0326511_10002204_pt1 | contig 15973 bp, 14 predicted proteins | sample 0_2496_0518_D_FD_203701 | JGI IMG/M metagenome (GOLD analysis project Ga0326511, IMG submission 203701) | Bovine rumen microbial communities from UC Davis, California, United States - 0_2496_0518 | ecosystem: Host-associated > Mammals > Digestive system > Stomach > Rumen | place: USA...
ATATTGTATAACCTGCGAGCGAACACTGTTCGCCCCTACAAAAATCTTTGCAATAATTATGAATAGGGTTTCCAAAGGGAACTTTTTCCCTTTGTCCTGAGTACGCAACGCACTTGACACAAACGAACGAAAAAATCTTTGATTTTTGAGTGAGTGTGTCAAGGCTCAAAGCGTTGCGTACTCGAAATTAAAATAAGGGTTCGGTGGACAGCGTCCCCCGACATCAGTGTACTTATTTCGCAAGAAGTCTATTTTTAGTACAAAAATCGGGGGACAGCGTCCCCCGATGAAATTATTACTGTTTAGCCCTTGTCTTTGCTCTCTGCGAGTTGCTGAGTATTCTCTTTCTTATTCTGAGTGACTCAGGAGTAACTTCGAGAAGTTCGTCATCAGCAAGAAATTCAAGGCAGTCTTCAAGACTGAGTATTCTGTGGGGTACAAGTCTGAGTGCATCGTCACTACCGCTTGCACGGGTATTGGTAAGGTGCTTTCTCTTGCATACGTTTACTACAAGGTCCTCGGTTTTAGGTGACGCACCTACTACCATTCCCTCATATACGGGAGTACCTGCGGGAATGAAAAGCTGTCCACGTTCCTGAGCATTGTAAAGACCGTAAGTAACAGCCTCACCTGTTTCAAAGGATACCAGTGAACCTGTATTTCTGCGGTCAATGTCACCCTTGTACTCCTGATAGTCCTCGAATACATGGCTCATAATTCCCTCACCCTTTGTATCGGTAAGAAATTCACTTTTGTAACCGAAAAGACCTCTTGCGGGAATAAGAAATTCTATTCTTGTACGACTGCCCTGCGGGTGCATATTAGTCATCTCACCCTTACGGCTACATACCTTCTCCATTACTGAACCTACACATTCCTCAGGTACATCAATTACAAGTCTTTCAATAGGTTCGAGCTTTCTTCCGTCCTCACCTGTCTTGTAAAGTACACGGGGAGTTGATACTGAAAGTTCGTAGCCCTCTCTACGCATATTCTCAATGAGTATTGAAAGGTGCATTTCTCCACGTCCTGCAACTCTGAAAGCATCAGTACTTTCCGTTTCACTTACTCTCAGTGATACGTCTTTAAGGAGTTCCCTGAAAAGTCTTTCACGAAGCTGACGAGAAGTAACGTACTTTCCTTCCCTGCCTGCAAAAGGACTGTCATTTACTGCAAAAGTCATCTCAACAGTAGGTTCGCTGATTTTTACAAAAGGCAACGGCTCAGGAGTATCAACTGCACAGATAGTATCACCTATTGTAATGTTCTCAATACCCGAAATCCACACAATATCTCCTACTTTTGCCTCCTGTACGGGTACTCTGTTAAGACCCTGTATCTGCAAAAGCGATACTATTTTTGAGTTGTAGTTTTTCTTCGAGCCTGTATAGTCACATACTGTAACCTGCTGGTTTACCTTTATGTTTCCTCTTACTATACGTCCTATACCTATTCTTCCTACATAGTCGTTGTAGTCAATGGACGAAATAAGCATCTGCAAAGGTTCGTCCTCCTCACCCTTAGGAGGCTCTATGTAGTTTATTATAGTATCAAAAAGCGGTTTGAGGTCTGTACCTGCTTCGTACTGGCTGAGTGATGCAGTACCGCTTCTTCCTGAACAGAAAAGCAGTGGGCTTTCAAGCTGTTCCTCGTTTGCATCGAGGTCAAGGAGAAGTTCGAGTACTTCATCGCCTATTTCGTCAAGTCTTGCGTCAGGGCGGTCAATCTTGTTTACTACTACTATTATCTTGTGACCCATTTCAAGTGCTTTTGAAAGTACAAACCTTGTCTGTGGCATAGGTCCTTCCGCAGCGTCAACGAGGAGAAGTACACCGTCAACCATTTCAAGTACACGTTCAACTTCTCCGCCGAAGTCAGCGTGTCCGGGGGTATCAATTATGTTTATCTTTATGTCATTGTACATTACTGAGGTATTCTTTGCGAGAATAGTAATACCTCTTTCACGTTCGATGTCATTTGAATCCATTACTCTCTCCGCTACTGCCTGATTTTCACGGAATACACCGCCCTGTTTGAGCATTTCGTCAACGAGAGTAGTTTTACCGTGGTCAACGTGAGCGATAATGGCAATATTTCTCAAATCTTCTCTAATCATAATTATCCTCCATTAATTATATTCGATGTAAATATCAGAATTTTCTTCAACAGCTTTTCTGAAAAGCATTATAAGCAGGTCAAGAACCTCAAAGCTCTCATCAAAGTGTAATTTACTTCTGTCAATCTGTAAAAGCTGAGAAAGTGCCTGATTCAAATCGGGTACTTTCCAGTAAGGTTCTTCAAAGTCAATGCAGAGTTGCCGGTATTCGGCAAGACTTGTCCACTTGTTTTCAAGCGGTTCAACAGTGTCAATAATATCTCCGAAGTAACCGCCCCATACACTTGTCTTTCCGACCGTATCACCGTTTTTGACAACACAGAACACATACTCAGGTTCACCCCGGTACCCCTCATAGAATTTATAATTTTCAATCATAGCAGTTCCTCAAAGTCACAGGCACACACTGCACCTGAATAATTTTGCTTTAAAAAATTTACCAGTTCTCTTATACGCTTTATGTAAAGTACTTCGTCTGACGTTTCTGAATCAACGTCAATAAAGTATTTCCAGTAAAGAAAATCGGTACTGTTTTCAGTGTACTCCTTGTTTCTGCTGATACTTATACTGCACCAGTCCGAAACTATGAAGCTCACAGCTAATTTTTTTCCATTCAGGAAGCTAAACAGTGAGTTAAAAAACTGACTGTAATCGGAATCAGTATTTACAAATATTTTGCAGTAGAGGTTCATATTCACGCATACCATACATATTTCTGAACAAAACGGCAGAAATTCCGTGCATAATATCTTTTTTTCCTTACATAAAAAAGTCCCTGCAAATTGCAAGGCTACGGTAATACTTCAAAAAAAATACCCCGAAAATTTTTCGGGGTATGGTGGGAGAGGATGGATTTGAACCATCGAAGCCGAAGCAACAGATTTACAGTCTGCCCCCTTTGACCACTCGGGAACTCTCCCACACTATTTCAAAAAATTTACCGACTTCAAATCGGTAAATGGAGCTGGTGGACGGACTCGAACCCCCGACCTGCTGATTACAAATCAGCTGCTCTACCAACTGAGCTACACCAGCTTATTAAGCTTGTCTTTCAAGATTACCTCTGACGACTTATTTATTATATCACATCTTTTTGAGTTTGTCAAGTACTTTTCTGAAATTTTTCAAAAAAATTTTTTTGAACTTTTTTCTGATGTGAATTGGTCGAGGCGACAGGACTCGAACCTGCGGCATCTTGGTCCCAAACCAAGCACTCTACCAAACTGAGCTACGCCTCGGACTAACCTGATTTAAATTTGCGTTAATCCTTGTCGGACAGCTTTTATATTATATCAGAATAAAATTAGAAAGTCAAGGGGTAGAGCAAGTTTTTGTATACCCGCACAAAAAAGTGACATTTTTTTACATTTTTGTGTCACATAAGACAAAAGGGGCAGTAAAAACTGCCCCGAATAATTATTCTTCTGTTTCCTCATCAGAATCATCAACAATATCTTTTTCTTCGGCAGTAAATTCCTCGTCTGTGGCAGACTCAGTAACTTCCTCTGAATTTTCTTTGGATACTTCTTCGGTTTCCTCAGTTTCTGCATCATTTTCGTCTTCGATTTCAAAATCAATATCGTCATCGTCATAGTCGAAATCGTCATCATAAATATCATCGTCATAATCATCTGATGAATCTTTCTTCAAAACCTTGACTGCAAGGTAACCGGCTGCTGCGGCTGCACCTGCTGTAAGAACTGCAAGCAAAAATTTGTTCATTTTAAACTCCTCTTTTCTTTCTAAGATAATTTATTTTATCAACTCGCATAAGCGGTTGACGATAAACCTGTTTATATTATACCACACTTTTTTTGTGATTTCAACACTTTACATATTATTTGTTAAAAACATCAAAATTGACATGGCGGTTATTGGTGCAGTTTCACAACGGAGTATTCTTCTGCCGAGCCATACTCTCAAAGCACCTGCATCAACTGCTGACTGTACTTCTTCGGGGTCGAAACCGCCCTCACTGCCTATGACAAGTCCGACTGATTTAACGTCAGAGAAGTCAATGTCACTGAATTTACAGCCACCCTGTTCCTCGTAAAGGATAATATTTCTGTCGAGCTGTTTCATAAGGTCAACAGCTTTTGAGTAGCTTACAATCGGGGTTATTTCAGGAATTACTCCTCTGCCTGACTGTTTTGCTGACTCCTCAGCTATTTTATTCAGTCTTGGGAGTTTTTTTGAAAAGTCTTTTTCACTGGGCCTGGAAACACAGCGTCTTGTAAGTACAGGGACTACTTTTGAAGCTCCGAGTTCAATACTTTTCTGTATTATATATTCCAGTTTGTCGAGTTTCGGAACTGCCTGAAACAGTGTTACTTCAATATTCGGTTCGGAGGCACAGCGTACTTTTTCGGTAAGACTGAGGAATACAGAGTCAGGAGTTATAGTGTCTATTGTACAGTTATAGTCGAAACCGTTACAGCACACCGTAATTTTCTCACCTGTTTTCATTCTTAGGGAACGTCCTATATGATGAGCATCATTTCCAGTTATTACTATATTTTCCTCATTTATGTCGTTCATGAAAAATCTTGGCATTTCTGCACCGCCTTATCCTATGATTTATTATTATATCACATCATATTTGGTTTGTCAATACAAAACAGCAAAAATAGATTTTATATTTTAATAAATAAACCGTATTTTTACAACGTATTTCATCATTATTATTGACAATCTACAAATTTCATGTTAAAATATCATTGTATTTAATATACGGTTCAGTAAAAGTCATGAAAATCAATTTTCAATAGTATAAACAAATTATTTTTGTGACAGAAGCCGTAAAATTCAGGAGGTTTTATATGAGATACAATATTATAGGACAGACTGTACCTGCTGTTGAATGTGAACTCATCAGAGGTGAGTCAATGTATACACAGTCAGGCGGTATGATTTGGCAGACAAGCGGAATAAATATGAGTACAAATGCAAGAGGCGGTATTGCAAAGAGTCTCGGCAGAATTTTTACGGGTGAGTCAATTTTTATGGCGAATTATACTGCCGAAACAGACGGTGCAATAGTAGCATTTGGTTCAACAGTTCCGGGGTCAGTAGTACCCGTTGACGTTTCTCAGGGTGATATAATTGCTCAGAAAGGTGCATTTCTCTGTGCAGAACAGAGTGTTGACCTTCAAGTAGCATTTACTAAAAAAATTACTGCGGGTCTTTTCGGCGGTGAGGGATTTATTCTCCAAAGAATATACGGAAAAGGTATGGTATTCCTCGAAGTTGACGGAGATATGGTAACAAGAACTCTTGCACCGGGTGAAGTTCTTAAAGTAGATACAGGAAACGTGGTAGCATTTGAAACGTCTGTACAGTACGATATAGAAACTGTAAAAGGACTCGGAAACATATTCTTCGGCGGTGAGGGGCTTTTCCTTACTAAACTTACGGGTCCCGGAAAAATTATCCTCCAAACTCAGAACTTCAATGACTTTGCAGGAAGAATAATATCAAGAATACCAAAATCGTAAGGAGAAGTGCTTTATGGATATAAAAGAAATGGCTATGGAAAAAGCAGGAGAAATAGTAAAAGGCAGTATAAAGGAAAAAGCTGACGAGATAGTAAAAAAGGTAAAGAGTGACAAGGACTTTGCAAAGAAATTTACCTCAAATCCCGTAAAGGCAATAGAGGAAGTTTCAGGTATTGACCTCCCTGACGAACAGATTAACAAACTCGTTGACTCAGTAAAGTCAAAAGTAAAGCCTGAGAACGTAATAGGCAAAATCGGTGAAATAGCAGGCGGTAAAAAAGACTGATTAACTTTATGAAAGTCAATTTTTAATCTTGCCGGGGGACGCTGTCCCCGAACCCTTATTAAAGTTTTGAATACGCAACGCTTTAAACCTTGACACACTCACTCAAAAATCAAAGATTTTTTCATTCGTTTATGTCAAGTGCGTTGTGTACTCAGGGCAAAGAGAACAAGTTCCCTTTGGAATCCCATTTTTTGTATACCTGAAACTACGGCTACTCATGAATTATAAATAATATGATTGTAGGGGCGAACTGTGTTCGCCCGCAAATTTACATAAATTTATAATTTGTCAAACTCACGTTTCATAAATCATAAAACAATACAAACGGGCGGACACGTATGTCCGCCCTTACACATTTTTATACTGTATCTCTCTTGTTTAAAGCAATAATACTAAGTACAGTGCTTAAAACTATATATACAAATCCAAGAATTACAATAAATCCTGTTTCATCACGGTCATTGCCGTAAACTGCTATCGAGCCGGATATTGTGTATTTGCTGAGGTCAACCTCTTTTTCCCACAGATATTCAAACAGCATTGAAACAAGCATAAGCATACCCGAAATTATTCCCGTACTGATAGTTACAGCAAAAGTATTTGTTATAGTCTGCGACTTTGTGATGTAGCAAATTGCCACGCATACAAAAGATTCAGAAATGTAAAGTAGCATATATACCAGAATATCGGTCACAAGTTCTTTTGTATCATTTATTATTATGCAATTCTGAAAAACTGCGGAAAAAATTATTTCAGAGGCAAAAATAATCAGGGAATATATCGCATTGTAAAGCGTTATCGTTGCTAAACGTGAAACAGCAAGATAATGCTTATGGGGTACTTGTCCTGCAATATTCTTAATAAATCCGCTTTTGTACTCTGCTGAACAGAATACCGAGACAAAAATAAGAGCCAGCATATTTACCATTGAATTTGAAAAAGTCATACTGTTAAGTTCGTTTATCGTTCTCGGAATTTGTTTAAATTCTCCAAGTCCGATAAAAACATCACATTCCTGCTTTAATAATTCAATTCCTTTTTTTATATCATTTGGGTCATAGGCTCCGGAAAACACATTTGTCGGAATATATAAAGTAAGGAACATGGCAAGCAAAAGCATTAAAAATATTGCATAAAAAGCCAGCATACGAAACATTCTGTAAAAGTCCATTTTTACAAGATTAATCATTTTTTCCGCCTCCCGTAATATCCATGTAGAAGTCTTCAAGTTCCTGTCCTTTGAGAAAAATCTCACTTACTGCAATATCTGACTGTACAAGCATTTTCGTTATTTCCGCACTGTCCTCTATCTGCTGTGTTACGGAAATATGTCCGTTGCTAAGTACCTTGCTTTCGATACCGCTGTTTTTCAGTACCTCGCAGGCTCTTTCTGTATCAGGAGTAACTATCTCTATACTGTTACTGCACTTTAAGTTTAGTTCTTCCGCTGAAAGCTCCATGAGTAGCTGACCGTTGTGTATTATACCGTAGTGGGTGGCGATTTTGGAAAGTTCTTCAAGAATGTGACTTGAAATGAGTATAGTAATACCCTTTTCTGTGTTCAGCCTGTGAATAGTTTCTCTTACTTCTACTATTCCCTGCGGGTCGAGTCCGTTTATAGGCTCATCAAGTATCATGAGTTCAGGGTCGCCTATAAGAGCAATTGCTATGCCAAGTCGCTGTTTCATACCCAGTGAGAAGTTTTTAGCCTTTTTCTTTCCAACATTTCCAAGTCCGACCGTTTCAAGCAGACTTCCTATAAATTTATCATCACTCTTTCCTGCTGAAAGACACTTCATTTTAAGATTCTGAAAAGCAGTCATATCAGGGTAAAGACCGGGGGCTTCTATAAGACAGCCTACTTTCCCTCTTACCTTGTACAGTTCTTCCGTACCGAAAAGAGAAAAAGTACCTGATGACTGGTTGGAAAGTCCCGACACTATTTTCATAAGAGTAGTTTTTCCTGCACCGTTTCTGCCTATAAAGCCGTAAACAGCACCCTTTTCTATATGTATGCTTACATTGTCAACAGCTTTTTTTCTGCCGAAAGACTTAGTAAGACCATTTGTTTCAAGTATAAATTCACTCATTGCATTTCCTCTTTTAATATTTCATACGCTTTTTCAAGGTCACAGCCTTCAAGCAAAGGTGAATCGCCTTGAATATATGTTACAGGATATGCACCCAGAGTCTTTCCGTCATCAGCAACGCACACCACTGTTTCCGCAATTGAATCCTTTATTACCACAAAGTAGTCAATATCTTCCGACTCCGCATAGTAATTCAGCATTCCTTTGTAAAACTTTTCAAGTACTTCCTCGTCAGTAATGGTATTAAGTGACCTGTCAGAAGATATTATTCCGTCCTCTACTGAAATTCCGTCAATATCCATATCTGTAAGTACAGTATTTGACGCATTATACAGGGATTTTGCCATTGCAATTGCAGATGCCTGCTTTGCTTTTTCAATGTATCCCTTTTGTTGTATGTAAATATCACACATTGTATCTACTTTCCAGCCCTCACCGTCAATGCAGTAAACAACACACCACGCATTTTCAGTTTCTCCGCTTTCACCTGTAAGGTCAAACGATACCTTTTTGGTGTCAGTTACATAATCAGGCAAACTTTCAGGATTATCCTCCAAATCATCTACTAAATCCGACATATAGCTTTCAAATCCGTCATAGTCATTGTTTTCAGTGTCATACTCCCCGAAAGAATCTACCACGCATTTCAGCATACTGTACATTTGCCTTACTTCTTCGTTATACTCATCATACGATTCCGACTTAAAGTCCCCTGTAATTTCAATGTTATTACCTTTTGAAAACCAGCCGTTTAAAAGTTCAGACATTGCATCTCCATCTTCATTTTCATCTACATACTTGTATAATTCGTACATTCCAAAGGGGTAGCAGATGTTGCAGAATCTTTCTTCATCTCTGCTGTTTATGCTGTCTATCATTATACGCACTGCATCTTCGGGAGTTTCTGCAATCTCACTGCTTACGGGTACAATTTCAGTAACTTCAACCGTTTCCGCCTGTACCTGTGTTTCCTCACTCTCTGTACTCTCTGCCTGCTCCTCAGTAGTTTCAGTACTCTCCTCCTGAAAATTTTCGGTACTTTCAGCGGTCACAGTTTCTTCCGCCTGCTCATCGGCTGAATCATGTCCGCACGAACTCACTGCACACGCCAATGCACATAAAACAGATAAAAATATTGCTTTCTTCATTTTAAATTCCTCTCTGAACTTTAATGAGTACAATTGTGAAAATTCAACTAAACATTCAGTACCATTCAGTCGGATACATAAGTTTCTGCACAAATTTTCACATTAATAATCATTTTAAGATACCTATTAATTTTTTTCATTATACCACTTATTTCATTTAATGTCAACTGTATTATTTATTTTTGCAAAAAATAAAAGAAGTGAACTAAGTGTATTGCCTATAAGAAGAACTGAACAACTCTGATTGCAGGGAACGACGTTCCGCCGTTCCGTCAGGTACTTTTTCACTTGCGTACGACCAAAGGTTATACAATGTACTTTCTTTGCTGGAATTTCACAATCATGCTCATTCATAGTAATAATTATAAAAAAAGGGATTCCAAAGGGAACTTGGAGAACAGCATTCCCCAACAACACCCCCGATAAGGTTAAAAATTAATTCTCATGCTCAAAACATCGTTGACGAATTTTGAAAAGAGTGCTATAATATAATATTATGGACGTATTATACGTTACACTATTTCTTATAAGGAGATTTAATAAAATGGGACGATATTTCGGTACAGACGGTTTCAGAGGAACTGCAAATCAGAACCTTACTGCCGACCACGCTTTTAAAGTAGGAAGATTTCTCGGCTGGTACTACGGTGAACTTAAAAAAAGAAACGGTGACTCCTCAGCACCGAGAATAATAATAGGAAAAGATACAAGACGTTCAAGCTATATGTTTGAGTACTCACTTGTTGGCGGTATTACCGCTTCGGGTGCTGACGCTTATCTCCTCCACGTTACTACTACCCCCTCAGTAGCCTACATATCAAGAGTAGACAGTTTCGACTGCGGTATAATGATTTCCGCAAGCCATAACCCATACTACGACAACGGTATAAAACTGATAAACGGTCAGGGAGAAAAAATGGAGGAAAATGTTATAACTCTCATTGAGGACTACCTTGACGGAAAATTAAGCGTTTTCGGTCAGGAGTGGAAAGAACTCCCATACGCTACTGAGGAAAAAATAGGTTGCAGTGTTGACTACATATCAGGCAGAAACAGGTACATAGGCTACCTTATTTCACTCGGAATGTACTCTTTCAGAGGAATGAAAATAGGTCTTGACTGTGCAAACGGTGCATCATGGAATATTGCAAAGGCAGTATTTGACGCTCTCGGTGCTACTACCTACCTTATAAATGCACAGCCTAACGGAGTAAACATAAATGAAAACGCAGGCTCTACTCATATTGAAGTCCTGCAAAAATATGTAGTCGAAAACGGTCTTGACGCAGGTTTCGCTTATGACGGTGATGCTGACCGCTGTCTGTGCGTTGACGAAAAAGGCAATATTATAACAGGTGACCACATTCTCTATATATACGGTGCTTACATGAAAGAACGTGACAAGCTGGTAAACAATACTGTTGTAGCTACTGTAATGTCAAATCTCGGACTTTTCAAGGCTTTCGACAAACTGGGTATAAATTACGCTAAAACAGCAGTAGGCGACAAATACGTATACGAGTACATGAAGGAACACGGCTGTTGTCTTGGCGGTGAACAGTCGGGTCACATTATATTCTCAAAGTACGCATCAACAGGTGACGGTATACTCACAAGCCTTAAAATAATGCAGGTTATAATGTCAAAGCAGAAGAAACTCAGTGAACTCGCTTCACCTCTTGTAATCTACCCTCAGGTACTTGAAAATGTAAAGGTTAAAAACAAGTCACTCGCTCAGTCCGACCCCGATGTACAAAAAGCAGTAAAAGAGGCTGAAACTGCTCTGGGTGACACAGGCAGAATACTGGTAAGGGAAAGCGGTACAGAACCCCTCATAAGAGTAATGGTTGAGGCTGAAAATCAGGAAATCTGTCAGAAGTACGTTGACAGTGTAGTTTCAGTAATAAAGGCAAAGGGTCATACCATTTGAGTTTTATGATATTACGGGGGACTCTGTCCCCCTCTCCTGCCAAAGGGTACAAGCACCATTTATAGAAATTCATTTATGGAAAACCAAATTGAGAGAATAAAAGTAAAATTGCTTCAAAAGATGCAAAATCATTTAAAACGTGGGTGGATAGACAAAATAAATTTAGAACCACTATCTATTGAAAAGATAACTGCATTTGAAAATGAATATAATATAAAATTACCAAAAGAAATCGTAGATTTTTATACTAAAATTTCTAATGGAGTTGTGTTGTACCCAAGAGAGGATATTTGTAATTTGGAACCATTTGAAAATTGGTACTTTTCACCTGATTTAATTAAAGAAAAATTTAATGCTGAAAATGATGTAACTTATGATGATTATTATGCTATTAAAAAACAAAACGGAGATTATTCTTTTGAAAATTTTGGAAATATTTCTTTAATGGATTTAGGTTGTTGTATGTCATATTGCATTGTGGTAAATGGAAAGCATTACGGAGAAATGATTGCTGTACTTGAAATGTACCTTGAAATTACAAATAAAAGTTTTCTTGACTGGTTTGAAGATTGTCTTGACGGTACTGCGGAATATATGCTTTGATTCAGATATTAAATTCCCTAATAATTCCGCATTACGCATTCCGAATTAAATTATGATTTTTTGCAAGGGCGAACTATGTTTGCCCGTCAATTATAGAAATTCAATTACTTAAAAAAAGAGGTGCAACATGAAAAAACAGGTATTTAATCCGTTTTTACCCCTTTATGAGTACATTCCTGACGGTGAACCCCATATTTTCGGAGACAGAGTATACCTTTACGGCTCTCATGACATGGAGGGAGGCAGTACTTTCTGTATGCTCGACTACACCGTCTACTCTGCTCCGATAAATGACCTTTCTGACTGGAAGTGCGAAGGTACTGTATACCGTGCCGAACAAGACCCCGATTACAGTGAAAGAAAGTATATGTACGCTCCTGACGCAGTTCAGGGAAATGACGGTAAATTCTACCTATATTACTGTATGTCGGGAGAGTGCGGTAAAGGCGGTTACTTCGGTCCTGTTCAGGTAGCTGTATCCGATACTCCATGCGGTAAATTCGAGTACTTAGGCTTTGTAAAGTACCCTGACGGCTCTCCTATGAAAAAGTACGTCTGTTTTGACCCTGCTGTAATTAATGATGACGGCGTAATAAGACTTTATTACGGTACTCAGTACATGAACGAGTCAATTGACGAGCTTAAAAGCAGTCCCGAAAAATTAGAGGAAGTAATGGAAAGATATAACAAGTCTGCTGACGAGATTCTTTCCTGTACAGATAATGTAAACGGTCCATGTACGGTAATTCTTGACGACGATATGATTACGGTAAAAAGTGAACCTGTACATATTATGCCGTATGAATCAGACTTCGGCGGTCATGAATTTTTTGAGGCAAGTTCAATGCGTAAGATAAACGGAAAGTACTATTTTATATATTCATCTCAGAAAAATCATGAACTCTGCTACGCTGTAAGTGACCTCCCTGACCGTGACTTCAAATTCATGGGCACAATAGTTTCAAACGGTGATATAGGAGTAAACGGAGTAACAGAACAGACTAAGCTCAATATGACGGGGACTACTCACGGCAGTATAATAGAAATTAACGGTCAGTGGTACGTTTTCTACCACCGCCTTACTCATAAGTCGGATTACAGCCGTCAGGCGTGTGCGGAAAGAATAGAAATACAGCCGGACGGTACTATTAAACAGGCAGAAATGACCTCCTGCGGTCTTAACGGCAAGCCACTTCAAGCAAAGGGTACTTACCCTGCTGTAATAGCCTGCAATATTACTAACGGAAATATGCCTCATGGGTCAAACAAGATATTTTCTGAAAGTTTCCCCAATGTTACAAATGACGGTGATGAGAGATTTATAGCTGAAATAAGTGACGGCACTATTATAGGCTACAAGTACTTCGACTTTAAAAATGTAAAAAAGATTATTCTTACCTTAAAAGGCAGTGCAAACGGTACTGTAAAAATCATGACACAAATTAACTCGTTGCCTGTTGCAGAGGTAAATTTCTGTGCCTCTGAAAACTGGGTAAAAGCGGTACTCGAAACAAGTATTCCTGACGGTACTCACCCCATTTACATCGTTTATTCAGGCAGTGGACAACTCTGTCTTAAAGAAATAAGTTTTGAAATATAATTTAACGTGAGTTCAATAATATTTAATGTCGGAGGACGCTGTCCCCCGAACCTCTTATTTTAATTTCGAACACGCAATGCTTTAAGGCTTGACACACTCACTCAAAAATCAAAGATTTCTTCGTTCGTTTGTGTCAAGTGCATTGCGTGCTCATGGCAAAGGGTGCTAATAAAATAAGGGCAGATACAGCCCGTAAACACAAAGGGATGTTTTTTTAAATGATAATAGAAATAAGTGACCTCTCTGACAAGGAACTGATACCCTATAAAACTACTTCCGAAATACAGCTTATTCACTGGTTTGAACCCGATAAAAACGGTATTTTTATTGCTGAAAGTCCGAAAGTAATAAGAAGGGCACTGAGTGCAGGCTACCAGCCGGTTTCTTTTCTGCTCGAAAGAAAGTACATAAACGGTCAGGCAAAGGATATAGTGGAAAAATTCCCCCATATTCCCGTATATACTGCCGACTCGGACGTACTTACCCAGCTTACGGGGTTCAGACTTACTCAGGGTGCTTTGAGTGCTATGAGAAGAAAAAGTCCGCCGTGTATAGAACAGGTACTTGACGGTGCAGAGAGAATAGCTGTTCTTGAAGACGTAATGAATCAGACTAATATAGGTGCGGTATTCCGCTCAGCATCTGCACTCGGCTTTGACGCTGTTCTGCTTACCTCCTCTTGCAGTGACCCCCTTTACAGACGTTCAATAAGAGTAAGCATGGGGACAGTATTTCAGATTCCTTGGACGTACATAGAAGGAAATTCTCCCGAATACATCAGATTTCTCCAAAGCAGAGGCTTTACTGCCCTTGCTATGGCTCTCAGAAACGATACTGTAAGTATCAGTGACAGCCGTCTTAAAGTACTTCCTAAGATAGCCGTTGTACTCGGTACAGAGGGTGACGGTCTTAAAAGCCAGACCATTCAGGCTTGTGACTATACTATTAAAATCCCTATGTTCCACGGTGTTGACTCGCTTAATGTAGCATCTGCAAGTGCAATAGCATTCTGGGAACTCAGCAAGAGAAATTAAAAAAATTCCCATAAAGTAGCACCGTCACTTCCATGGTAAAAAAAGTGACGGCTGTAATGCTACTTGTGGGAATTTAATTTTAGTAAGTAAATAATTACTTCCATAAAAAAGTATATCATCGGCAGTTTCAAAAGTCAATATCGAAAAACAGGAGATTTTGTCGTATATTGTCGAAATGTGGAGAACAGCAATTATGTTTTTGTTTTTGCTGTTTTAATTAAATATATATACCAAAATAAATAAAAAAACAGTTGCAGGGTTACACCTGCAAAATTACGCAATTCATTTAATAATATAAAAAAAGGATTCCAAAGGGAGCTTGCTCCCTTTGCCATGAGCACGCAATGCACTTGACACAAACGAACGAAAAAATCTTTGATTTTTGAGTGAGTGTGTCAAGCCTTAAAGCATTGCGTGTTCGAAATTAAAATAAGGGGTTCGGGGGACAGCGTCCCCCGACATCAGCATACTTATTTTGCAAGAAGTCTATTGATTTCCATGAATATCAGCCCTGCTCACTTATCATGATTGAAAGTCTGTTCTGAATCATTTTTGAAGCGTCCTCAGCAGAACACTCACCCTTAAAAAACTTATTTGCCTCATCACTTATTATCGTCCCTGTTTCGTCCGAGTAGCTACTTGTTACAGCGTCTGCACTGTATATATACTCAGTAAGCATATCTCTTTCTTTCTGCGATACAGGCTTAATAGCCACTTCTTCTCCGAGAATGTAGTAAGTGTCGTCATACTCTACCTTTTTACCGTCATCATCAGTATAGTACGGCTTTTTCATAGCCTCATCAGCTTTTTCCTCGAATGCGGTTTTAAGTACAGGGAAATTGTAAACGCTGTCACTTGACTGATAGTCCTCACTGAAAAATGTCTTGATAAACTCCCAGCAACCTTCTTTTGACTCCGAACTGTCAAGGATAGCAAAACTGTTGTCGAAAGATATTACTGCACCCTTTCCGTCTGATGAGGGATAGCCTACAAGAGTTATATCCTCACCGAACTGACCTTGTTTAGCCTGAGCGTAGTCCCTTAAATTGTGCATATAAAGTGGGGATACAAGAGCCTTGTCATTTCTGTAAACTACTTCCTGCTCGTTCCAGAACTTTTCATTTTCATCAGGCGTAGAATTTTCCCAGTCAAAAGACTCGCTGTCATCAGGCATATTATTACAAAATTCCAGTATTTTTAAAAAGTCATCGGAGTCAAAATTGCACTTCTGCTTTTCATAGTCTATAAATTCGTGAGATGCGTACACAAACTGACCGAGTAGCGACTGTTTGGTATTCATACTCATAAGCTGTGAACCCTCAGGCATTTTCTCATAAGTTTCAATCATGTCATCGACAGTCCAGTTTTCAGTTTTACAGAACTTTGACTTGCAGGCAAGAGTTTGCAGAGTAAAAGTAGGAGCGAGTGAGAGGAGTTTTCCTTTGTACTCGCTTGCACTGAGTACATTTGGGAGTATATCGTCCTTGCTTATGTCGCTGTCACTCTCAATAAAGGGGTAGAGGTCAGCATATATATCCTTTGAAGCAAGAGATGATATTATGTTGTTTCCGTAGACCGTAATCATATCAGGTGCATTTCCTGATATAATATCTTTTTTAAGTTCACTCTCAGCAGTATTGCTGAACTCACCCGTATCATTGTTGTACTCATC
>Ga0326511_10002205_pt1 | contig 15972 bp, 11 predicted proteins | sample 0_2496_0518_D_FD_203701 | JGI IMG/M metagenome (GOLD analysis project Ga0326511, IMG submission 203701) | Bovine rumen microbial communities from UC Davis, California, United States - 0_2496_0518 | ecosystem: Host-associated > Mammals > Digestive system > Stomach > Rumen | place: USA...
GTGAAATCATTTGTCTTTATATAGAAAGGCTTCTTGAGATTATTTCGGATTCTGATGATAATAAGTCAAAACTGAAAAAGCTGGGGCAACTTTGCTATTGGCTTTCCGGAGTTAACGATGATTATAACGATTACTGCTATAAGGTTTTTTATGTTCATTGTTCAAAAGATAATACTCTTCGTGAAATGATCAATGAATATAATAATAAAAATGATTCTAACGAACCTATCGAACCTGGAGAAAAGTTTCTTAACAGATGTTCCAAATGTTTCCGTATATTTGATCAGATGAAAAAAAGTAAACACGATGATATGTATTACAACTGTAGATTTTATGCTGATTGTTATGACAGTGATTTTGTTTCTCAGAAATATAAGGATTTTATAAAGTCAGTTTTTGATGATTATGCAAGTTCTTTGAAACCTTTGAAAGATGATTTTATTAAAGCATATGGTAAAATTAAAGAAATTTATCAAAACAATGTCGAAAAGCTATCCGCAGAAGAAAAACAAAATTCAAGAGTACAGGAGAATAATGCAGTTAGTTATTCTGATCTTGTTACAGTTATGTCAGATAATATAAAGTATTCTGATGCTTTGCAGAATCAACAGGTTATAACTGTTTCTCCAACTCCTTACAACAGGCAGCCTTCGCAATCAACTGAACAGTTGGAAAAACTTTGTAAAATTGATGAACCTAAATTCGGATATGAAAGATTTAAAAGGTGGTTTGAAATCAGTACCCCAGAGAATATTGATAAGTTCCGTTTTTATTATTTCAAATATCCGATAGATAAGGATTACTATTTTGACGTAGATCTTGTGAGAGGGCTTCCTGAAGAACCTGATATCAATATTAAAGAATTATGGACAGAATGGCTTAATTTGTATAATGAATTGCCGGAGGCTTTATGTGACTTTTTGGCTGACGAAAAATTAATATCAGTAGCGAGACAGGCACAGTTTAAATATCACCGAAAAGGTTATTAAAATTAAAGGTCAGATGTAATTAAGATAATATGTAAATTCCCCGCCTGGTATTGTTGGCGGGGAATATGACATAAATGTTTGCTTTTCATAATGCGGTAGTTTATGTTAGTGATTTATAGTATGAGGAGATGAATGTGAGTGAAAAAGATTAAAAAAATCTCGGAAAAATATCCCGGAATATCTGAAAATAAAAGGTTACTACTTATAATTGCTATTTTTGTGGTATTTGTAATATTCATTTTCCTTTTCATATTTGCTGCAAGCTTTATGAAGGGTTTCATTATGAGTATTTTGTTTTTATGTTTTCTTATTGTATCTTATGTTATAATCAGAATTCCGAAAGTATTTCCGTATGACTATCCGGTTATTATTTTTACTTTGAGTGTTGACGGGGTAGAGGATGAGTTTGAGTATAGAATGAAAGATTCTTCTGTTATTGTAGGTCGTGGGGATAAATGTGATTTGAAGCTGAGCGGTTATGACTGGATTTCAAAACAGCAGTTTACAATAGCCAGACAAAGAGAAGGAAAAAGAAAGTTTGTTTATAAGCTTAGAAACCTTGCAAAAGTTGAGGTATCTCCGACAAGATATATGAATGTGGATAATAATACCATAGTTGATATAGATTATCGTGAAATATTGCTTAAGGATGATCCTGATAAAAATTGTTTTATTGTAGGTAATATTGAGTCCGGAGTTTATGCCAAATTTATGATAAAACTGCCTGATAGTACAAGGAGCTGATGTTTATGAAAAAATTTGATCTTAACAATATAAAAACATCAATGGTTATAAAAGGAATTCTTATTGGATTGTTTGTTATTACAATTTTTGGCTTGTTCATCTCAAAGATAGATCCGGCAGCGTATTTGGGAGTTTTTGCTTTATTTGGCGGATTAGTGTTCCTTATGGGAATCTATGTATGGTGCATAGATGCTGACATCAGAATATTTATTTTTACTGTTTTTATAATGTTTATAGGGCTTTATGCACAGGTCCTTACACTTTCACTTGACTCTCCGGTAAGAAATGTACTTAGTGATATGTATGATATTGCAGAATCCGGAGCGTTGCTTGAAGAATATAAGGACAATCAGGAAATATGTAATGCTATAAATTCTACTACAAAAACTTACGAGGAAAAATTCGGATTTGATTATACAAGGGCTGTTTTGATCTTTAATGATATATCAAATGATGCTCGTATAGATGTAGATGAGATCATGCTTAAAGCAAAAGCAAAAAAAGTGCTTGATAATAAAGAGGAAAATCTGAAGAAAAAGAAAGAGGGTACTGTTTCTGAGGTGTCACACGAAACCAGTAAGGTGGAAACAGTAAACATTGATACTGATAAAAAAGAAAATAATGAAAATCCTGAAAATGAAACTGATGATAAGCAGTTCAGGGAAAATAAAATAGATGAATTAGCAGCAGAATATCATGCAGAAGATAATCTTGATCGTCTGAGATTGAATGATGCTCTTAATTACGATATAGCAACAAAAATAGATGATTATCTATTACAATATGATGGTTTTCCGGAATATCGGTCAATGATAGACAATGAAATATATATTCAGCGTTCTGCTCATGCAAATAAAATGATAATTAATCTTTGTATAGGTTTTCTTTTTGCTGTTATAGGCATTTTGTTGTTTTCGATGGTAAATGTATATCTTGATGCTATAATAATGATTATTATAGAAGCTCAGCTTGTTATTCAGACCGCTTCTTTTATCTTAGGACGAGGGGATGGTGCCAATATTCTTGTAGGCGGTTTTACCTTGCTTGAATTGGTTAAGCCTATGTATATTCTGATTATGGCTGGACTTCTTTCAAAGAAAAATAAAAGTTATTTTATAATTATACCTTTTCCCTTTATAAGGTGGATATACATAGAATTGAAAAAACGTATCAAGAAAAATGCTGAACCGAAAAAAGAAGCGTTTTCATTTGATGATATGCCTTGGTATGCATGGAACCGTATTTATTTTTCATTCTGGTATAATATAATCACATTTTTACTTTTTGCCTGTTGTTCGGAATTTGGTACTGTATTATCTCTTCTTGTAACAGGTGTGTTCCTTACTATTGTAAGTCATGACTTCAGTGATATAAAAAATGCATTTTTAAGCAGTTTTACTCATAAAAGAACTGTCGTGAAAAATGTATCAAATGTTGTTTTGCTGGTGTTTATTGTGGTTACGCTTATCTGGTCAGGCTCATTTTGTTATCGTCTTGCAAATGACACCGACACATTTGTTTATGGACACAGTATATTAGCATATGCACCGAATAATATTCCTGAGCTGGAAAAGACGGACAAGGAAAAGTCTGAACAACCACAAAAATCTGATGAAGAAAAAGAAATTCTTGAAATGAAGGAAAAGCTTTTCGGGGAAAATACTTTGGATACGAAAAGTGTATTATCAAATTATTCTGCTTTGGAAAAAATTGTAATTAAAGTTGGACAGCGTGTATATGCATTTTTCCATGTGAATGATGACGAGTTTGTCAAAGGCGGAAGCGGCTCGCAGTATTATCAGATAATAAAGGCAAGAAGTGTGGCAGGCTGGATGGGTTATCCGGGTGATTCGTATAAGGTCAATATCGCTATAAATGAATCTGATATGGTTTTTGCACAACTTATTCATTCTACTGGTGTTATATGTGCACTCCTGCTTGTATTAAGCTTTATATTCCTTCTGACATTTTCGTATATGTCTGTCTGCTGTGTGCGTGACAATTATTACAGATTGCTTGGAATGGCAATTATATATCTTCTCACATTCCAGAATGTACTTCACATTATTATAAATCTGTCATTATTTCCTATATCCGGTGTACCGCTTATGTATGTATCTAATGCAGGTACTAATCAGTTTGTCAGTTTGCTTATAACATTTATGCTTTGTATAATTTCAAAAGATGAATCGGACTATGATCTTAAAAGCGATGTCTTTGTCGATAATTATCTTCTGAACAGGAAAGTAGATAAAAATGACCTTAATATCGGTGGGTGGTATATATTTAAACTTATTGACAAAATGACAGTTGCAGCGTCTTTTGTAATAGTGATATTATTGCTGCTCGTTCTGTTTGTATTTAACGCAGGAACTATTATAATGATGGCTGCAGTTGTTTTAAGTCTTATAACAGCCGCTTTGTTTGGCATACTTTGTTGGTTTAATTATATCAGAGATAAAAAGTTCAGGAAGATCTGGAAATGATGTCAAGTATACCATAATAAAATTCTGCGTGACGAAGTTTTTTATGACGATAATATGAAGGGATGGTTTAATATGGGTGATACTGATAAGAAAAATTTTAATAATGATAGTGAAAATAAAGAAAAAAGCAAAAAAAATCCTGATGTTTCCGAAACAGAAAATGTTAAGATATACCGCAAAAAAAAATCAACCAGTAAGTCAGATGATGAAAATGCAGATAGTACTAAATTGAATTATAAGGCTTCTGAAGAAGAAACTACTGATGATGACGAAAATCCTGAGGAACATAAAAAGTTCAGAATAGTGTGTTTACACAAAGAAACAGTAACTATGCTTATTATTACTGCCATACTTTTTATGACTTGTACAGCAGTAATCATTCAGTCGGGAGGCTACGGACTTACCGCTGATGAAATTAAAAAGAATTTTGATAAAACATTCGTTGGTGGTGAGGAATCATCTGCTGTATCTGAAAATGATTCTGAAGATCATTATAATTATGAAAATCCGAATATTACACCGGGTAATATTTTAGACTGCAAAGGAAATATTCTTTGTGATCTGTCACATTTCGATGGTATTTCGGATTATGGAAATTATATTGATAATACGCTTTATTCACCTCTTATAGGATGGATGAATTCTTCAGAAAACGGTAGTTCTGGTTTGCTGAATAAGTATTATAAGGTACTAAGAGATGAAAAAAATGGTGCTTTTCATGGAAAAGATATTTATCTCACCATAGACCACGATTTGCAGAAAAAGGTAAGAGATATTTATGCTGGTACCGAAGGACTGGGTACAGAAAGAAAGGGTTCAGCAGTTGTTATGGATGCTGAAAGCGGTGAATTACTCGCTTGTGTTGCTTTTCCGTCTTATGATATTAGCAAGTGGTATGAAAATGATATAAATACCATGAATCAGAGTCCTGTGACAAACAGAGATCCAATTCTTCCGGGTTCTACATTCAAACTTCTTACATCAGTCATGTTGCTTGAGCAGGGTCAGGAGGAAAAAACTTTTGATACCTTACCATTTAATGTTGAAGGAACAAAAGGTAAGCCAATAATAAACTGGTATTCAGATTATGGTAATGCTGTGGTAGATCAAAGTGAGCAAATGGATTATAAAAATGCTTTATACTGGTCATCAAATGTATTTTTTGCAAAAATGATACTCGATGTGAAAGACGGAGATAAAAAACTCAAAGAAGTTTGCAAGAGAATACATATAGGTGAGGACTGGGAACTTGATTTTGGAACTAATGTTACAAAATGGCTTCTGGATGGCAATAGTTTTAAAGATATGTCGCTGTCTGATAAAAAATATACCATTGCTAATACGGGTTACGGTCAGGATGGTGTTCTTATGTCAACTGTTTCCAATGCTATGGTGGGAGCAGCTATGTGTAACGGAGGAATGGCACCTGTTCCGCATATGATCAAAGAAGTTGTAAACTGTAAGAACGAAAGCGAAGATCTCAGTAGTTTGAAAATAGAGGGACTTTCTTCTGAATATAATAGTCTCAGGCTCACTTCTGAGGAAAATGCTTCTAAAATATATTCTGCTATGCTTGATGCTGCTACAAATCCATCTGTTATCGGATTTTCAGAAGATGAAAATGTTGCTGCAAAAACAGGTACCGCTGAAACAGAACAGGGTGATGGTGAATGGTTGGTAGCTTGCAAGGAAATAAATGAACATAAATATGTTGTTGTGTTAAATCAAGTACCTTGCTATTTACCTCATTCAAGTGATCTGAAAGAACCTGTCAGGGAGATTTTTTCAGCAATTGAAGATATTACTTATACATCACCAAATGAATAATTAACTATAGTAAACGTCATTAATAATATCCTATTGTCATTCTGAGGAAAGCTGAGAACCTGTCATTCTGAGCAAAGCGAAGAATCTTTTAAAGATGTTTGTCGTTTACTATATATGTTTTAGATAAAAAAACTACTAATTGTAAAGGGGAAATAGTTATGTTTGATTCTGTATTCAGAACAGTAAAAGGTAATCACGAGGTTAATGAGGATTATGTTGTTTCTGTAAGTGTTACGCTTACTCCTTATAGTCCTGAAGTAAAAATAGGTGTTGTATGTGATGGAATGGGAGGTATGGCAAAGGCAAGGGAAAGTGCAAGAATAGCCGCAAATACTTTTGTATCTGAACTCGTACATTCACTTATTGAACAGTGTGATTTTGAAGTTGATTATTTTGATATATGCAATTACCGTGACAGAATAGTTGCATCGGTTAAAAATGCAATTCAGAAAGCTAATGAAGCTGTATGTGCTTTGGCAGTTTCGGGTGTGCAGAACGGAACTACTTTGAGCGGTGTGTTGATTATTGGTAATTATATGGTAGCAATTAACATAGGTGATTCACCAATATATTGTAAACATGGGGACGATTGGAATCTTGTATCGGAAATAAATAATGAATTTGCCAATGATTTCGATGAAGAAAGTAAGACTGTGCTTACCAATTATCTCGGAAAGTATTCACAGCTTGATGAAACAATGTGTCATATCTATATAGAAGAAAATATGAATGCCGGAAAAACCGGAGGAATATTGATAATGTCTGATGGGTTATATGAAGCAATGGATGATTTCTATAATATTTATGATTTTTTAAAAAATGATCTGGATTATTCAAAGTTTAATGATGATGACAAAACAGTGTTGCTTTTTGAGGTATGACCATGAGAATATCTATGGTATTCAAGGATAAAAACAGCAGATTAAGAAAAATGACCGGAAATGTAATGGTCAATGACAAATCTAATAAGGGATATTATATATGGACTGGAAGTGTCGAAGATAATCGTACTGGGGAGAAGTATTTCGTTAAATTTATAGAGGAACTCAAAACACCTGAATCTATAAAAAATACCAATAATTATGACTCATACGATTATTATAAAAAAGCAAGGCAAAGAATGGAAAAGGAAACTCTTTTTAAAATGCGTTATCCTTTTATAGCTTTTGTATATGATTTTCCTGAACATGCCAAAGTTACGTTTGAGGAAAATGTAAATCATCGTGATATGGATGTTCTTTTCATACTCGAAGAATATTGCGGGGAAAATACTCTCTTCAATCATTATAAGGGAAATCAGCCCCGTAATAAAAAAAATATGTATATACATATGCTTCAGCTTTTGTATGCAATAAACTATTACACTATGATACAAAATGAAGATCATATCATACATCGTGATCTTAAACCGGGTAATGTTATGATTACAGACGATGGTGTAAAAATAATTGATTTTGACTGGGCACATATTGATCAGAAAATGGGTACAAGAGATGGCAGCAGGGCAATTTACGGTACATTTAATTATGCACATCCCATGCAGCATGATAGTAAAATAAAAAAATCTATAATAGGTATGGATATTTATTCAATGGGATTGATATTTCTTTTTGTGATTAATGGTCATAACTATATAGAGGATGTCGGGGAGATTACAAATAAACCACATGATTTTAAATTGCATTTGCGTTATGTGGATGCAAATACTCCTGAATGGCTGTGCAAAATAATAGCAAGAATGATTGCTGTTCCTGAAAAACAATATAAATATGCAGAGGAAGTTATCACGGATTTTAAAAATGCTTTGAAAGAATATGAATGGGATGTTCTTGAAGAATTTGAAAATTCTCTTTTGGAGAAAAATCATATTCTTCCGTCAAAATCAAATTCTGAAACCATCGGAATGGATATTTTGGTTATAGAAAATAATGATTCTGTTCATACAAGATATATAAGAAGCCTTAAAAACGGAGAAAATATTGTCATACAAACTTCTGGTAAAATGAAAATTCGTTTTTTCAGAGTTGGTAATAATATCTTTTACAGAGCTATAAATCAGAAAAATAGTGTTATTGAAAGCAGCTTTGATATATCTGCTCAAAAAAATGATATACTGTTGACAGATAATCAATTGAATAGTAAAATTATAGTGAATATTATAAAATAGGGGAGAAGTATATTATGAATAAAAAAATTGATGGTTTTTTGAAAAAAATTTTTGATCCTATAAGAGAGGATGATGAAGATGAATTTGATGATAGTGATATTAAAATTGCCGATAAAAAAAATAATAGTTCAGAAATTAATGATAATCAAGTAAATCAATATGATGAAAATAACGAAGTAAATCAATATAATAATGAAAATAATGAAGTAAACGATTATGACGAACATGAATCAGATAGTCAGATTGAGTATGAACCCTATATGTATGTGCCCTATGATAATAATACGGTGACAGAAGATGATAAGGTTCAGCAGGTAGTGATCGAAAAAAATATTGAGAAGAAAAGTGTAGTGATTTCAATTTTAATTGATACTACATATTCAATGAGGAAAATATTCAGCCGTATTTACAGGTATCTTATAAATGAAGTAAACTCGGTTTCATTTAGTAATGCCGATATTAAGTGGAGACTTTGCTTAATAAGAGAAAAGGATTATGAATTTATAGGCGAATTAAGTACAGATGACTTTATAAGAAAAATTAGAGATATTACTTTGAAGGGCGGAAGTGAAAGCGGTTATGAGGAATGTATAATCAGTTCTTTGGCAAGTGAATGTTCTGCTATGAAAAATGTTGAGGCTGATTTGAAAGGTTTACTGCTTATTACAGATACCAGTCCTTCTGTTGAACATAATTCTGTTACAATAAATAGTGATCATCTTAGTTTTTGTATTCTTTATTTATATGATGTTTCTTCTGTCAATATTATCAATAAAAGTAAAAATATTGATATATATTCGATCAACAATTTTATTGACAATGTAAATATGCCAAATCTTAAAGTAAGAATTGAGTCAAAAATCAATATGGCTGAATGATGGAAAAGAGGAATATTTGAATGATTAATGATAAAAAAGCAAATAATATGTTATTTTGTGTTTTACGAAATAAAAATAATAAAAATTCCAAAAGCATTGATCAGGTAAATATTCCGTTATATATGTTTCAAAAGAAACTGAAAGCTGGTACTGACAGTAAGGCTTTTGTCTATCGTTCTGAAAATGGTATTGTTATATATGATTTCGGTGAATTGCCTGTTGATGATATATATTATGCTGATACAAGATGTGAGTCCGGAAACTATGCGGATTGTCTTATGGCTTCATATGCTGTCATGGTTGATCATTGTGAAAAACATCCTTTGGATAATAATTTCCTTTTTATTCTGATGGAACAGAATGTTTCTTATACGGATGTTTTTACATTCTTAAATATGTATAAGGATTTTATGAAGAATCGTTCAAAAATGAAATTTTCAGTTATATTGATCTATAACGATTCCTCAAATATTGCTCTTGAACCGCAATTAAAAGCTTTTATAGAAGATGATAATAATTATATTTCCGGTTGTAAAGGCTTAGTATGTAATTTCAGTGAATTTTCGGATATTGGGGGTGGCACTCTATGAAAGCTAAAATAAAATGTGGGAAACAAATATTTGAGAAATTTGTTGATTTATGGGATAATGATCAGGATAGATTCTATGGCTATACAAATGACAGACTTAAAATAGATGATATTCGATATATAAACAGTATTGCAGAAAAAATAAATTGGAATATTGGTCTGCCCGGTGCGGATAATATATTCGATAACATAAGATTTACTTCTGAGCAGGGACAGGAAGATGCCGTTTATCTTACTACAAAAGAAAGTATAGATATGTATTCGGCAGTTTTATATTATTGTTCATTTCTGTCACATATACGTCTTCATCCCCTTATTTATTGCTATAAGGATGGTATTGTTGCAGGTGTCTGGCTGAGAAAGGAATGGAGTCTTAATAACTTCAGAAACTTCTTTTCCTGTGATGAAGATTTGTTGTATGAAAACGGTGGGGAACTGGCTCTTATAAATGCCTGGAATGTTGTTAATAAAAATGATGAAGCTATCATATTAGGTTCTAAAGATCATCCTGAAATTTTTTCTTCCGATAAACATTACATAATTGATTTTGAAGAAAATAATGATGGTGATTTTTATATTTCTCTGTATGATATTGAGGAACAGCATATACCGGAAAAGCAAACTATTGATGTACAGTATGTGAAGCCTGAAATTGATATTGAAAATATTCATTTTTTGGATATGTCAGCTTACGAAAAAGCTGTGTCGGATATGTTTAGTTCGTATCCACTTTTAATGGTAGAAAATATACCTGCTGATATTCAATATAAAATAGTAACAGATGCCGTTCTTAATCTTATTAAGTACGATAAAAAAGTTCTTGTAGTGGCTGATGAAAAAGGTAAAAGAAATATACATGAATATTGTGAGTCTGTTGGTCTTGAAAATAAGATAAATGGTATTTCTGTTTCGGTTGATGATGAAATTTCTGAAAAATCTAATGAATCAGCTGAATTAAGTATTCCTCAGTTTATAAAGAATAATTTCCATGAAGCAGCAGAATATCAGAAAAAACTAAATGAAACAGATGAATTCACCGGAAAAACTATTCGTGAAATTTATATGGATTGTAATAAGATTTTCCAGAAAAAACTTGCAGATGATTATTTGTATGACAATGATGGAAATTTTTCCGATCCTGATTGTATGTGGGATGATGAACTGATTGATAATTATAATTATGTATATGAATTTAATCAGAAATATGGCAAAACATCATGCATTAATATTGATATGATTCATTCTATGGATATTTATAAATATAATAGTTTTAAGAGGCTTGTATGTGATGTCATTCAGAAACAACAAAAGTTTAATGAATGTTATGACTCTCTTGCAGAAAAACTTGATGTTAATATTGATCCAAAAAGAAAATACGATAGTGAATCTTCTTTTGGTATAGCTCTTTCAATGATTGATATTTGTCGTGAACTTATAAACTTAAATAATCGTAAAAAATCAGGTATATACGAATACTATAAGAGGTATGACGGTTATATCAGAAAAAGAAATTCCTGTTTTAATCCAGAGTCTTTTGAGGAGATTTTCGCTGCTGATAAAAGTGTTCTTCTGGAGTGGAAACAGAGACTTATCACTTTTGATAAGAGAGAACAGATGATATTGAAGAACGCTATAGGTAAAACATGTTGTGTAAGTACAGAAAAAAGCTCGGATGAATGGTTCACAATTATTAAGGAACTTTTGGATGAAAGGTTGATTATATCTGATTATTTTGAAGACTTCAAAATGATAAATCAGATTTTTGGTGAATATGTTGATGATATGACATTTGATATTCAGTATGATTTTGTCTGTAATTATGATGTTAATTCTGATATAATGTTACGTCTGCTTTATGACAGTGCAGCAAAGAAAATTACTTTGGAAGATGAATTATTTAAATTGACAGATCAATTTAAATATGCACTTAATAATTGCATTTCGGCATACGATAAGTTACAGTCTTTCTTTATAAATCATAAGGGTATTGACAAATCATTATTGAAAAATTGGTATGATTTTATTAAAGAAAAATACTATGAAAAATATCAGTCGGCTTATGCTTTTGTTAAAAATAAGATATTTTTTACCGAAAAACTGCTCACTGAAAATGATTCCATGAATAAGCTGAGTGTTATTATAGCTATGCATAATGTAATGGTTCTTAAAAATCGCAGCGGACTGGATTTTGAATTTTTGGAAATTCAGAATAACAGATTCAACAACCTTTATAAACAAATTGTTGGCTTTAATATTGAGTACCTTAAAAATAAAAATACTACTTTTACACTGGCACTTCCCAAAGAATGTGCTGATTTTAATGAAAATGCAGTAAATGGTTTTGACATTATATTTATCTGTAACTCTGAAACTGTTAATTATAATGATGTGTGCAATACATTGTGCAGATGTTTAGACCAGATATATCTGTGTAGTGATAAATATTGTACGTATGATGATTCTGTACTGATTAATGTAGGCGATATAGGTACTGTTTTGATGTACGAGTCTGGTCAGTGAGATGAAACAGGAGGATAAAATGGCAAAATTAGTAAATAATAATTCGGATAATTACCAGATAGATGTTGACTGTCTTTTTGATAATGAGATATATAAGAGTATCAAACACATAGATGAAGATGTTTATAAAAAAATGGATGCTTTTTTCTCCGGATTATCGGATGTTCCTAAAAAACAGCAGAAAAAATATATTTTCGATTGGTCAGAAAAAGCTTTTGAACATTTCAGAATAAAAGGCTTCGTTTTATTTCCGCTTTTGTTTGTTACAGGTGGAGAAAATTCAACAAACGATCAGGTTCGTATCTGGTTTGGATATATTGCTGAATACCTATTGAAAAATACTGGTGACCAGTATATATACGAAATAGTTAATCAGTATCTTAATAAGAATTATATAGAAGATAGTGGAAGCTTTTGTGTTGTAATAAATGATTTCAGAAAAATTCTGTGTGAAAAGCATAAAAGAAATAATACATCTCGTCAATTATTGTTTGGAAGTGTTACTATATTTATTGGGTTAATTATAGGTTTTGGAGTTGGTTTTCTGGTTGGTTTTTCTTTACCGCATAATATGACACAGCCTTCGGAAAATTCTGTTTCACAGATAAGTGAGCAAAGTGACACCGAAAGCTTATCCGATACCATTAATGCATCACAAAATAGTAATAATAACAGCGAAAACTCAATAGAAAACAGTGCAAATGAAAATTCATCTGAAAGTAATGTTGACGGTGAAAATTTATCAGAAATTAACGATGTATCTTAATATTGTGTTTTCTATGTAAATATAGCAGTTTCCAGGTTTTGGAAGAATGAAAAGTGAATTACTCTCCCGAAAGATATAAAATGGTAAGTGACCAAACGAACCGTTTGTAACCTGAAAGGAGTAATTCACATGAAATCGTTATACACCCAAATAAGTATAATAAGCAAGCTCCAAAAAGCATTTTATAAAATATTTTTTTGCTGAAAGTATCCTCAAAAAGAAGCATTTGTTTGATTTGTTGGTTTCTGTTCTGTGCCTGAATGGATTTTCCGGCGTCAATTACAACTTTGAAAAAATGGCAACCGCAATCCCACCGGCACACAACACTGTCAGCGTATGGAGAATATGTACTCGGTTTATAACATAATCGGCATTATGTAATCAATTGTTGTAAAGGCGGTGACTTGCATTTTGCGTTAAGAATCAAAATAAGCATAACAATCAGGCTCTATAATACCGACCTGTCCTTTTTGGGATGGGTCGGTATTTGAATATATGCAATTGCCAAGTAGTTACAGAGGAAGAATTTTGATTTCTGTAGAGGCATCTTTCAAGATAAAGTGGTATAATAGCATTAAATGAACCGAAAGAGGTCTGCACTATGGAACTACGCAAAATTCAGAAATCTGATTATAGGGATATAAAAGTTATTTATACCGGAGCATTTCCTCACGACGAAAGAGTACCATTCCGCTTGCTCAGAAAAAGAGCAGAACAGGGCAGAGCGGATTTTTGGATAATAAGTGAGGAAGGAAAAAACATAGGTCTGGTTTATCTGGTGACTTATAAAGATCTTGCTTATTTGTTCTATTATGCTATAGATTCATCCTACAGAGGTAAAGGCTACGGAACAAAGGCAATGAAAGCAATAATAGAAATGTATAAAAAATATCGCCTGTTCCTTGCTTTGGAGGATTGTAAAGAAGAGTCAAAAAACGAGATGCAGCGTATCAAAAGACACGATTTTTATCTTAACTGCGGTCTGCATGACCTTCCATATAAGCTAAAGGAAGCAACTGTGATTTTTTTTATTATGGGAATCGGCATAATTGGAATCAGTGTTATTCCGGGGATTGTATATGGTATACTTATATGTGTTATCGCTGCTTTCCCTATGGCATTGCTTGGTATTATACCTCAATCAATTGTGGCAGATGTTGCAGAAGCAGACAGCTATGCGACAGGTGAGAATCGTGAAGGAATGTTCTTTGCAGCAAGAACATTCGCTATGAAATTCGGACAGTCAGTAATGATATTACAGCTTCTGTACTTGGTATGACTTTTGTTGGTTTTACAGCTGTTTTGTTCTGTTCAGTTGGAGCATTGATACTCAGCTTCTACAACGAAAAGGTTGTAATGTCCGCTATTGAAAAAGGAAAAAATAAATCAGGTGATTGAAATGATCAGAAAACTAAGCGGCGAACGTCCGGCGTTTGTCCTTGATACAGAAAATACAACCTATGTTTTCTCTATCTCTCCATCGGGGCATCCGGAGCATTTATATTACGGGAAAAAAATCCGGCTTGAAACATGGCAGGAATGCGATGCAATGCGTGAAAAAAATGAATTTGAACTTGGAAATACTATAGTATATTCAGAAGAATTCCCTTCAGAAATGCCGGAAAATATGTGTCTGGAGATTTCCACACCAGGTCACGGAGATGTGAGAGAGCCGTTTCTGGAGCTTGAAATAGAAAATGGCATCCGCAGCTCAGATTTTCGTTTTTCAGATTATGAAATAGATGATGAGGACTCAGATTTTACCTCTTTACCATCGTCTTATGCCGAAAAAGAGATGACTGAGCATCTTTGTATCATACTTAAAGACGGCAGTCTGACATTAGAAATTCACTATAGGGTCTATTTTAATTGTGATGTTATAACCCGTCGTGCAAGGCTGTACAATAATGGAAGCAGTGATGTTGTAATAGAAAGAATAATGAGTACACAGCTTGATTTGCCATTCAGCAGCATGAGCATCACATCCTTTCACGGTGCATGGGCAAGAGAAATGAATAAAAACACCATTACCCTTTCAGCAGGAAAATATGTTATAGAAAGCAATGCAGGCTGCTCATCAAATCGTACAAATGCCTTCTTTATGGTACATGAGCCTTCCGCCGCAGAAAACAGCGGAGGGGTCTATGGATTTAACCTCATATACAGCGGAAATCATTATTCCGCTGTACAGGTCAATGCTTATGGCAAGACAAGGATAGTTTCCGGCATACAGCCACGTGGTTTTAGATTTCTGCTGGATCAGGGAGAAGGGTTTGAAACTCCGGAAGCAGTTATGACATATTCAGACAGTGGCTTTTCCGGTCAAAGCATAAATATGCACCGCTTTATCAGAAACCATATTGTACGAGGCAGATGGAAAAATAAACCTCGCCCTGTTCTGCTAAACAGTTGGGAGGCATGTTACTTTAAAATAAACTCATCAAATCTTATGACTCTTGCAGGTATCGGTAAAAAACTTGGCATAGAGCTTTTGGTTGTGGATGATGGATGGTTCGGAAAAAGAAATGATGATTCAAGTTCACTGGGAGATTGGGATCCGGACGAAAGCAAGCTGCCGGGAGGACTCAAACCGCTTTGCAATAAAATAAATGCAATGGGAATGGAGCTTGGCATATGGGTAGAACCTGAAATGATAAATGTTAACAGTGACCTTTATCGACAGCATCCTGAATGGGCTATGGCAATTCCAAATCAGCTTCATTCAGAAGGAAGAAAACAGAGAATACTTGACCTTGCAAATCCAAAAGTTCAGGACTTTATAATTGAAAAAATGACCAGCGTCTTTTCTTCGGCAGATATAAGTTATGTTAAATGGGATATGAATCGTATATTTTCTGACGTATACTCACCTTATCTTTCTCCGCAACATCAGGGAGAAACCGCACACCGATATATCTGTGGGCTTTATCATATAATGAAGGTGCTTACAGAGCGTTTTCCGGATGTGCTGTTTGAGGGCTGTGCATCAGGAGGAAACAGATTTGA
>Ga0326511_10002206_pt1 | contig 15972 bp, 17 predicted proteins | sample 0_2496_0518_D_FD_203701 | JGI IMG/M metagenome (GOLD analysis project Ga0326511, IMG submission 203701) | Bovine rumen microbial communities from UC Davis, California, United States - 0_2496_0518 | ecosystem: Host-associated > Mammals > Digestive system > Stomach > Rumen | place: USA...
ATGTGCTGCATCGTAAATAACTTTCAGATTATACTTATTTGCTATATTCTGAATCTTTTCTGTATCACACGGTCTTCCATATACATGAATAGGCAGAATTGCCGTAGTATTCTTCGTTATCGCCTGTTCAATCTTATCCGGATCTATATTACCGAGCTCATCGGTGTCGACCATTATCGGATTGAGATTTAACCAGCGTAAAACGTTCTCTGTGGCCGCAAAACTGTACGGGCTAGTAACTACATCCCCTGATATATTTAAGGCCTTCAGGGCTAATAATAAGCCGTTTGTGGCATTAGATACAACGGAAATGTACGGAGTATCGAGATATTCTGATAATCTTTGTTCAAATTCTTTGCAATATGAACCGTTATTCGTTATAATACCAGAATGCCAGATGTTTTCCAACATCGGCATTAATTCTGATAGATTTGGTAAACTTGGTCTAGTTACTGTGATCATCAATGAATCTCTTATATTCTACTGTCTGTACTACCTTATCTCCGTCATGACCAATAACAGGAGTGCATAATATTTTTGAATCGTTTGTTATTCCATGTTCATTCCAGAATTTTTTATAGAATTCCAGCTCATGAAGATTCGGGAACTGTACTACAAAATTTATAAAATCCAGCATATCGTATTTGTAAAGCAGTTTTATATTATTGACTACCTTATCGAATGAATTATTTACATGAATTTTCTTATATGTTTCCGGCGTAATTGCGCTACACGACGCAACCATCTTTATTGGTATATTAATACGCTTTGAAATATTATATAATTCTGAAATATCGTCTTCATTCAATAAAATCATATTTGAATTAAAACATATCAATTTTGTATCATTTAATGTCAAACTCTTTAAATATTCAAATGTCTGTTTTTTGACAAAAAACGGCTCGCCTCTCGTAGTGAAGTTAATAAAGTCGAGATTCATATTTTTTATTTTATTCAATATGAAAAAATATAACTTAATTTCGTCATTTAGAGGCAATTTTCTATCAGCCGTATTGCACATTATACATTTATCCAAATTACAATAAGTAAATGTTGCAACTTTTATCGATTTTATCGATTTATCATTATAATAACAATATTTTTCATTTGTATCGCAATAATATTTTGTATTGAAATCGTGTGTTTTCGGAATTTCTCGATATGCCGCGGCCAAATATGCTTTGAATTCACTGTCAGACATTTTAAATAAGTCTGAAATTGGAAGAATACCCGATAGTTCTTCCGGCATTTCTCTGTAAAAACAGTGAGATATTCCTATGTGTTTAGGATCGGCAAATAATATACTTATATTTGTCGTAGCATTCCGACAATTCATGTAGGTTTTACGTGTTGTTAACATTCAATAATTGTCCAATCTGATAATCTGTCTCTATTGAATTCAGATGTATATATCCTGCGCTCGGCGTAAACGTCATCTCCGATAAATATATATTGTCGTTTGTTGTATTGTAAAAATCGACCCTGACGAATTTAAACTTTTGCGATAATTGTTTGGCTATTGTCAAAATATTTGTATATTCAGGAGTGAAATATTTTTTATAATTATGTTTCAGATATTTATGTTCATTATAATTCGGTCTTTCGACATTAAATTGCCACTTATCTATTAGGTTAAAATTCAAATCGATAATAGCGTCATGTCTGGACCATACTCTTTTATATTCTGCGCAATCTTTATACAATGTATTTTTAAAATCGTCATAAAATATGCAGTCTGCATATTTTGGTGATCCGTTAAAACAATATACTTTAAATTCTGATTTTATATCAAGCAATTCTTCTGTAAAAATTTTATGCTTAATTTTATGATAATGAAATTCATATAATTGTAATGAAAAATCGGTATTATACCATTCTTTTAATTTATCGAATTCATCGGCTGTCATTGTCCTGTTATTCAAGACAAGATTCATGTTATAACCGTGATTGCATTTTAATATACATGTCTTCGGCAAGGCATTAATTTCGATTGCTTCTGGAGAATTATATACGTTATAAATCTTTGGACATGGGTTAAAACCAAGAATATTCTTACTGTAATCTCTCAATAAAACTTTATCAGCGCAGATTGATTTTTCCGGAATAGAATCATATACTTTTAACCATTGAATTTTTTCGGTAAACAATTGCGGAGAATCAAGATTACATTCTCTCTTGAAATTAAATTCATATTGCTTTTTAATATCTTTAATGTATATTATAGGCGAGCGTAATTTTATAGAAGAAACAAACATAGTTATAAATACAACGTATTAAAAATATATAATATTTATGAATATCTTATTGACTGCAATCGGTTCGATGTCTGCAAAATGTGTAATTAACCAGTTAAAAACAACTGGTCATAATATTATTGGCTGTGATATATATCCGAAAGAATGGCATACCGAAAGTACATTATGCGATTACTTTTATCAGGCTCCATATGCTACCGACGAAGAAAAATATTGTGCTTTCTTGATAGACTTATGTAATAAACATGATGTCAAATATATAGTACCACTGACTGACTTAGAAATAGATGTACTCGATAGGCATAGAAATTTATTCGATAATACCATATGTACACAATCTGCCGATATTATATCGATCGTAAGAAACAAGTATAACCTGTTTAAATTTTTTGAAAACGATAAAAATGTTCCGACGGTAAAAACATGGAAACTGCTAGATTATAAAATACGATATAATAATATCGTTTTAAAACCGATTTATGGTAGAAGCAGTATAAATCTAAGAATTAATCCAAATTTTGAAGAATTGGTGGCGATTGCCAATAAGCAGAATTATATCGTGCAAGAATATAAACCTGGAAATACATGTAATGTTGATTATTGCCGTTCGGCAAAATACGGAACAGAAGTCATAGTTGCCCGGGAAGATTTATTACGGACAAGTAATGGCGCAGGATTAACCGTCAAAATTTTTGAAGATAAGAAATTAAATAACTTGGTTTCATATATCGGGAATAAATTAAATATAAACGGAGTAGTGAATATGGAATTTATTAAAAATGACGAATATTATTTAATAGATTTCAATCCACGCTTTTCTGCAGGAATAGATTTTAGTCTGCGATGCGGTTATGATATGGCAAATAACCATATTAAATGTTTTATCGGTCAACCGATTGATAAACAAATAACTATTAAAGAACAGATTTTAATTAAACAATATAATATATGATAATATCTAACAAAAAGATAAATGATTTGCCGTGTACCGAGCCTATGACAAAAATCGATATTGTTTTAGCCGATAAAAATAATATCGGTATTTCGCATTGTTGTCATCATATGAATCATTTGACTGATATAATGCCGTTAGATACTGTTTATAAAATCGATAAATTTAGTTTTATGGAATATTTAAAAACGGCATATACACATAATTCAGATTTTATTAAACAATATATTCCGGATTATCATGAATGTAAGAGCAGTAAAAAATTATGTATATTCGGCGGAAAAACTATTAAAACTGTCGGAGTAAGTATTGCTAGAGATTGTAATTTAGCCTGTCCGATGTGTTATGAAAAAAATTTAAAATTACAATATACTGATCCAAAATATAAGCAATTGTATTTTTATCTTTTGAATAAAATAAAAGGTTTTTCTGATATTGGAATACGTTTGACCGGTATTGGCGAGCCGTTCTTTTATAAGAAAGAAACATTTGATTTTTTAAAAAGCTTAACCGCAAATGATTGTAGCCATGTTGAAGCGATAAGCAATATTACAATGCTTAACGATGGCGATATTTTACAATTATATGAAATCAGTAAACAAATTCCGATATTTATCAGTGTATCATGTTCGGCAATAACTGCAGAAACATATAAAAAAGTACATAGTGCTGATTTTTTTAATAAGGTTGTCAACAATATAAAATTATTAAATAAATATAACCTATTGGCGGGTATAAATTTTGTCATACAGCCTGACAATTTACATGAATTGGAATTTTATAAAGAATTTTGGCAAAAACAGAATGTAAATACGACTTGTGATATAAATTTAATAGGTGGTCGCCCATCTCAAAAAAACCTAATATTTTCTGAATATTTGAAATATAGAAATAAAAATCCATTTACTACAATCGATACATTAAATGGAAAAATGAATGTTGGATAATATGAAAATTGCGCATCTATGCCCTGATGAAAAATTTATTGATATTGCAATCGATATTTTTTCACAAATGAAAAATATAAAATCTGATTTTTATATAGCTACAGATAATCCTGTTAATTTTATAAAAAGTAAAAATATACAAATCGTTTCAAAAACAAAAGAAACGATTAAAAAACTTAATGAACAGTCGTATGATTATATAATTATACATTCTCTGTATTTCTTCCCGCAAAATTTATTGTTGAAACTAAAGGCTAAACTTATTGCATTTACATGGGGATATGATATAGAATCTGATTATAAAGATCTCATAAAAATGCCGATTAATTTGGAACTATTCAAATATTATACACGTAATGCAATATCGGTTAAACCGTTTAGCGAAAAGTTTCATAATTTCTTAATGTTTTTACATTGTAAAATCCATAACTGGCAAAAGACGTATTACAAGTTATTTAAGCGCCTTTCATATATTTCGACAATTTTGCCAAATGAATATGATTTGATTCACAAGACATATCCAGATATAAAATATTTTTATTTTGAATATATGGATGTTAAGGCAAATATTCCATTTGCTCCTTCTACGGAAATCAATAATAATATTCTGGTCGGTCATTGTACTTTGCCGTCAAACAATCATATCGATATTTTAAATACGTTGGAAAAAAGAAAAGTCAAATGTAATGCATATATACCGTTAGCATATCCGAACGGCAGTTTTGAACAATTTAATTCTGGATTTTATAAAAATGAAGTTAAAAACTTCTGTAAAAATCTACAATATGTAAATCCGATTTTTCTTGAAACTTATATCGATAAATATGAATATTTTAAGTTAATCGACAACTGTTCTTGCGCAATTTTCGGTCAATTACGCCAAGAAGCGACCGGTAACATAAATCATATGCTTTATACGGGCAAGAAGATATTCATGTATAAAGACGGCTTAAATTATCAATATTATTCAAGGCACGCCAAAGTATTTACTATCGACGATGATCTGAATAATACAATTTTTGATTCAGTTTTGGAAACGGATATTCAATATCAAAACTGGAAATTTATACATGATAAAGAAAATTACAGCTTATTTTTGAATAAGCTGTATGATAATATTAAAAACCTATAAAAATTATTTCTTGAATCTTATATCATAAGTATTATGATGGTAAATGGTGAATTCATCATTTTGCATCATTTGGTAAAAATCTAGCCTAAATATCGATTCTGAATGTAATATAATACCTGCTATTGGTTCATCAAAAAACGAAATATCTTTAAAAAAGACGTTTTTATATTCATTTGGAATATTACTGTTTTCACATTTAACAAATTTTAAAAGTGTATTATAGATTTCTGATAATTTATTTTTTACATGTTCCGTATTTTTACAACCAATGATACAACAAGACAGTGCTTTAATATCCGGAATGTCATTAAATTTGGTATATAATAAATTCAGCATGTTAATATAACCTAACAGTACATTATATAGATATTGACAGCCAGTCGCATTAGTTATTATTCTATAGTAACTATCAAAATATGTTTTTACCGGTCTATCTAAAAACAGTACAAAATCATTATTTTTATCAATATAATTTTGAAAATTTATTTTATTAAGCTCTATCGAGGCGTCTATCCAAAAACAATACTCGCTATCTGCAAATTCAAAAAGATGATACCGAATATAATAAGTTTTCTTACGTGGAGACCAATCTTTTTTAATAGAATCCGGATTTACTATAATCTTCCATGTATTAGAATGTAAATTTGGATTATCAGTTATACAGATATATTCAACATCACTGTTTATAACTTTTGGTTCACGTAGTAAATCAAAATTATTAAAAATTGCTGTAATGACTGTAATTTTTTTAGCGACACTTTTGTGTATAATCATTTATTATTTCTCTATATTTTTCGTTTTCATTTTCTAAGGGCAATAAATTACATTTGATATTATGCATTCTACAATATTCAATTATCAAAGGTATTTCTGTAGTATTTAATTCTTGAACGACAAAATTAATAGATTTAAGTATTTTATACTGAATCAACAATTCAGCATTATGCATAACCTTATTAAACAAGTTATTTCTACGAATCTTCTTATACGTTTCTTCGGTAACTCCGTCAATCGAGGCGATTAGATGTATTTTTACCTTTAAGTTCGATAATGTTTCAATATCTTCATCGTTCAACAATGTAATATTTGAAATTATAAAAACCGTCTGGCAATCATTCGTAGTTAATGACTGTAAATAATCCAATGTTCGTTTTTTATAATAAAATGGCTCACCTTCTTGCGTTAACTGTATCGTCTTTAAATTATAGCCGCGTAATTGTTCCAGTATTAAAAAATATAATTCATCTATTTCACTGTTCGGTTCATGTTTATAATTACACATTATACAATTCAAATTACAAGTATGTTGAATCGATACGTTAATGCTGTCAAAACGGTCATATTTGTTAAAATCACATAAATAATTCTTATTTAAAGCCCCGTTAATCCGGTACGGATAATTCTGTAACTGTACAATATTATTGCATAAGGGCTGTAACTGTTTCAATGCCTTATTATTTCTATTGTATTCACGTTTGGATATTAATATTTTATTATAAACATTTTTGTTCAAAATGTCTTCTTTTGTCAAAATGCCGTAAAAATTTTTAGGATCATATAATTCATATGCACAGCATGGATATATCCTAAATTGTCCTTGAGTATATGTAATTCGAATCATATACTTATCCGGGCATTCTGGAATAATTAAATTTGTTTTATTTTTTATTAGCATAGAATTCTTTATATATCGGGTTATTGACTATTAGTTCATATTCATCCGTATTCATAAAATTTTTAGGAGTAGCATTTAATATTATGTTACGGTCATTAAAGTATTTATACGTATCTAAAAGGTCATTGATGTTTTCTTTTTGAATTACAAAATTTACTCTGTCTAACAATCCATATTCTTTTAGCTGTAAAATATTATGCAATGCCTTTTCGTATAGATTACATCTCATTATAGTTTCATAAGAATTTTTATTGATACTATGAAAAGATACGGCAATTTTAATCGGGCATTTTTCTTTGTCAATCTTATTTAATAATTCCAAATCGCTATCATTTAATAATGTGGCGTTTGTGATGATATAAACCAGATTGAAATCGTTTTCTTTTGTTATATTAGACAAATAATCAAATGTTTGTTTCTTATAGAAAAACGGTTCGCCTACTGCCGTCAGTTCAAGTGTTTGTAACTTATGATTTTTAATTTTATCCAATATCGCAAAATAAATATCTCGTGTTTCTGAATCGTCGATAATTTTATCGTCCCTGCACATTATACAATTCAAATTACATGACCTTACTATACTAACTTGTATTTTTGTTATACCTAAATTATTATAGTTATTGAAAGAACATACATTTGAATCTGCAGCGGTATTATCAAAACAGCTAAATAAATTACATGTCGGTTCAATCATGATATTATTTTTATAATTCATGAACATATGATTCAATTCATTGTATAAATCATTCGAATTTATAATATCATTATAATGTAAAGTTCCAATAGAATATTTTTTATCGTATTTTGCAGACATTACACAGCACGGAAAAATACGAATTTCTTTGGTATAAGGCTCATAAATCAACCTTATTGTATTATAATGAATACACTTAAAAAGTTTAGCAGGATTTTTTATAGGTATAGATTTATTACTGGTTTTAATAATCATATTCTTCCACGTATTTTCTTATCATAAAGGTTAATAATATTATTTAATTTAATTTCATCATCGACATCTTTCCATTTATTTTCTAAAGGTTCAATCTCATTCTGCTTAAGAAAACAAATTCTATTAAATAAAAAGTCATATTCTAAAAAATACCAGTGTAATTTACCATTCTGTAATAAGTTATATGTAATCCACCAATCTTCAGAATACCAATATTTACTATTTACATCATCTTCCGTTATATCTAAAACAATTTTATTGTTGAAAAATGTCGGACATAAGATTTCAAATTTTCCGATAACATGTTTTTTATCTATACTTCCGTCATTAATCGGATTTTCTAACGGCCATCTAAAATTATATGTTATTACAGTATTTTCATTCAATGACAAAAAGACTTTATACAAATCGCAAATGTAATTTGGTCTGTAGTATATATCATCATCTGCCGTAAAAATTAAAACATCGTCTTGTCCCCAATATTTTTCCAATAAGGGTAAATTCTTCTTAAACTGCTTTATATTTTTATCAACCCATTCAATTCTGAAAAACTTGTATTTTTCTATATAATCAAAGATATATTTAGGCAAATCTGCGTTCAGATTTGGAAATTCTTTTTTAGATAATACAAGGTAAAAAATATCGGGTGTATGTGTCTGTTCACAAATAGATTTTATAGTCGGTCCCAATACATTTATTCGTTTTTTCCATGACGTTAAACCAACTATAATCCTATAGTTTTTATTATTAATCGGAATAAACTCTTTATATGTTTTCTTTATAATCATTTAAATATATTCTGGAAAATACGGTTTAAAACAATGAATTATTATATCGAGCTTTACTCGACGTAATTTTTTCAAATCTTTAAATATTTCATTATTTGAAATTTTATTTTCCGCAGGCTCGTCAATTTCTGAATAAATGTCACTAACTTTGTTAAAGTCTGGCAATTTTATAATAGTCTTATTGAACATCTTAATCAGACAAGTCGTAAAGAAATCATCTTCGTTCGTTGTTAACAAAAAATTCAAATGTTCATTCAATATTTTAATCGCCGTACCGTCGAATGCATGCGGCGGGAATATAATTCCAGTACCGGAATTTACACTATATAATCTTATTCTCTGATCTGTAAAATAGCTCGGCCAGTAAATATAGCAATAAATGTTTTCCGGTGCACATTTCCAATTATCATATAAGACGTCAAAGCTATTCGATTTATAAATACAGCCGTCATCTGCCGTCATTATAGGTAATGTCCTATACATTTGCATGGTAAACAGATATTTCTTAAATGATTTGACGTTTTCTTTAACCCATAAAATTTTCAGATTTTTAACAGTAAATAATTCATCCGGCAAACCATTTTCTAAATCGGGAAATTCATCGATCGATAAAGTTAATACAAACAAATAATTATGTTTATTGTTAGCCATAATGGACTTAATTGTACCATATACACTATTAATTCTGTTTTTCCATGATGTCAAGGCTATAACTGCGTCATACTGCTTCGTATTATTGGTAAAAATGCTTTGACAAAAATGCATAGTATTATAATACTTATTATAAATTTGTTTAATTTCAGCCAAATGCTTTCTATAAAGCGCAGCTAAACGTCCGTCATAGCAGAGATCGCCGTCAATTAATTCATGAACCGCGTTATAGTGTGAATTATTGTATTTTTCTTTTACATGCGATGTTAAAATATTCGGAAACTTAAAGTTTATACACTTATAGTTATATTCATCTTCTGTTCTGTATTTAAAATGATATAAACAAGCATCTGTTGTTTCATCAAAGCTAAATTCAGAATACATACCATTATAATATTGGTCTGTTTCCGGATTATATGCAAATACAAACTGATTATTTTTATATGTTATCGGATTATGAACGCTTCCAATAATGTCAAAAAAGATATTTTTCGCAAATGTCAGATTCTCTTCAGGATAAACATTGCTCATAAAATCTGCAATGGCAAAATGCTTTTTATTTCCGTTATCGTTAAGATATAAATGTTTTAATTCAGTATTTACCAAAGTCTTAACAAACGGAAATGCATACCTTACGTGTTTATCGTTATAAATTTTGTCAGGCACATTCTTAAACGAATACTTAAAAAGTTCTAATACGGAAGCTGTAAAATTACGGGTTTTCATCGGCTGTTTAGAAAACATGATATGCCACTTGAAAGCATATTTATCGCATGGATTCAATTTCTGTTGTTCTTCGATAAAAACGTTTATATCATTATTATATTTTTCCGAAATATACAAATACTCATCATCATCAATAGGTAATAGCCATTTGATATTTGTATTATTCGTATAGGTATTATAGATTTCGTTCTGATAAATAGTACCTGGTTGGTGTTTATATTCTATCTTATATCCAAATATTTTCTGTAAATTCCTGTGTAATCCATATTCTGTATTATCGATTAAGATTATTCTATCGAAATGTATAATATTCAAATGAAAATAGCACCATACAAAAATATCATAAGTATTGATATTATTGGTAATTAACAAGCAACCGCTATTTATTGTTTTCTGAACATCAGCGTGATAAACATAATTATAATTGTTAAACATATCTACATCTTGTATGTTTAACGGCAAAAACTCATTTCTTAAACGTTCTTCTGTATTATAAAAATAAGGATTATGTACTTTAATCTGTTTCTTGATAATCATAAATTCTCTACTATTTATATTCTTCTTTCACTACACAGAAATACTTTAGAAATAAATCCGGTGGTTTAATATTTCCATAAACGTGAATTGTTATCCTTGGAATAAAATTCATTTTGTTAATATCTTGAATAATACCACATAATACATCTATCCAATTTGACCATTCACAATAACAATATTCTAACTCAATCTTTGGCGCTTTCTTTACTGAACTAAATACCTTACTTAAAATATGATTCCAATATCGTAATTCTTCATCTTCAGTAATTTCTGCACTAACGTAATCGTCAATCGGTTCCTCGTGCTCATATCGTATATTAATGGTGTAATAGTCAATATCAACCGTATAGGATTTTTTCGACCTTATTATCATACTTGCTATATCCTATTCTATATAATAACCTGGCATAATTATAATATGTCTTAAACTGATATTTCGGGTACAGTTCTTTATAGGTCGTATTCACTGGTGCATAAGTGGATTGCATTTTGGTTTTGAATTCTTCCCATGATTTATGGAAATAATGATACAAAATGGCGTCATCCATATTATAATTATAATTACACTTTCGAATATCTTGTAAAATTATCAAGTTTCCATTAGTATCATACATTTTATCATACGGTAATGCGAAATGACAATGCATAGACACAAAATCTAAACCGGTCCTATAAAAACATTTTATCCAGCTTTCGCTTTCGATTTCTTGAACATATTTAAAAGTTTTAACCTGGGTAGATTCTGGTTTATCCTTACGTGCTTCTGGGCACGGATTTGCTGAAATTTTTACCCAGTAGATAGCCAGCTGATGAATGTCATTATTCTGACATTTTGTATCGAGATATTCATTTATATTTTTATATTTCGGATCTATCCATAAAAACTCGTCGGCATCTGCAAAAAAGACATAATCATACTTGCACTGTCTATAATGTTGTAATTCCAAATTTAGTTGGTCAGGAAATCCAACAATTTTATTATATGTCACATAATCTGAATAATTTACTATTATTGTATTGAAGTCAATCGTAGATTCATTGTCATATATGGTTATATGGTCGAATCCCAACTTCTTATACCATTCAATCCATTCTACGGTATCATGATAATATGACGTTTTCACTAATAAAACAACTTCACTGGTCATATCTACAAATATAGTAAAAAATTTTTTATATATTTATATAGGTGAAAATATCCATATTTATTAAAAAATCAGATAAAATCTAAAAGCTCGCGTACGATACGGGCTTTTTTCTATATTTGCAAACAACGGGTTACACTTTAATAAATAACCCGGAGAAATAAAATGACTACAGATATAGAATTCGAACAAGTAATAATCAAAGCACTTTACGCAAATAGTGATGTTTCTTCAAAAGTTGTGCCGGAATTGAATTCCGACTGGTTTATAAACCTAGATCATAAGTACATAGTAAATGCTATAAGCGATTATAATGCAAGATTTTCTGCGATGCCCAATGTCATTGAAATGCGTAGGCTGTTGTCCGACGAAAGAACAGTAGCCGCATTCAACAAATGTATGGCAATCCCAGATAGCGATGTCAATACGAAGTTCATGCTCGACGAAATACAGGATTTCGTCAGAAAGCGTCTATTACGCAAGATCCAAGAAAATATATCTACCTACTGTGTAAATAACAAGCATACTGGCAGTTTCGCAGAAGAAGTCGCGTATGCTGAATCTTTTACCTTCGATACTCAGATTGGTTTCTCGTTCTTCGAAGAACCGGAACGAATATATAATAATTTTGTTACCAACGAAAAGGTTATTCCTACTGGCTGTAAGACACTTGACGAGATGATTCACGGAGGTGTTCACGAACAGTCATTGACTCTTATCATGGCTCCGACCAATATCGGTAAAACCTTGTTCCTTTGTTCCATGGCTTCTGCTATGCTTCTGGCTGGCAAGAGAGTCTTGTATGTTACATTCGAAGACCCGGAAGTTAAAATCGGTCAACGTATCATGCAGAATCTTATGGATAAGACACAGAATGAACTGAAGGCCTTGAATAAAGAAGCATATATGCGTTTGTTTACTAAGATGTTAGGTCAGATTGGACATAACAAGCTGAAGATTAAGGAATATCCAGAATACTGTGTAAGCTCGCTCCAGTTAAAGGCATTGCTCAAGGAATATAAGGAAAAGCATGACTTTAATCCTGATGTCATTATGCTTGACTATATCGGATGTATGGTCCCGGATGGACGTGTCGACCCGAATATGAACGATAACTCTAAGCTTCGTGCAATCGCTGCTCAGGTTCGTTCTATTGGTCTTGTCGAACAAATCCCAATTATTTCTGCTATGCAGGCTAACCGCGGCGGTTACGGCAAGGCTGAAATGGGACTTGACGACGCAGCTGACTCATTCGGACAGACAATGAAGGCTGACGCTATTTTCGGCGTTACACAGACACCTGAAATGAAAGCTGCAGATATGTATACTGTCAAGCTTCTTAAGACTCGTTATGGTATGCCTAAGGCTCCGATTGTAACTATCGGCGTCGATATTGAAAAACAGAAGATTTATGACCTGAAGTCTTTTAACAGCAATGATGAAGATTTCGGTTCTAACAGTCTGCCGGAACCGCCACAGCCGGCTCCAGACGTGAACGTATTCGATTTATAGAGGAAATAATATGATAGACAATGAAAACCTGCTGTTCAACGACGACCACGAAATTGAACAGACCAAAGATTCATTTTACAAGTACATGAAGAAGGCCGGTATCGATTTCGATATAATCGACCCGGATTCTCAGTTGCCGGATTATCTGGTACGTGTAATAAAGAACGAACCTGCTGAATATAACAAGTTCAATAACGTTCTTTATACTCTGAACAAGGAAAATAAGATTAGTCTTGCAGACGCCATGATATATCTGGTTGACGACTGGCTTGAACCACAGGTACTTCTGAAATGTCTCGACGAGATTAACAGCTATACTCTTACGACGAGTATGAAAAAGCGTTTTTTACTTGATAAAAAAACCGGAATGGATGAATTTCTGATATGATAGACAAATACCAGCTATATATGGTATATAAGAATATAAAGAAGATGTGGAATGCGAAAAGGTTCAATACCAACGTATTCCGCGAATTCTTTGCTGATACGATGGAGAATTATATAATTAACCAGTTCGTACAGGATAGTCAGGGCGTGGAATACATGTCCAATTATTGTATTCCGCTCGCTAATGAAATGAACTGCTCTTTTACAGATTTAGAGCATTGGACCATGTATGTGATGATGAAATGCCTTTGTGACAAAAAATGTCCCGAATTGAAGGATGTTAACACTATAAATAAATTGTTAGGCGCCAAGGTTTTTACCAAGCGCGCCGTTATTACCAGGCAGATTGACCAGATAAACAAAATTATAGAAGAAAGGAATAACGGATTTGATTATTTTACGAATAATCGATTTTCCCTGTACGAACTGGATGAGAACCAGGAAAACCAGGCTTATAAAATGTACTGTGCCGGTACATTGGATCCGGAATTCTACATACAGGGGTTGTATCATGAAAAATTCAAATTAAATAAAGATTCGATAAAGAATATCGAATATAAGCGCTTTATTACCTTTTGCGAGATGATAATAAAGCTTCACAAAGAAATATCAGAAAAAAATAAAAGCAAGAAAAAGGATACGTAAAGTTTCTATATTTAAACCAACAATCGAATGTACGATTGAATTTACAAAGGAAAGATAAAATGCCAATTCAAAGAAATAGAAATAGTCTCAACAGCATGTACTCGGCTCTTAACGAAATTGGTTCTGCCAATAAGCGTAAGGATAAGGATGAAAAGCCGAGTTATGAAATCGAAGGCCTCTTTAAGCCTCTCATGAAGAACGGTAAGTTCAAGGTCATTCTTCGCTTCCTCCCGGCTAAGGTCGGTGACGGCGACGAAATTCCTTGGGTTGAAAACCGTATTCACCTCTTCCAGCTCGAAAACGGCCAGTGGTTTGGTTGTGATTGCGTCGGCAAGTTCAAGGACAAGGACTTGAAGTGTCCGATTTGCGAATATAACTCCAAGGTCTGGAATAAGTATGGTAAGACCAAGGAAGCTCGTGACCGTGTTCTCGGTAAGTGGAAGCCGAAGTATTACTCAAACGTTTATATCGTGAAGAACGAAAACCAGCCGGACACTGAAGGTAAGGTTTTCCGTCTCGAATATAGCCGTGCAATTATGGGTTTCATTACTGACGCTATCGCTGATAAGAAGGATGATGAAACTGGTCAGATTATTCCGGGTATCAACCCGTTCTCCTACTACGGTCCGAACGACAAGTGCGTTCTCAGTGGTGAAGAAAAGGCTGGTGCAAACTTCGTTTGGGAAGGTATTCAGGATTCTAATGGTCCTAGCTACAAGACTTCTCACTTCAACAGCCCGCGTCGTATCTGTAAGCATGCCGCTGATGACAAGCTCTATGATATGACCGATGATGAAATCGATGCAGTTGACGCACAGCTCTATACCCTTAAGGACATCGAAATCCCGAAGGAAAAGTATCGTTCTTACAATGCTATTGTTGAATCTTACAACAAGAAGTCTGGCAAGAACCTCTTCGAGGAATTTGCTGATGGTTCTGAAGATTATGCAGCAACTACAAAGTCTGCAGCTCCGATGAATATTCAGACTACAGTTGTCAACGACGACGAAATCTTCGGTACTGCAAGTAAGCCGCAGAAGATGTCTAGTCCTACCGTAAGCTTCACTGAAACCGAAACTGCACCTAGCATGCCGTTCGATGAAGATGAAAGCCCGTCTACTAGCGCTCAGCCTGCTGTCGCTGAAGACGAAGACGATTTCTTCGCAAAGCTTGCTAATAGCTAATTTTACACAAAAATAGAATAAGACATAAGAGATTCAATTCTCTTATGTTTTATTTTGCCCATTTAAAGGTAAATTATGAAAAAGACTACAACAAAGAAAACTACAAAAGCAGATTTAACCCGTGCTCGTGAAATTGCAGACGTCCTTGGCGTTCTTAGCCAGTTTATTCCTCGTGTCGACGGTAGTTCTGGTATTTCCCCGCTCTTCTCACGTGAATTTTTACTCAAGGATTTGATTGGTCTTACTCAAGAAGAATACGATCGAAACGAAGATTTGCTCAAGAAGGAATGCGGCAATATTCTTGAAGTTCTCAAGTCTCTTGTTCCGCAGGAAAGTGCTGAAGCTATTACTGCGGCCCAGTCAAAGAAATCTAAGAAGACTAAGGAAAAGGTAAACTAACATGATTGATACTAACAGCATGTACGGCAATGTCGCCGAAGAGAAAGATACTTTTATGCAGATGCAGCAGGCTCTTAAGCAGAAGGCT
>Ga0326511_10002207_pt1 | contig 15972 bp, 18 predicted proteins | sample 0_2496_0518_D_FD_203701 | JGI IMG/M metagenome (GOLD analysis project Ga0326511, IMG submission 203701) | Bovine rumen microbial communities from UC Davis, California, United States - 0_2496_0518 | ecosystem: Host-associated > Mammals > Digestive system > Stomach > Rumen | place: USA...
GGTGTTGGTATTAAAGAACTTAAACTTCAGACCATTGATAACAATTGTGATATTATGAGTAATTTCACAAATGGAATGACTGAACAAATGGATTTTATGCATAAGCATTTGGATTCAATATTTAAGAATTTTTCAATGCAGCCTGAATTAATAGAATGCTGCAAGAATATTCTTGATATGAAAGAACAGGTTGTAAAACTTGGAGAGTCGATGATTAAATTCAATGATTTGTTTATCGAAAAAACAAAAAGTATGAGAGAAAATCTCTAAGAAATAAGAGAGAAGATAATATTTAATCTTCTCTCTTTTTTTTTTCTTAAAAATCTTAAAGCCAACAAATTTATATATTTGAAATTAAGGATATAAATATGAATATTATTGATCCTATAAAAAATAAAATTGGTTTAGGAGCCGTTAGAAATACTGATACTATAGGAATAGTTATCAAATTAGCAGAAGAATTGAATAACGTAAAACTTGGTTTATATATACCTAAATTTATGTTAGGATATACTATGACTGATGGAGATATTGCTCAAGAATCTATAGCTGCTATAGATGATACTAAATGTATAAATGATCCAACAAATAGTCAATTTTGGAAACCATCAATAACTGTTAAAAACTATATTACAGTACATCCATATTTAAATCAGAATCAATCTATGCCTTATTATACTATCGGAGATAAAGTTTTAGTGCAAATGATTGATAATGACATAAAAACTTTAGCTTTTTTACCATATTCATTAAATAATCTTAAACAACGAGCTGTTGATAAATGTATGTTTAGTGTTCCAGCTAATCCTGAAGAATTAGTAGATCTGACTGAAGATAATGTATATTTTTTCAAAATGGATTCAAAAATGAAAGCCATTATATTATCAACATCCGAAGAAAATGGCGAGACCACATCACACAAAATTGTTATGGATGGTGAAAATGGACAGATTATTATAACGGATAACAAAGAATTATCTTGGACTATGGATACAAAAAATGATAAAGTCACTACTACTACATCAGGAACAACCGTAACTCAGGAAGCAAATAATATAACCATGACTGCTGATAATATCACTTTGGAAGTAAATGAAAAATTTAAAGTAAATACAGATGTAATGGAAATAAAAGCTAATACTATTAAAGAAGATGCATTAAAAGCTGAATATGATTTTGATAAGTTTACTCAAAATACAGATAATGGTCAATGGCATATTCAAAAAGAAAAACATGATGGAATGACATTTGAACAACATCATACTGCGCAATTGAAACAAGCATTACGAGCTTGTGCACAAGCAGCAGCTACATATCCAATGTCAACATATGGTGTTGCTGTGGTTTCTGCTACAGTTTATGGACGTTAAGGAGATTATAATATGAAATCTGTTAGTGTTTTGAATACACAAAATAGTTTTTCAAGAACTGTAGATAATCAAAGACGTAATTCCCATGATATAGAAGCAGCTTCATATCATGATAAATATACTAATGAAGATCTACAACACTATAAAACTACATCAAATAATATTATTTTATTTGACAATATTTTATTGAATAAATATTATAATAGAATAAAATCTACATGTACAAAGAAATATTTTGATAGGGAAGATAATATAAAATATCGATATAGACCCGAAGCTTTAGCTTCAGATGTTTATGGTATTCCAGGTTTATGGTATTTGATATTAAAAGTGAATTCATGTGAAGATTGCTCTGAATTTACAGATTTTGATTATGTATTAATGCCTGATTTGAATATAATCAATGATTGTTTAACTAATGAAGAATATATGTTAAAGAAACAGAAATCTCGATAAATATATATTATTTCAGTGACAAAACACATATAATATGCATAATTGAGGTTAAGCAATATGGAATTATATCAAATAATAATGGAAAAACTTCTACAAGTAGCTCCAGGTGCAGTACCAGCTGGTCAAGATGAAATGAGAATGATATGCCCAGTGTGTAAAAATCCTAAAGCAAAATTATATTTGGGTATACATAGATCAATTTATAACACAACTGGTCAGAAAAAATTAGCATATGGATGTAAACATTGTAATTATAATGGTGTAGTTGGTATTAAATTCTTAAAACAATTTGGTATTACAATAGATGATGAAATGAAAAAAGGATTAATATTTCATAAAGAAGTGTTAAAAACTGTTAATCCTATAACCAAAATGGAAAAATTGGAAGTTAAAATACCAACTTTTATAAGAGAAGAAGATAAATTTAAGATAGATTATTTATCAAAACGTTTTGGTCGAAAAGTTACTGCTCAAGATTTAAAAACTTATAAAATAATTCTGAATTTTAAAGATTTTTATGATATGAATAAGTTAGATTTATTTAAATCTATAGATCCATTAGATCCAGATTATAATAAAAAATCTAATTATTTATCATTCATAGGTAATGAATTTACTAAACATTTTGTAGGAATGTTATCTGTTGATAATAATAAGATTAATCTTAGAAATATTAATTCTGAAGCATTAAAAAGTAAACGATATATGGTACATGTAATTGATAAATCTATAGGTAATCCATATATGTATATGCCAGATATTCCAGTAGATTTATTAGCATTAGAACCAACAATAAATATCGCAGAAGGAAATTATGATATTATTGGTGCTAAAGAATTATTTCATTTAAATGAAGATTATTCTAATGTATTTGTAGCTATTGGTACACGAACTGCTTATAAACGAGTATTGGATCAATTGTTAAAGATGACAGGTTTTTTCAATGCAAATATCAATGTTTATGCTGATAATGATTCAGATACTGATCTAAATTGGTATAAAGATATGTTTAAAGATTATAAAACTGTGTTTAATAAAATAAATATATTTTATAATATCGCCGTTGATAAAGATGGTAAACCTTGTAAAGATTTTGGAGATCTATCTAAACCTGTTAAAGTTGAATTTCATGAAATATAAAAGCTTCTAATTATAAATAGAGTCCTGTAATGGACTCTATTTTTTTTTCTGTAATTTGTGTAAATTGGACATTTTAATATATTTTATACTATAATAGGAGAATAATTATGCCTATAAAATCAAAAAACATAGGTATGGATTTGGTAAATAACACTCCTTTAGTAGAGCAAATTCAAAATGAGGCTCATGTTGATGCTGTAGACGATATGATGTCGGAAATCATATCAGAAAGAACCAAAATTAAAGCTACAGCTGCACTAAATATGATTGGTGCATTGACACCAGTTATGTATTACCAAGTAATTCCAGACGCATCAAATAACTATTTAACAGATGCAAATGGTCCATCTGATATTGCATTTGATACAAAAAAATTTATAGAAATAAAAGATTTTCGTGTTCATTTGACTAATACTACAAATATGGAAAATGAAGGTAGTGAAGAAGAAAAATCTTATATTTTTAATGGATCGTTACAAATTCTACCAAGAACTATAAAACCAAATATTGGTGATATGTTTATCATGAAATATTACGGTAGATATATGTGCTATCAAATATCTACAGTAAATGTTGAGTCATATGAGGAAGATTCTGGTTTCAATTGTGATTACACAATGTACAAAACAGATTACATACTGCCTGAATCACAAATAGCTGAACATAAAATTTATAGACATGAACTTGTAGGAACCACTTATAGACCAATTTTATCTTCAAATGAGATAGAAATTTTAAATAAACTTAAAAAATTATATTCACATTTGGAATCAGTATATAATAATCTGTTTTATGATCGTAATATTGATGGTTATATGTACCGAAATTACGATAAAGATAAGTATAAATATCAAATTAAGGACAATATTAATATAAATACCCTAGGAAAACGTGGTGGATTGTATAGAGCTAACTACCAAAGTGACTCTTTCACATCACAAAACGTTCCTCATAAAATCCGAATTGAAGAAAAATGTTATGATAATTTATTGAATATTTTTATGACTCGCAATAGGATTTTTAGAAATTACGACGGAGTATTGTTGTCTGTTCAACCGCTTCTTGGAGAAGATCGTGTTGGTTATAAAAGATCAATTTTTGGGTGCTTGGAAGCTCAGAGTATTGTAAATTATAAGAATACCTTTGTTTTACCATCTTCAATTGATATTTTAACACCAGAGATTAACTCTTATTTAGTAGGAAAGATGAATGTGTTACATGTTGATAGGATTGATCCTATTTTTCATGATAACTATGAGTTTTTCCCTGAATCATTGACTAATCAACTTAAAAATGGAAATAAACTTGCTTTGAATGGTTCTTTCAAATCAAAATTATACAATAGTATTGATAGTATAATTATTGAGACTATTGTTTGTTATGTATATAAGGCAAAAGATGACTTCGTAGATAGATTCTTGCACCTTTATGATAAAATGGATGATTTATATGAACATAACATCTCATATGTTAATATTTATTATCTATTTCCATTACTTGGTTATGTCCTTGAGAAACAGCTTGAGGAGATGTACAGCGATAATATTGAACTCGATAATTAGGGTTTTATATTATAAATAATTTTCTATACATTTAAGGAGAAAATGATTATGTTCGATCTTTACTCTATGGAAAGTGACAACGATGAAATCAACATTGATTTCGGTGTTACAACTAATGACGAAACAGCTGTTGATGATGCTGGAGAAGATTCAAAAACTACAGATGTTTCTAATATTTCTGAAGACAAGACAAACCACAATGAAGAAGCTTCTGCTGGTGGTGTTGCTACTGGTTCTAACGAAGATGACATTGCTGTTGATCCTGTAGTAGCTACAGAAAACTTCGTTTATAAACGTTTTGGTCTTTCTTGCGAAGATATTGAGGAAGCTATCGACGAAACTATTAATGAAGCTGAAGCTATTCCAAACGCTGATGTAACTTCTGCAGTTGATGCAGACGATGATGCTGTTGGAATGTCTGATGGTGCTGCTTCAGATGTAGTAGTTGAATCACCTAACGCTATTGTTCAGATCACAGATCCTGCAACACAGATTGAAGGAGATGGTGAACCATTCGTTGACACAAATGACTCAAATTCAGAAATTGCTGCAGTTGAATCATTGAAACGCCTTGTTCATTCTTATGAAGATGGTGATGAAGATGTATCTGCTTCTGGAGCTGATGTTGAATTGGATGTTAAAACATCTAATAATGATGTAAATCTTCAGTTAGAGGATCAGACTGTTTCTATCACACCTAATGGTGGAGATGATGATGCAGGATCTTCTGAACCTGAAACAACTGATGATACATCAGCACCTGATGGTGAAGAGCCTGAAGAGGGTGGTGAGCCAGAAGCTGAAGGTGGAGAACCTGAAGAAGGCGGTGAATCATCACCTGAAGCAACAGAAGAATCATGGAGATACTTCTTTTAATCTAATGATTATCTGATGAGAAAAATGTGAGGTTGTACAACCTCACATTTTATTTTAAATTGATTACAAAAGAATATAAATCTTATATAGGAGTGATTATATATGAGTAAGAAAAAGACAAATACTGTTACAGATGTAAATGAATCTGTAGAAACACCTTCAGAAGTTGTTGAAAATCAGGTTGAAACTACAGAAACACCTGTTACAGAAGAAGTAGTAGAAAATCCTGTTACAGAAAATACAGAAGAACAGTCAAGTGAAACTGTAACTGAAAACAATAATTCAGAAGAAATAACTGGTAATGATGCAGTTTCTAGTGAAGAAAAAGTAGAAACAGAATCTACTCAAACAACTGAATCAGCTAATACTTCTAGCCCTACACCAGTAACAACACGTGAAGTAACTGGTAGTGATAGATATGATACTGATCTTGGTGGAGCTACTGGAAGTACACCTACTAATCCAAATGATGGTGATTCTGGTAATGATAAAACAGAGACAGCTGACGAAACTGCTGAAATTGTTGACAAAGCTATTATGACAACTAATTTGCAGAAAGCTTATTCAGTAAAATATGCATTCTCAGAAGCTTCAAAACGCTTTGCAGTTACTCGCAAAATGACTTTGTTGAGTATGTATGATACTTTTGTTAAAAATCGTAACATTTTTATAGGTCTTTGTTCTCAGGATGACTATTTAGCAATCGAAGAATTTATGAATAAATATGTAGTTATTTATAAATATAAAACAGTTACTAAAGGTGCTAAAGAACAGTTCTTGAGAAAACTTCGTAATTCTACAGACTATGTAGTAATGGGAAAATAAACAATATATGATCGATACGTCTAATTTTACATTAGACACTGCTGTGAAGATCAAGATTATGACTCCTGGGTATTACATCCAGGAGTTATCTTCTTATACTCCATTAGAGTGTTTTTGTAGTATAGAAAAAATAATAGCTATACTTAATAGAGGTATACTAATCGACTTTCCTCAACAAAGCTCCAAACGAGAAATTTCTTCAAAAATAGAGGAATTTCTATTAGAATATGTAGAAACGCAAAACAAATTGAAAGAAAAACATGGTGAAGTTGGTAGTGATGTTATGGAAGCATTAGATACTATTCAAGAAATTAATGATTCTAAGATTACAGTTGAAGAAAGGATTGAAGAAGCAGATAAACATATCTTTGATTACGATGATATCGTTAGACGTGTTGCTACAAATCTTCAGTCTACAAATATTGATAAAGTATTCGAATCTGATTTCTTTATTAACACCGATGATCGTATTGCTAATGAAGAGAGATCACGTAAATCTAAAGAGCGAGTTACTAATAAACGTAAAGAAGCTTTACAACAACTTACTATGGAAACTGAAGCTCTTAGAAAACTTACACAAGATGGTAAATTTGATTTTCAACAAATACAAGAATTTGATGAAATTGAGTTCACTGAACCTACACCTAAAAAAGAAAAAATATAAAATTAAGGTAGACATATGTCTACCTTAATTATTTGATATAATTTTTATTGATTATGCAACTTTCTTTTTAGATTCAATAACTGTTCCAACAATGTTGACAGCCAATTTAACTAGATCAGCATTGATACCTTTAAGGAAAGCCTTAGGCAATGCTACAGTCATTGTTCTGTTAGGACCAATTTTTGTTTCAGTTCCATCAGGATTTTTCTTAACTCCTGATTCATGATATTTAACTTTAAAAGCTGCCAATGGCGTTTCCATCAATGTTAGATCAGATGTTTTGTTTGGTGCTTTTTCCTTCAAAAGATTCAATGCTTCATCAGCATAGGTCTTGATTACTTTGTCCACACTTTCATTAGTATGATTGCCGCCAAGCTTAGACGTCGTGTTGGCTACAATTTCAGAATGTGGAATACTTGTTACCATAATTTCCTCCATATGGTTTAAAATAACGTTATTTTTTGGTATAAAACTTATACCTAATGCTGGAAATGGGATTTGAACCCACATGTGAATATTTCGTTCACGTCGGATTTTAAGTCCGATGCCTATACCAGTTCGGCTATTCCAGCTAATTATATCTGGGGTAGTAGGATTCGAACCTACGGAATGTCAGCACCAAAAGCTGATGTCTTACCACTTGACGATACCCCATTGATTTCATAAAGATAATATATAAATAAAATTATCTTTATTATCATTAATATAATATGTATTTATCAGTAAACATAGATAATTTCTGAAAGATAGAATTAGTGGGAAGATATTCTATCTTTCAGAATTATTGTTTAGTAACATAAATGAAATGTAACTCGCTGACTTCTTACATATTACTACATTTAATTGTACACTATATTTTATTTTTTAATAAAAGTTGATAAAATTATATAACTATAAAAATTGAGGAGCCCGATAATATGCTAAATAAAATAAAAACTTTTTGGAATAAACATAAAGATACCATTATTTCCAAATTAATAGGATTATTATTATCAAAAATGAAACCAGAAACAATTATTGGTTATTTGGTTGGCAAAGGATATGTATCTACAGATGAAGCAAATAATTTGAAATACATGCTAGATAATAGATTAATGTTATTATATATAGATTCAACAAAAACAGGAGAAATTAAAGTTAAATAATAGTAAATGTAGTATTGTTCACTAAAGAAACATTCAAATAAAATATATATTATAACTAATGAATAATCTTAGGAGTTTTTAAATATATGGTAAATTTAGTAAGATTGAAGCTAGTTAATTTTATTGGTGTTTATATAGGTATGGGGTTATATGAATTTGAAATAGATAGATCAAATTCCAATAATAACATCATTTTGATGATTGGGGATAATGGCTCTGGTAAATCTGCTGTTATGAGTGAAATGACTCCATTCCCACTCGAACATGTTGGACCAAGAAATAAATCAAGAATATTACCAAATAAAATTGGTGTAAAAGAAATAGATTATTTAGTTGATAATTATGTGTTATATAAAATTAAGATCATTTATGATGCATCCAAGACTACAAAGTGTTTTATAACTAAAATATTGGATGGAAAAGAAATAGATCTTAATCCAAACGGAAATGTTGAGTCATATCTTGAAGTTATTGAACAAGAACTTCATATGAAAAAGAATTATTCTAGTGTGGGTTATTTGTGTGGAAATGGAGAAAATAAAAACTTTGTAGCAATGAAACCTACTGAAAGAAACACATATATTAGTGAATGGATGCCAGAAATATCTGATTATTTAGATGCATATAGAATTTCGTCAAAAATTTTAACGAAACTTAAGAAAGATATAGATTCATATAACAGACAAATTGGTAATATGAGTTCTATAAATTATGAACTTGAATTGAGTTTTATTAATTCAAATATAACTAATGTACAAAATTCTATTAAAGATCTTGAAAAGAAAATAACTCAACTTTCAACATATAATGAGCAAATATTTTCTGGTGTAAGAACATATCAGGAACTAAATGATCTTAAAGTTAAGTTTTTATCATTATGTGAAAAACAAAAACAGAAATGTTATAATTTGCATGAGAAATATAAAACTGTAAATAAAATACAATTTTCTACAGATAGTGATTTTCAAAATAAATATCAAGAAGAAAAAAATCATTTGAATAAATTACAAACTGAATTGAACTATATTGAAGAAAATCTATCTTTGATTTCTTCTGATATAAAAAGTACAGAAGCTATGTTAAATTCAGATGATAAATTAAGTAATGTTGATTTAAATATAATAAACGAGAATATATTTTCTAATTCCGAATTAATCAAAGAAATGAAAAATTCAATACAGGAATTTGACGAAAAATATTCTGATAATCCTATAGAAGTTATAGATAATGAAACATATAATCAAATCAATTCATTTATAACTATATTGGATGAAAAATTCTTAATGTTGAATAATTATGTGTCTTTAGATCTTTTGAAAGATTTATCCAATTTAGAAACATCTATAAATAATAAAGAAGATGAATTGAAGTTAATATCAGAAATGATGGAAAATAAGCAAAAAGAGTTAACATTTGTTAATAATGAAATCTACAAATATGAACATGGTAATTTGGATACTAAGATTCTTATGAAACGTCCCGAATTCTGTATTAATCATAAATGTGGAATTATAGACGAAATTATGAAATATCTTAATCCAAAAGACAATGTTCAAGAACTATATGATAACTCTGAAAAACTTATAAAAGAAATAAATGAATTTTCTGGAAGAAAGCTAGAATTAGAGAATTCTATAAACCAATTGCGTTCTGGGTATAAATGGTATGATGAAACAGTCAATTTTCTATATAAAAACAATGAGATTATAGCAAAAATGCCTAGTATTCTTTGCAATTTCTTCCAAAATGAGCCTAATAGTATCTATGTACGTCTAAACGAAATTAAGCTCATTCTAAAGGATATTTATGAATATTCATCAATTTCACATAAAATATCAGATTTATCAAAAACAATAGAAGAATTATTAAATATTAGAAAATTTGTCACAACCAATAAAAATATTCAAGATAAATTGAATAAGTTAAATGAACAATATTCAACAAATCGTATGTCTAGAGAAAGAATTTTGAATGAAATTCAAGAATCAATAGATATGATAAAGATATTTGAAGATTATGGATCCACTATAAGAAAACGAGATATAGAATTTGAACAGTATTCAAAAGAATTAGAAATTTTGAAAAATTTTAAACATAATTTAAAAGAATGGAATAAATGCACTTATGTTTATAATTCAAATAAATTATATCTCGAAAATACATTAAATGTAAAATTATTATCTTATCAAAATGATTTAAACAATCTTAATAAAAAGCGTGATGAAATGACAACGTTTAGTATAAGTAAACGTCAAATTGAAAAAATGAGAAACGAAGTTCAAGAACAGTTCAATAAAATAAATATTTTGAATAAAATATGGTCTCCAAAAGTTGGATATCCAAGTTGGAAAATAGAAAGTTTCTTAAATGAACTAACTATAAAAACTAATGAAGATATGGAAGCTATGTGGGGAAGTGAACTTAAAATAGAAAAGTTTTTCATAGATGCTACAAATTTTAAGATTGTTATAAATAAAGAAGGAAATACTATTGAGGATGCATCATTGTGCAGTCAAGGTGAAACAAAAACTATAAATACTGCAATAAGTTTTAGCATTATTGAAACTAATATTAATAATGGTGGATATGATGTATTAAGACTTGATGAGGTTGATGGGGCTTTGGATGAACCTAGACGTATAGGTTTTATAGATATGATACAACGACGTATTGATGAAATGGGTTGTGATTCATGTTTTATAATTACCCATAATGGTGAATTTGAAGATATTCCTTGTGATATCATGATATTCAAAGGTGCCAAAATATCTGAAGATAAATTGCATAATAAAAATGTGATTTTTAGATATAAAGGTTAGATCCATTGATTAAAAAGGAGGAAACTTTTTACGGATTTTGAATTAGATGATATGATGGACGATGATTTATTGAATATAGATTCTGAAAAAATTACTGTTGTTGAAGAAGATGGTGATTTTGATGAACATATTGGAAATGAAAGTGACTATAAATTCATTATGAGTGTGAATGATTATGAATAAATTTATAAGGAGAATAATTGATGAGTGATAAATTTATTAAATTTTTGGATTTTGGAATTGATCTATTAAAAACTATAAAAAGTAATTCCAAAAATAAAAACTCTTCCAAAAAGAAGAATAAAACATCAATAACTAGTGATGTTTCAAATTTCAAACGATTTGACATTAAAAGATTTAAAGAAATTGATACATTTATTGAAGCAAATAGTACTGGAGATGTAATTGTTGCTGCTGAAAAACTTCTTTCTAAGGAAGATGCTGATCTTTATAAAAAAGGATTAAAATATCAGGCTGGTACTGGTAATAGACTTTGATTAATTTTATAAAAGAGACCCATTATGGGTCTCTTTTTTATAGATGTCATAGCAAAACATATAAATATAGGAGATTATTTATGATAAACTTTAATAATTTGAATAAAATTTTATCAAATGCTGGTCATAAGTATCCAAATTTACTTATTTTTGAGAATATTTATGATAACGGTGTTCCAAGTGTATCTATAAGATTTTTCTATAAGAAAACACGGGATACCAAATTAATTAATGTTGTTAATAGTCTATTAAATTCCGAAAAAGCATTATGGAATACTAAAGTCTATTTATATGACTCTAAAATTAAATTATTCAGAATCACAAATAATGTATTGATTTTCAAATGCTCACGTGAAGAATTAGCTGATATTGTATCTGATATTAAAAAATGTGATTTCAGTTTCAATATAATGCGTAAATGGCAAAAACGTTTAATACATGAAAATTCTACAGAACCTACAAAAGATCCTACAGAAGAACCACCTACAGAAATTCCTCTACTTGTGACATATAACGTTGGTAATGGAGATCATAAAATTGAATGTCAATTTGAAAATAAAGCATTTCATTTAACTAATGTTGATGTTGGTGCAGTAACTTTCAAAGACGTTCTTGATTATTATAAGCCTGTAAATATAATCGAAAAAATCAAGGCATATGATAATGGACGTGCTTTTGTTAATATGGCTGCTTTGGATGCTAATGATCAAACGGTCGTTCAATATAATTTTGCAACTGATGATCTTAATATTCCTGATAATTTGGAAGCATATCAATTTACAGAGAAAATTAAAGATATTGGTAATATTGGTGATATTTCTACATCAGAATACAAAACAATTTGTATAAACATTCATAAGTACGAAAATAACTAAACAAACAATAGGGAGATTAAATTCTCCCTATATATGTATTTTTTTTTGAAAGATATGGAACAATTAATTGAAGAAGAAACCCATTTTGGGTTTCTTTTTTATTTTTTTAGACTCCATAGTAGTAAAAACATATTAATATAGGAGATTGTTTAAGATGAACTTTAATAATTTGAATAAAATTTTATCAAATATTGGTCATAAGTATCCAAATTTACTTATTTTTGAGAATACTTTTGTCAATGGTGTCCCAAGTGTATCTATAAGATTTTTCTATAAGAAAACACGGGAACAACAGTTAATTGATGAGATTGATAAATTGCTATATTCTGAAAAAGCATTATGGAATACTAAAGTCTATTTATATGATCCTAAAATCCAATTGTTTAGAATTACAGATAACGTATTGATTTTTAAATCTTCACATGAAGATTTAGTTAATATTGTATCTGATATTAAAAAATGTGTTTTCGGTTTTAATTCGACACTTAAATGGAAAAAACGTTTAATACATGAAATTTCTACAAATTCTAACACTGAATCAGAAAAACCTGCTGATCCAATGCCAATGCCAACGCATAATATAGCTAATGGACCACAACTAATGCCACCATTTAGAGTAGGTGGAGTTACAGAATTTAAAGTTGGTAATGGAACTCACACTATTACATGCGGATTCGAAACTGTATCATATAGTTTATTTGATGTTGATGTTAATAAAATAACACTTAGAGAAATACTTGATTATTATCAAACCGATAATATAATCAATTATATCAAAACTGTATATAATGGATATGCTAGTGTTAGAGTTCAAGCATTGTATAACGACTATGTTATTGCTAAACATAGTTTTGAAATTGGTAATCTTAACAATCCTAGAGCATTGACTAAATATGAATTTATAGAAAAAATTGGTAAAATTGGTAAAATTGGTAATGCTGCTCCAGAATCATATAATAAAATTCATATAGCTATTCAAAGACAAGTTAATTAAATAACAAATTATTCGATATAGGGAGATTAAATTCTCCCTATATATGTATTTTTAATTGTGAGAAGAAATTAAAAAAAAAGAAAGAGTTTTAACTCTTTCTTTTTATATTTTTAGTTCTGTCTTCACTTACTATCCTAATAACACACGTAAAATATCATCACTATTAGATTTTATAAAATCTTCTTTTTGTCCGTCAGGCATTGCATTGATAAAACAACGGATGTTTTTACTTGTATTAGGATGAAGAATTTCAACTTCTGGTTCCACTTTTTTGGTTTTGGTATCATCACTTAATATGTAAGATCGTACACCTTTAGTTCCAGAATCATTACATAATTCTTGATACGAGCGAGAAATATCATCTTTATCAAATTCCATAAAGCATACACGAGAACAATTAGGATCTGGATGATCTAGTTCACCAAATTTACTATGAGTTTCATATTCGATAACACTACTCATTTATTTTCTCCTTTAATAGAACCAATATCAATTAAAGTATATTTTACTTTATTGTTCATATTTGAACTCCTTTTAATAAAAATATTAATAATCCATACAGATTATCTTTCTATTAATATAATATATAAATAAAATAGGGAGTATTTCGCTCCCTATTTTTATATTTAGATATTATTAAAGAAGTATTTATCAAATATTCGTTGAGTCTTTTTATCAACTTCAAATTTAAATTCAGAGTTTATAAATTCATCATAAGTCATTGTTTTAGATTTAGGTTTAATAATATAATCATAAATATATTTATTTATACAACCAATAATATATTGAGAAGGAGTGATATTCTTATTTTTGATATGACGTTTAAAGATTTTATCTTTATTATAAGACCAATCGTATTTAAAATCTTTAAATATATTACTTTCTATAATTTTTAAATAATCAGCAATAAAGTTTTCATCATCTTCAGAGCCATAAATAAAATTATCAATATCCATTACACAATTGGAAAATTTATCAGCAATTTCAAATCTAGCAACTTTTAACTTAGGATATGAGTAATCTTCCCTATGTAATTTAACAAATGCTGATATCCAACATACTGTTATACCTGCTACGCCAGGTGCTAATTCATATCGTTTTTCAACAATTTTGATTTCAATTTCAGTTTTATCTTCTTCAAAATATGACTTTAAATCGTCATATTCATAATTTAAAATGCTTTCCATAAGATTTACAAAATATTTTACAAATCGTCTAGCATCTTTAATTTCATTTAAAACAGCAACATTTTCTATTTCTTTTAATTTTTTATCTAATGAATATTTGTTTACCATAATTTCACCTCACTTAATATATTTAAATATAATAAAGCTAGTAAAAAAATAAAGAGGTAAAACTCTTTCTTTTCACTTTTAATCCATACTTATCTTCTTATAATCGTAAAAATAATATATAAGTTAATTTTATTTTTTGACAAATTAATATAATTTAACAGGAGATATATTATGAGCGATTTATTTTCTACCGATAGACAAATTATAGACCTTAATGCAAAAGATTTATTTTCTATTGAGAATTTTGCAACATTACAAGAATTGTCTGGAAATATGATCGATGAAAAAACTCAAACATTGAGAAATATTAATTTGATTGATCTTGATTCTATTTCTAGAAATAGATCAATGTATCAGTTTGAAGGATTTGTTGAGGCTTTAAATTCACCTTATGTACAAGAATTGATACATAGAGGAACATTTTTTGGAGAATTAGACCATCCTGATCCAAATTGTTCTCGTGAAAGATTTATGAAGGTTGATAAAGATAATATTTCACACAGAATTATCAATCCGCATCTTGAAGGAAAAACTATTAAATCTAATGTACAGATGGTTGCTCCTAAGGGTAATGTTCCTTGGGATTGGATTACAAAAGGTTCCAATATTTCATTTTCAGTGCGTGTATTGACGCCAAACTATGAAGAACGTACAGATAATCAAGGTCAAAAATATATTTATAAGCATTCTGCCATGCGATTAATTACCTGGGACTTAATCTCGAGTGCGCCTGGATTTAAGAACATGAGTATTGTTGAAGATGTCGATTCATATGATGCAAGTAAAGAAGATTGGAGCGGAATTCATCTAAGCTGGACTAAAGAAAGAAAAAAAGAAGAATTTAAACGTCTTTTGAATTCACAAGAATCTTTGCCTATTATGGAAGATATTTATGGATTTTCTATGGAAAATGTAAAAAATATTTCTTATTCTAAAGAAGGATTAATTACATTGACATTGAATAACAGTAAAGAATATTCCAGATCTATCAAAATACCAACAAATGTTTATAAAGTAAACCAAGTGCTCGGTTTAGATTAAAAATAAAAAAAAAGACTGGGAATAAATCCCAGTCTTTTATTTATTAATTAAATCGTTTTGGAACCCTTGTGTCAGGGTCATAATCATCCGAAAGTTTATACATAACGTATTCAAAACTTTCTTTTACGAGCAAATAATTCTTTTGTTCGTAAGCACCTGGATCAGTTATATTTGAAGCGAATCTTAACATTGATCCACTGTCGGTTTTTTCAACTGTCACAACATGTGATAAGTTTACTAAAATTGTGTCGCCGCCAAGAGATGTAAATTTTTCCATAATATTATTTAAGAAAGATATAGATATTATGTTTTAATAGGGTCAACATTCATACGAATATTTCCAGCTATTATATAATATCATTATTCATCTTTCTTTTCCTCATTAATATAATATATAAATAATAGGGTATGGT
>Ga0326511_10002208_pt1 | contig 15972 bp, 20 predicted proteins | sample 0_2496_0518_D_FD_203701 | JGI IMG/M metagenome (GOLD analysis project Ga0326511, IMG submission 203701) | Bovine rumen microbial communities from UC Davis, California, United States - 0_2496_0518 | ecosystem: Host-associated > Mammals > Digestive system > Stomach > Rumen | place: USA...
TAGATAGTACGGATTTGTGTAACTCGGTGCAGTCTTTCTCGGAGTGTAACCAACCGCACCGATGCCGATCTGAGGGTTGTCATCGTCCTGATCGGGGATGATCACCTCAATACCAGCTTCTTTCAATGACTTCTCAAAATCGTCAAGAATAATAATCTGTTCGTCTTTATCCGGCATAACTGCCCCCTTTCATTAGAAAAGGGAGACCTGATTGATCTCCCTTAGAATCTGATTTCCTCAAGGACTTCTTTGATCTCGTCCTCGGTTAATGATTTTGTTTGTTCCATAACTTGCTTCAAACTTGCAATATCTTGCAACCAACTTGCAACAGACTCGTCTGCTTTTTGAACGATCTTGTCTTTAAAAAAGTACGATCTCGTCTTATTTAAAATTCCCTCATTTTCTTCGAGATGGGAAGCCAAAGTACGGATGCAGAAACATTGCGAAAAAGTTCAGTATTGGATGTTCCTTCGCAATTTCATCAATTCGCCTTATTGCGTCTTCCGCCTTTGACTGCGGACCAGCCCACATAACGAAAGCGACCCACTCATGCAATTCGCATAAGTCTAAAAATGTTTCTTCCATAGTGATTTAAAGTTTCCTTTACAGCTTTTTCCAAAGTGTAGGAACAGCATCAGACGGTTCCCAAACATTGTTATCAATCAGCGATTCCCATGTATCTCCGTTGTGCTTAACCTTGTCACCCTTCATATAAGGGTTCGTGCTGTCGGGTTGCTTCCATTCGGGAATCACTTCGGGATCGGGAATGAGCACCTCTGCCCATAATGACGGAGCGTCTGTAGGAGTCCATGTAGCCTGTGCTTTGTGATCCTGTAAACATCTGTAAAGCGTATCATTGAAGCGCACTCTGTCACCTGTCTGATAGCTTGCTGATGCGTTCCATACAGGGAAGAGTTCGATACCTGTCAGCGCTTCGCTGTCGGTCAGATTGACTGCTGTCTGTTCAATTAAGGCACGAAGCCTGTGTGCTTTTTTACGGTTCATGCGGATTCTCCCATGATGATTGAATATGCTTCTTCATCGGGAATTTCATCATCTTCAGAAGGTACAGGAAGATCATATTCTTCCCATGTAAGGTCTGTCTTTAAGCGGTAGCCTTTACCTTCTGCGTGCGGTACGGTTTTTATGACTGCCATGATTCCGCTGTGTTCAGATTCAGAAATTTCAATAGAGCCATATCCTGTGCTGACTCCCAAAATATATCCAGTCACTACATTTTTGAAATATTTCATTTCTTCACTCCATACCATCTGATGGTATAGTTACCAACAGGCATGTTATTCCACGTTGATCTCCACCTAATAGAATTGTAGGATTGATCGTTAATACCATAATTTCCGGTATTTACAGGCAAGGTTAACCCATTCGGTGTTGCCCTATCAATCAAGTCTGCGGTATTGTAAGGAGCTGCAATAAATACTGTATTCAGAGCTGTGTTTGTCGATTCTGCCGGAAATATCGCCGCCCACAAAACATAATAGTTATCTATGTCAATGTATTCCGGAAGAATTTGATGTCCTTTCGTTGCAGTAGCAAGTGTAAAGTTTGTTTCGTGCTTTTCAACTCCACCGCCCGATGCAACATTCACTACCGCCTGTGCAAGCGAAGTCACATCATACGTTCCGTTTTCGGTAAACGTCTGTGAACCGCTTGGAGTGATGCCTGTCGGTACATTGACAACCACTTCATCATTTAATGTGGTATCAACCGTACCATTTGATGTGATCTGTCTGCTTGTCTGAGCGGTTAAGGCTCCGTTATTGACAACCTTGCCTTCATCTGAAGATGCATAGGAATTAGGAACATTAACCTGTGCAGATGCATACTGTGTCACATCGTGTGTGCCGTTTGTTGTGATCTGCTTTGTTCCTGTTGACGGATTCGGAACGTTAACGTTCACCTGTGCAGAAGCATAATTTGTGACATCTTCAGTTACAGTACCGTTCTGCGTGATGTTAATTGTCTTGGTGCCTGTAGGAGCGATGTCACCACCGCCACTAATAGCAGTGATAGCATCAGCCATCTGAGCAGGTTTGTATTTGGTAGTCTGCCCGTTTTTTGAGCGGATAGCATCAGCGATGTTTTCAAGACTGGATTCTTTTACTAATACGTTTGCCATGGTTCACCTCACTGACATACATAGAATCCATGAAATCTCAATATCTGACCGCTTGCCAACGCTGTAGTGTTGATCCCTGTATCGCCACGTTTCACTTCTCCAGTCAAAGCAAACTGTCCGTTTCTGTTGAATACACCAAGTCCAGTCATATAGTCATTACCGCCCTGTCTTGACACTAACAAAGGAACGTTCTCATATGACTGCGCTCTTGTCGGGAAAGTCAATGTTGGAGTGATGTAGTTGTTTGTTACATCATCCTCTGTGACCGTATGCTGATAATTGATAAACACCATATTGCCGACTCTAAGGAATCCTTCAGTGTACGTTGTACCGCCTTCTGAATAGAGCGGTTCTCCGTTATAAATGATATTCTTCTGAACATCAATATACTTATCGGAATTGTACGTCAGCGTGGTGAATACATACGTCCCGTTGACACCGCCCTGCATTTCCGTATCGATGCTTGTATCGGCAGGATTGTGTACGCTGTTTGTGTGAATATCGTATTCGTTACTGTACAGGAATCTTGAGGAAATCGTCACAGGCTGATTGCCGTGATTTTTCACTCCTCTAAACGCATTTCCAGTAATCTGATACTTTGTGTTATCTCCAGTGCAAATGACTCCGAATTTTGTATACACAAAGTTGTTGTTGGAAATTACGATCTTTCCCCTGTTGTTGTACGCTGAGGAATAAGTGAAAAGCGTCTTCGCAAAGGTAATAACGTTCGCCACATCAGACTGATGATATGAACCGACTGGCAGAATATCTGCGGAAAGTACGCTTGTGTTCTTGCCGTTCGATTCAAACCAGTTGGAATCAATCAGCAACGATGCATAATTACAGTAGATGATAATTCCAAAGCCATCGCCTACACTTGAGCCGTTAATAGTCTGATTGCCTTCAATGGTATTGTTTTTGATGACCGCTCCCGTGACAGTGCCACGGATTAAAATGCCGATACCTCCGTTCTGATCGACCACACAATTCTCAATGATTGTTTCATATGAAGAATCATTCAAGTCAATACCGACTGTGTTATGGAGAACAGTACAATTCAGCAGATGGTTAATATAACCGTTATTAAGCTGAATGCCCTTCTCCGAGTTTTCAAAGGCACAGTTTACAAAATTCAAACGGTAACTGCTTGTGATTACACCAACACCGCCATTAAAACCGATTGATTCAATATCAACCCTTGGTGATGAGAATGTAACAGATACACCGCTTGCCATCTTGATGATGGAATTTTCTCTGCCATAGCCGAAAAGCTGAATACCCGACCTGTTAATGGTCAAGTTGCTCTTCAGCAGGTACGTTCCAGCAGGGAAGCAGAACGCTTTGTTTTCCGATGCGAGCATCAAAGAAAGAGCCTGTGTGTCATCTGTAATGCCATCGCCCTTCGCTCCATACATCTGCGGAGTAACATAATCCTTGATTGTCTTAAGTTTTAATTCTTCTGTGAACTTAGATTCGGTAATCGCACCATCCTGTACCGTAGTAGTAGCTTCGGGATGATCGTCAAGCCAGTCTTTTACGGCTTCATCCACTCCGTCAACAGGAATGCCAACGGTCGAAACCACACCATTATAATTAACTTTTGAAATGTTGTTCATAATCAATACTCCGTGTCATTCCCATCCGCAATATCTGAAACGATGTATAAAGTATCACCGCTGATATAAGCGGTTGTTGAGCCTTTCTGCGCAATAGCGCTCTTTAAATCACCAATCTCGTCCCCAGTTTTCTTTGCATCTGCTGCTGCTCCGCTGACTGTCAGACTGGAATCGACCGCCGGAGTTGTCGGTGTCAGGTTGTCGGACATCCATGTAGATACCGCGCTGGCAATGTTTGCCGGTGTTGTTGAATTGATCGCTTCCTGGATCAGCGACAGATCTGAATCGGACAGATCGGCCTGATCGCCCGGCTTTGGCTCCACAAGCACAATAAAGTTTGCCGTGCCATGGCTTCCGCCATCGATCAGCAGTTCAAATACAGCTTTGCCGGCAGCAGCAGTCATCTGCTGAGTTTCTGTGATGATGACTTTTCCTCCGGAAACGGAGCCTGTGTTGATGATTCCGTGCCCATCTGATTTGATACCTACAATCGCTCCGGATTCAGGCTCATAAACCGATCCGTCCTGATTGTACAAAGTGAATCGCCACTGTTCCCCAGAGTCATACTGATTCGCATGGATTAGCAGCGGAATCTGGGAACCGGCGTTGAGGAACAATTTGAAGTCCCTAGTAATCGCCATAGTGTGTTACCTCTCCTTCATAAGTGTGAATATTGTGTCTGTCAGTGTCTGCTTAACCGTTGAAATAGAGATCTCATCATACCGATCGGCAAGCACGTTGTAGACTGTTTTAACGACCTTCGCCTTTAGATCCAGATTGAGCGGAGGATAAATGACCTGTACTGTGTCGCATAAAGCGACATGTTCAAGTCCGTAATAATCTTTGTATTCGTCTGTCTGCCATAGCGGAACAAACTCGACATCGACCGACACAACCGGATCAGGAGCGTTTGCCTGCAAATAATTGGATGCCCAGGTATTTAAATCGCCTACGCTCGGTGTCGAATCAAAATAAGAAGAGGCATCAATAGCGATGTCTCTTGAATAGGAATATGAATGAGTTTTTGTCTGCAGAGCGGATTCTACATAAGTGTCTCCGCTTTTATAATATGCGACCAGTCCTGTGTACACATTGGACATATCCACACTGTACTGCAGTCCGGTTAAGTTCTTGGAATAAGCGATCTTAACTCCGTTATCTGATCCTCTGGACCGAAGCAGCTGAACCTTGTAACGGTTCCATTTCAGCTCACCGCCGAACAGATCGATCATGCTCCCCTTGGTACCACCTAGAAGTGTTTTCAGAGCCGTTGGTGTATCACAGCCGTATTTGTGAACTGTTCCATTCTCGTCTGCAATATCAGTCTCAAATGTAAAAGGATTGGTCGATTTCAGGTATCTGTTTTCGACTTCCCAGTATTTTGCCGGATACCGTGTGCCAGGATCTTGAGCGTTCGCTCCGATCATGACGGAATTCAGCTGATAGCTGATGTGCTCTGCATAGATCTGCATCGACCCAAGCATGTCATAATCGACAGAAACGATTTTGAAAGGCTCTGCCATGTCCGCATTGTCATACGGATCTGCAAGAATAATCCGATCAACAGCGATTTCTTCCGCCCATTTGCCCTCTCTCGGATATTCCATGTCCAAGAAAAAGCCTTTGTTTCTCTCTTCGGTTACTGTGCAGGAAATCGCACCGGTAAGCGGACAGATCCCGTAATTATCGAATGTGGCAGCATTCTTCTCAAATAATCTTGGTGTCATAATCGCCACCATCTTGGATAAATTTTAATTTCGCTGATACCCTGTGCCAGTGAAGCAGTCGAGTAATACATCTGCAGCATAGTTTCTTCTTCACCGAACTGAGGAAATACAAGACCTTTTCCGGCAGCAGAATGGTTATTTGTTAAAAACAGATAATTGGTCAGATTGTTTCCGTCATCGTCATACAGATATTGCAGATCGCAGTCCATATAGAAATGGCTGGCAGATGTTTCATCTGTGCGGAAGTCGTAATATTCTTCGATTTCACCGTCAACATAGTTTCTCATCAGAATGAACGGAAGTCTGTTCGACATCGATTCAATCAGAGGCTTCGATGCATATCCGGTCGGATTCAGGATCTTGAATGTCCTTGCAAACGTCCCTTCAAAGTATTCATGCACTCCATTTACAATGTGAGCCGTTCCGATTTCTGCAGAAATATCATCAAGGCTCAGATCGTTTGTGGCTGTGATAGAAAACCTAAAATACACTTCATCAGCTGTGAAGGCTGCAAATGACATCCCCATTCCGTTGTGGAGATCATTGAAGTAATATGATGTATAAAAACTGCCGTTAGCATCATACGATGTGATCTGTGCAGACATTGTAGCTGTCTCCGGACATTTCACTTTCCATCTGAAGACTGTGTCAGATGCCTTCGTGAAATAGCCTGTCTGCATCGTATTTCCGCTGACTGTCGGTGGGATGAATACAACCGGATCGTCTCCGCTCTTCAGGAATCTCTGCGGTTTACAGTTAAATGTCAGATCGAATCTTCCGGATCTGTAAAAAGCAGACTGGTTATTCGGAGAAATACCGGCAGAGAATGATGCCAGCCGATATTCTTCCGGATGATAATCATCCTCAAGTTTCCGATAGCCTTTTTTCTTGGAGATCACTCTTCTGAACTCGTCAATATTGCTGTCATATCCTCTCGGAATGAATGCAGGATATGTCAGCCTGATGTTGTTCCATTTCCCATTGTCGATGATCAGATCACCGTTTCGGCCAGGAACAGAAACATATTCAACATCACGGCTTGGAGAAGCGAAGACATTGTCTCCGCTGATCCATACGCCGTAGTCGGCGGAATTGATGCCGTCAAAAATCAGTGAATGTCTTGTCATGCAAATACCGCCTTCTTTTTCATCAGTTCACTCTGCAGTATTCTTGATACCTCTCTGGCAATCTCTGTCGAGTTCTGCCCAGGCTGAGTATTGATTGTAATCGGTGCGTTGATCACTGTAGATCCTGCATATTCTTTCAACTTGTCCAAGCCGAGAATGACTTCCTTGCCGGTTTCACCGCCGCCTAACAGCTTTCCGTTTTTCTCGCCGAAGATAGTCGCACCATCCAGCAAATAAGCCTTGTCCATAGCTTTTGCATACCAGTCAACGGAGATCTTCGGCAGTCCGTCCTTCAGCCAGTTGATCGGATTCAGAGATCCGGAAACCCTGAAATGAGGGAGTGTCAACTTTGGCCAAGTGAAATTGAAATTGAAAAAGCCCTTGATCGCCTCAATAGCGTCATGGACCTTTGTTTTCGCTGCATCGATCTTCTCGGAGATCGCATTTTTAATTTTGTCGAATTTCTCAGAGATTGCTGACCACAGTTCTCCGACTTTCGCCTTAACTGTGTCCCAATTCTGCCACAGGAGAACACCGGCAGCAACAGCTGCTCCGATCGCAATAGTTAACGGTCCGCCAAGGAATGTGGAAACCGTGCTGATCGCAGTCATTGCCGATCCGACAATGGAGATAACAGAACCCACTGCAGACAACACTGGACCGATTGCAGCGACCACCAGAGCCGCTTTCACAATGAAGCCTTGCTGTTCTTCATCAAGAGAATTCCATGCGTCTGTGACGCTCTGAATGACCGGTGTGACCGTCTCCAGAACGTCCTGAATAACCGGCATAACCGCATTACCGATCTCATAACCGAGTTCGATCAGGCCGTTCAAAGTAGTCTGAAAGTTATCAATCGGGTCTTGCAGACCATCGAATGTGTTTGTGACAGTTCCCCCGGATTCCGAAGCAGCTTCACCGAGATTCTTGAAATCCAGTGTCCCGTTCTTGATCGCTCCGTAAATCTTGTCGCCGGACTTGCCAAACAGATCATAGGCAGCTGTCAGTCCATCAGTTCCGTCTTTGGAACCTTCGATTTCCTTCTGCAGATCAGCAAGAGCCTCGTTCATGCTCTTGCCATCTTTGACAGAGTTCTTCAACGCCTTGGAAAGACCGCCCATGACAGTAGAAACATCCGCTCCGGACATTTCAACTTGCCCCATGAAATCAGCTGCCTGATTGACGCTCAGGCCCATCTCCTGGAACGCTGCAGAGTTGCTGAGAAGTCCGGCTTCCAATGTATCGACCGAAATACCGGTGTTCTGCGAAACCTTGCTCAGAGCGTCCAGAACGCTCTCTGTATCTTGTGCTTCTAGGTTGTAAGCTGCCAGTACCTTCTGAACGGAATCAATAGATCCGGTTACATCAGTATCGTTGATGCTTGCGAATTTGATAAACAGAGAAGACAGATCTTCCAGTTCCTGCCCAGTAGCGCCGAAACGAGTATTGACTTCACCGACAGCTTCTCCGGCTGTGGCGAATGATGTCGGAATGGTCTTGCCGATATTTTTGACAATGCCTTCGAACTCTTCCATCGCATCGCCGGTTGCTCCGGTTTTCTTGGTTACAATGTCCAGACCTTCATCAAGCTGTGCCCAGCCTGCCATAGCAGCACCGCCGACAGCCATGATCGGAGCAGTGACATGCTTTGTCATGCTGTCTCCGACACCTTTGATTTTGTCGCCGGTTTCCTTCAGCTGTGAACCCATCGCCGATAACTGCTGAGACATGACACTTCCGAATTCTTTGGAAGCATCCTGTGCATCTTTCAGCTTGTTTTCCGTCTCAATGATTTCACGTTGCAGTGCTTTGTACTGATCGGAGTTTTTATCGACTCCGTTCTGATCCATCGTATCCTGTGCTTTTTTCAGCTCTTCAAGACGCTTGCCTGTCTCTTCGACCTGTTTGGATAGCAGTTCCTGTTTTTGTTTCAGAAGATCCGTATTTTTCGGATCAAGTTTCAACAGCTTATTAACATCTTTCAGCTGTGCCTGAGTGTTTCGGAGCGACTTGTCTACATCCTTGAGCGAGTCACTCAACTTGGTAGTATCGCCACCGATCTCGATTGTTAAGCCTTTAATTCGGTTTCCCGCCATACTGCCTCCTAGTTACCTTAAAAAGCCATGATGTCATCGACTGTAGCCTCTTCCGGCCATTCGAATTCATCATTCTTTCGTTCGATTAATATGTCATAGACCATGCCCACGGTCAGATCATCAAGATCCTGCATAGACAGGCCTAACTGAATGCATCGTAATAGAAATAATGCAGTCGACTCAGGACGAGCCGACTGCCTTACACGTTTTTTTCTGCCAGTGTTGAAGAGCTTTCAAGGGAAGAAGCCCATAAATTGATAACATCGGCAGCGAATTCAGAGATCGGAAATGTTTCGAACTGATCAAGCCAGTCATCAATGTTTGATGAAATCGTAGGATCGGCCTGCTTCGCCATAACGTATGTCAGATTTTCCACCATTTCAAAGATCTCGGCAGTGATCTTTCCTTCGGTGAATCCAGAGCGAATAACCGTAAAATCTGCGATCAGATCACGATTGAACCATGCTCTGTACTTTCTGATCGTTGACGCCGTGGCTTTTAACTGGACCGTATGACCGGCAATATTGACTGTTCCTAACATTTCCGTTCCTCCTTAATTTACTATAGTGTTGTTTCAGTCGGCACAGCTGTGAACCATGCACCGTATGCGCTCTGGTCGCTTGTGCTCTGATACTTAACTGAATTATCACTGATTCTCGGCATGATGGTGATATTTACAGTGTTTGTGTCAACCGCCATGGAGCCGACTTCCTTTGTATTTCCGTTGATGTCCGGACGAGATGCAACGCATCTCAGAAACCAGACACGCTTTCCGACTTCTGTCCCGCCTGCCAGTTCGAACTGGCCAGCAAGAGCGAATTCTTTCGGTTCATCATTCGCTTTCTCAACAGTAAAGCCTTTGTTATCTGCTTTCTGACCAAGCACTTCCAGAAGGAAAGCATCGGCAGCCGCTGTGTCTTCAAATGTGATCGTTCCCGTGTAACCATCGTTTGTGTTCAATGTATACCAGGAAGTGTTATCTGCGGATTCTGTGAAGGATGTGCCAGCCGGCGAGAAAGCCATGCTCTTTGCACCAGGAATCGCTGCAGGCTCGTCATATGTCAGCGCACCGCCAGCTGCTTCAGTTGCTACAGCATAATGCAGATTGGATAAACCATATCTAATTCTGCCCATCGATAATAACCTCCGTCATGTATAAGACCTCATACATGTTTTCATCTCTTAAAAACGTCTCTTCCTTAGTAAAAACAAGCCCTGCATCAAGCAGCGCTTGTTCAACTTTGGCTTCGACATCGAATTGTTTGTTCTTAGTGTACAGTTCGACATTCAATGTATTAATGTCTGCCCAGTGTGTATCATCAGCTGTCTCAGGCTCCATATTCGGCAAGTAATAGCAGATATACGGAAGCTCAGGAACTTTCTTTTCTGGCCATTGTAGATACGTTGTATCGTATCCGGTCGCTGCCAACATATCAGCGATCTGACTAACCTTCATTCAGCAGTTCCTCCATTTCTCTCATATATCTCTCTTCAACAGTGTCATTGATCGGTTTAACAAAATTAAATGTGGTTGTTCGACCACCGTTTCTTTTTGCATGGCCAAATTCAAGCAAGTGAGTCAAACCCGCCTGTTTGCCCGCACCGATCTTTGCAGAGACACCGCCGATTCTGGATTTTACAATTTCGCTCTTAATGCTTTTGCGATACTCGCCGGTTCCACCGAAAGATCCGGCTTTTTTCAGATCACGGGTGACCTGTTTGGCGACCTTGTTGATAGCGTTGTAATGCGCTTCATACGCTTGTTCGCCAAATTCATCCAGATACTTCTGCACCGTGCCGGAGAAGTCCTTTGCATTAATGATCGGCATTGCCTTTTCTCTTTTCGCAATACAGTTCTACTGTGTCATTCTTACCGAAGTACACACGATAGATCCTGTAATACTTGCCGTTATATTTGATTTCTTCCTGATCGTTGTAATCGTGTCTGAACATCGTGAAGCGGAGTTCCGGATTCAGTCCGTTTCTTCCGCCTTCAAACCATTCAGACATGCTTACTGAATTGACCTGGACAAAAACCTGTGATTCGCTGATCTGTTCTCTCTGTACACCATACTCGTCTTGAATCCATTCTTTGGAGACGAGAAATGCAACATCTGACCTGTCCATTATTAAGCCTCCAACATCGAATAGTCTGTGTAACTCGATGCCATGCTCAGCTGAGCTTTCTGCTCATCGTAGGAGGCTTTCAGCCTGTCATAATCAGACACTTCACCGAAATTCATCCGGCAGTAAGTAGTTACTGCACGGATGATTATCGGATCAGTTGATTCTGTGTTTACGACACCGGCAATGCCAAGGTCAGCATAGGCTGCATTGATCAGATCGGACAGTTCACTGTCAAAGGCTGTGGTTGTAATCCGCAGCGCAAGTCTGACTTTTTCCAACATCGCCGGTTACCTGTTAGTCGATCCAGGATGCTGCTTTGTTGTGTCTCAGAGTGCCCTGAGCACGGCAGTAACCAGAAACGATGACCTTGTGAGCCTTGATGTCTCTGTCAGATTCGATCATGACAGCCTGTGCAAGGTTCTGGACATACTTCTTCGGGTCAAGGATAACAACCTTTGTTGTGGCTGTATCCAGCTTGACTTCACAGCCGAATGTCTTAGCGATATTGAACGGAGATCCCTGTGCAATAGCACCGACAATATCGTAATAAGCAGCTGCAGGTGCATAGATAACCGGAGTAGCTGCGCCTGTTGCCAGTGCAAGCGCTGCTTTGATGTTCTCAAACAGAGTAGAGCCGGATGCCGGAGTGACTTTCTGGCCATTGCCAGCATCTGCAAGAACCTGAGCAAAGACATCCTTTGCCATAGCTTCGCCGAGTTCAGCAGCGATCTCTTCAGCGAGATAGTCTTCAAGCGCACCCTGAGACATCTTAGCCTCTGCGTATGTCAGAGTGACATACTTCTCATAGTCGTAACCATAGAGCACGACCTTGACGAAGGTATTTTCCTCCTCTGCCGGAGTAGCTGCGCTGTCGAGTTTCTTGGTAGTGCGGACAGCGATTGCAGTGTGCTTTGTGACTTCCATAGCAACACCGGAATTGACAGTTGCGATGTCAGCCAGAATCGGATGTGCTGTGTGAATATTGTCCCAGATCTTCTCGTCCAGTGTCTTCGGAATAGCAATAGCATCGCCATCGCCAGGAGCAGTGGAGTCAACAACGATCGCTCTCTGCTCTTCTGTTGCGGTTCCAGCGATCATTGCATAGAATGCGTCTCTGTATTCGGGAGACTCAACTGTGTATTTCTTCTCTTCCATTTCAATTTCCTCTCTGTGGGTTTCAACCACTTTGCCAATCTCTCCATTGATCACCTGTTCCTGAAGAGCACGGTATTCAGCAAATTCTTTTGCTTTGCGGTCTTCTGCTTCTTCTGCAGTTTCTACCGCAGTTTCAGTTTCCGCTCTCTCTTCGGCTTCCACGACGATCTCAGCAGATTCGGCTTTTCCTTCTTCATCTGTCCTCTCCTCAACAGCTTCCGCTTCGTTTGCTTCTTCAGGTCGCTCCGCCTGCAGTTCTTCAATCACTCCGTTGAAGTACTCCAAAGCTCTCGCATGCAGTTCTGTGCCAGGATTCGCCGGGAAAGAAACCGGCGATACATCATACAGCTTGCTGATCTTTGTGATGACTCTGGTGCGACTGTCTTTGTCAAAGTAGTCGCCATCTGTCGGAACAGTAAAGCAGAATGACATCTGAGGATAGTTTCCGGCTTTGATCTCGTCATACAACGCTCTAGAGTTCGCTGTACGGCTCAGATCGGCCAGTGTATGCAGACCATGGTCATCTTTATCGACTTCCAAGGTTCCTGCCGATGTACGGGCATAAACAGCCCCTGTGTGGTCCACTCTCAGAACCACATCAGACATATCGCATTCATCGAATGCAGTCGGTTCAATGCGTTCGAAGTACTTTTCTCCTTCGATCTCGCACATTTCATAAGGTTCAAACGTGGAAGCATATCCTTCCACTCTGTACTCTGCTGATCCCTCAGAGCGGATCTCCGCAAAGTTTCTGTATTCTCTATCAGTTCTGGTCATCGTCTTCTCCTTTTCGGTCATCACCGACCATATAGAACTCGCCTCTGATCGGAGCCTGTTCACCGTCGCCATTCGGCAGCGGAGGATAATTGAACAGTGCTCTCGCTTCGTCAATCATGATCATTCCACGGTCGCCCAGTTCTTTCGCCATAGCGATCTTCTGAGCCACCGGCATATATTGCAGTCTGTTTGCTGTTGCATAGACTGCCGATCCATGTCCCTGCTCTGCAGGAGTGAACAGCATCTTTGTCAGCACTTCAGACAGCTGGATACTGAACGGTTCAATTGCTCCATTGAAAAAGGCATCGAGTGCATCACCCAATGCCGAATTCTGAAGCACCGCCTCATTTACTCCGAAGTAATTGAAGACATTCGTCTGAATCAGTTTCTGCTGTTCAGCATCGACTGTGTACGGCTTTGACTGAATCTGCTGAATATTTGTGTATGTATTCGGAAACAGCAAGAAGCCGTCTGTATTGTTATTGATCCCGTACTCTGCAAATCTTCTGCGTTCCTTTTCAAGATCAGAAGCCATCGTAAAGTTCGATGCCTGTGCCATGAAACGGAAGGAAGCCGATGATTTGACCGCCTCAGTGATTCCCTGTTTCTGAATATTGATTAATGCAAGCGTGTCATTCAGCGCAGAGTTCGATTCGCCGAACAGATCGTTCTGATACTGGAACTTGGTCATGATACCGATCCGGCTGAGCTCTTCCGCCGTATGCATTCCATGATCGAAATACAGCCTCACCCACGGATTACCTTTGACATTTAGCAGTTCGAACCGAGTCGGGCAGCATGTCGAGATCCCTGTGACATCGCCTGTTCTGTCATATGTCGGAAGAATGAACGCTGTGTTCTTCATGTCCAATATGGTGTTCAGCCTGTATAAGAACTGTGACCATGTTTGAAATTCATTCGGCTGTTTGCTCAGCTTCGTCTTCAGCTTTGGCTGTGCAGATCCGTCAATTCTGACCAACAGCTTGCTGATATGTCTTGATCTGGCATCGATCGCCGATCTGACCAGTTCACTTTCATAAAGCCGTCCATCCCACGTAGTAAATGCAGGAGTATATCCGTTCAGCAGACGAAAGATGCCGTCTGCCTGGATGACTTCATGCTTTTTTGGGAATAGTTTCTCAAGAAGTCCCATCTCATCACCTCTCATTCGTCAGCTGTCCGCCGACCTCGCTCCACCATTTCTGCCGAACAGTGAAAGCATCAAGCAAACTCGCCGTTCCATCGATGTGATCGTTGGGCGAGAGTTTAACTAATTTACCTCTGCCTCTTTCGACCGACATCTTGATAGCTGAATTCAGCAGATGGATCTTGAGCAGATCGTTGTCTCCGATGCAGATCGCACCGTCTTTCATAAGACCTTCGAATTCCTGAATGACCGGATACAGGTTTTCGCCCTGGTAAACATCGTCCATGTGGAAACCGAAGGATTTCATATCGTTGACCAGATACTGTGCCGAGTATCTGTCATATCCGATTTTCAGCGGATATATTTCATATTTGTTAATCAGATCAAGGAACCACTGTTCTGCATCGTGGTAATCAATAAAGTTCTCTCCGGACGGCTGTAAGATACCACGCTGAATATATACGTTGTATGGCAGACCGTCTCTTTCGGATGCTTCCTCAATCTTTTCGGATGGCAAGAAAAACTTTGCAAACACAAACAGCTTGCCATTCTTCTGAATGACCGCTGTGCATGCCGTCAAGTCCGTTGTCTGCGATAAGTCGATACCACCCACACAATAACTGCTTCTGAAATCTTCGAGCTGTAAACGCTCAGAACAGGCCTTCTCGACTGTGATCGCATCCAGCCAAGCCTGTGATGAGTTCTGCTTAATGTTGCAGTACTTCGTCATGAACTCGGCTTTTTTGCTGAGCGACTCTCTGGCGATGTCGATCTGATCCATGATGAACTTAACTGAGACTGAAACACCAAGCCCAGGAAGGCTTTTCTTCAGTTCGTTAATGTCATCCCATTTGGAAACATCATCGATCATGTAAAAAAGCGGGAGGAAGTGTTTCTCTCCCGATCCGCCTTTTAAGAATCGTGTGCCTCTTGCATACAGCTCGTCAAAGATCCCACCGTTTACATATCCGGATGAACTGATCGACAGCGTGATCGGCTCCTCTCTGGCACCAGTGCCGGATACCATAACCTCATATTGCTTCAGGCCACGCTCGGCAGGCCATGCTGCCATTTCGTCACAGACCGTCAGCATCGGGTTATAACCATCCGCCTTCTTTTCATTGAAAGCGATCTTCTTGATGGTTGTATTGGTCTTCTGAATGAACAGATCTGTTTTCCGCTTCTTTGTGATCGAAGCAAATGCCGGTGTGTGGTCCTTGGTGAATTCGAATGCGGAGAACACAAGATCTGACTGGTCCAGTTTCGGAGCCACACAGTAGATCTCCGATCCGAACTCTCCGTCTGCATACGTTTCATAGGCCATGACTGCCGAGGCGATCAGAGTCTTTCCGCATTTTCTACCGATGATCATGAAGATCTCGGTGAACTGTCTGCGCCCTTCGTGATCGAGCACACCATACATACAGGAGATGGTTGCCTTCTCCCACAAGTCCAGTTTCAGCAGCTGCCCGCCCAGCTTACCTTTGTTATGTCTGCAGAATTTCTCAATGAATGCGATGGCTCTGTTTGCCTTTTTTGCTGAGAAGACATAAGTGCCGTCTTCGATTCCTTCAACAATAATCTGGTAAATCAGATGAATCCATGTTCCTGCTTCTTCGGTTCCGTCATTGATCGCCTGATAATAGGCGAAGATGTAATTCATTCGTCACCGTCCAGGAACGCTGCCAATTCATCAACTTCCTCTTCCGGAGGAAGCATCGCTTCCAGTCTTGAGTTCACCATGTTGTAACTCTTCAGCAGACTGTTGTAAGACTGCAGATCAGCCGAGGCTTTACGACCGTACTGGTTCTCACCGTTCTTGTATTCCTCACTGGCACCATTCTCAGCGATGATGTTCCGCAGTTCTTCCAGTTCTACTTCCATGAATGCAGCGTTTTTTATGAGCGGATCTGCAATACTTCGCTTCTTTTCCGGCAGTTTGGAATAGATCGCATTCAGTTCGCTCATTCTCCGTTTAATCTTTGTCTCTTTCGACATTTTCGGCATGTTTAAACACCCCCTTTTGCGATCCCCAGAGCGGAATTCCGAAGTCCCCCTCA
>Ga0326511_10002209_pt1 | contig 15962 bp, 23 predicted proteins | sample 0_2496_0518_D_FD_203701 | JGI IMG/M metagenome (GOLD analysis project Ga0326511, IMG submission 203701) | Bovine rumen microbial communities from UC Davis, California, United States - 0_2496_0518 | ecosystem: Host-associated > Mammals > Digestive system > Stomach > Rumen | place: USA...
AGCGCCGCGCGCGCCGGGTACCTTTTTCCACATGAACTGAATAACGGGGCTGGATAGCGATTGCAACGTGACAAGCCGGGACCCTGCCGGTTTCCAGCCCTAAATACAGGGATTACCTAAGGGAGGTAAGTATGGCAAAACTGACGGAAGCAGAACAGAAGCGCATTGTAGATCTTTACATGCAAATTGGTAGCCAACTAGAGGTTTCCAAAATAACTGGACACGCACCCGTGACCGTATGTAAGTACATAGGCGCTGCCGGATTAGGGTGTGGCATTGGCGGAAACCCTACTCGGAAAATAACAGACGATCAAATCATCGACGCTATAAACGACGGACTCACGAGAAAAGAGATTGCCGATAAGTATGGTGTTCATGCTGAAACGCTTACAAGGAGATTTAGACAACTAGGTGTACACCCGAAAAAAAAGGCTAGTCCAGAAATAAGCGTCACCCACCAAGCGTGGCATCGGACACAGGGAGCTGCCGACTTAGTGGAGAGCAGGTTCGGCGGTGAATACGAATACATCGGAACGCTAGGCGACAAGATAAGGATTCGATGCAAGCAGTGTGGAGCAATAACTGAAAAATATAGATCCTCGGTCAGACGTGGCACGGTAGTCTGCGAAAACTGCAAAAAACTGGCGGACGGCAGAAAAGCCCTGCATGACGTGTTGTCCGCAGTGCTTGAGTATAAAACACCTAAGTATTGTGTGTGTTGTGGCGGTGAATTCTATTCGCAGTTTGCCAGCAAGAAGTATTGCTCCGAAAAATGCAAGCGTTCCAAGAAAAAGGAAACAGCGGGTATCCGCCGGAGGTGCAGAACCAAAGGTGTTATATATTTCCCTGGCATCACATTGAAGGCTGTTTACGACCGTGATAATGGCGTGTGCCAGATCTGCGGTAAACCGTGTGACTGGAACGATCATTCATGGACGGAACACTTTGGCGCGATGTACCCGACAATCGACCATATAACAGCAATAGCAAATGGCGGCGGGCATACATGGGATAATGTGCAATTAGCTCACGCGATTTGCAACTCATACAAACGTGATTTGGTGGTGTGATAATGTCTGATTTAGTAAGCGCCGCCAAAAGCGGCGACAAACGAGCCACGTTGATTGCTCTCCGCGATAAACTCGCCGAAACGATAGAAAACTGCGAGAGCGGGCGCGATATGGCGGCCAACTCAAAGCGCCTCATGGAGGTCATGGCGGAGCTGGAAAACATGCCAGATCCGACGACGAAAAAAGTGTCGAAACACGACCGCCTTAAAATGAAACATGAAAACGGGTAGGCAAACGCCGACGTTTGAGAGCGTCGGGCAGTATGCGTATTCCGTGAGCGAAGAAGTCGCTGAGATGTTCGCCGAAGATGGTGGTGCCACGTTTTATCCTGCGCAGCTGTACGAGCTCCAGCTGATGCTTGCCAGAAATACAGACGGTTCGCCCGCCGCAATATCAATGGGGATCTCGAAACCCAGACAAAACGGCAAATCGTATGCGGCAAGATACTATGCGGTATATATGGCGGTGTTTGAACACCGCGACGTGCTGTACTCAGCCCATCACAGTTCCACGACGAACAAGATGTTCAATGCACTGTGCGACCTATTTGAAAGCCCAGAAAGATACCCGGAGTTCGCGCACGATGTAAAGCGCATAAGCCACGCGCGCGGCTATGAGGGCATATATTTTAACGACTGGACAGACGCAAACGGAAACCTAAAAAAAGGTGGATGCATAGAGTTTGCGACCAGAACAAACAGCGGATCGCGTGGCGGAACGTATTCCGTTATTGTGATAGATGAGGCTCAGGAGATGACCAGCGAACAGCAAGACGCCATGCTCCCGACAACCTCTGCGGCTTCGGATGCTGATGATGCAAGCTCAATGCCGCAACAGATCTATATTGGAACCCCGCCGGGGCCGGCCTGCAACGGCACAGTGTTCCGTAAAATGCATGATATCGCCCACAGTACAGAACCATCAACAGCATGGTGGCTGGAGTGGGCGATTGTTTCTAATAACATCATTGAAACCGTCAAGAGCGGCAACGCTATCGAGATGGCATATGAAACAAACCCGGCTATGGGGTACAGAATTGCAGAAAAGACAGTCGAAAACGAATACGACACTATGGAGCTGAGCGGCTTTGCTCGTGAAAGGCTTGGATGGTGGACGCCTGTCGTTTCAAACAAGATAGATTACGCGATCCCCGCGGCGACGTTTGACGCCTGCAAGAGCATGGAACAGAAGCCGGAAGGTAAGACGGCGTTCGGCGTGAAGTTCTCGGCGGACGGTTCGTTCGCCACGCTTGCCGGCGCGGTGATCCCGAAGGACGGCGCGGCGCGCATCTCGCTCATTGAACAGCGCCCCACCGGGCACGGCACGCGATGGCTGGCGGACTGGCTGAATGAGCGGGCGGACAAGGCCAGCTGCGTGGTCATCGATGGGCGGAACGGTGCGGACGTGCTTGTGGACAAGATCGCCGACACATGGAAGCACAAAAACAGCGTCGTGAGGCCTTCGGCAAAAGACGTGGTAAGCGCCGCAAGTACGCTGTGCGACGCGCTGGCGGAGCAGACGGTGACATGGTACGAACCGCAGGAACAGCTCCGCGAGAGCGCTGTCACGTCGGTGAAGCGCCCCATCGGCGGTGGATGGGGATTTGGCGGCGACAACTCCGGCCCGATAGAGGCGTGCGCCCTTGCATTGTGGGGCGCGAAAAACAGTAAGAGAGACCCGCGCCGTCGCATGAAAATTGGTTGATATATGGCAAGTATAGGGTAGCTCCCGAAAAGTGGTAATCGCTAACCACCTGACTTGCCATCAACAAATAGCGAGTTTACGAAAGCGAGGTAAACAATATGGCACACATCAAATGCAGGTACGAAAAAGGGTATTGCGGAGCGGCGCAGAGGCTTAACTATTACAGAAAGCCATGCGACCCAGAAGCAGGCGAAACAGATGTTTGCGCAGGAGCGGAGTACAACTATGATTCGTGGAACAATGTAGTCTGCGAGTGTATGTATTACGCATTGGCAGAATTCGAGAAAACCACTAAGGACTATGACATTAGTCTGGGTGAGTATAACCCTGTTCTGCGAATAGGTAAAAAGCATTATAGCGAAATACTATATCTCGAAATTGACGGACGTGTTTTGATCGGAGGTGATCAGAATGCGTGAAGAATGGAAAGATATAGCGATTTCAAACGGGGCTTATCAGATCAGCAGTCTGGGAAGAGTAAAAAGCGTTGGGCGAAAAGCGCAAAACAGCGCCCGGAGTGTTTCTGAACGTATATTGAAGACGCGAATAAACAAACAGGGATACGAATGCACATCCCTTCAGATTGACGGGAAAAGAAAATTAATCAAAATCCACCGAGAGGTTGCAAAAGCGTTTTTGGATAATCCTTGTGGTTATCTTGAGGTAAACCACAAAGACGAAAACAAGACTAATAATTTTGTGGACAATCTTGAGTGGTGCGATAGAGCTTATAACGCGAATTACGGAACGGCGATTAAGAGATCTGTAAAAAACCGATATAAAAATCATTTTCTAGAGATAGATCAGTACACAACGGACGGATTGTTTGTGAAGCGTTGGAAATGCCCTGCTGCTATTGAAAAGGCGAGCCAGAAGACAATGAAAGCAACAAATATTATAGCTTGTTGTCGTGGGCGTTTTCAAACTTCATACGGATATATTTGGAGATATGTCAATCCGCCGGTAACACCAGGAGGATGAAGATAGGATGATTCTTGCAGTAACGAACGTGCGCGGACTTCCCGACCGGGAGCGTGCGATGCTGGCAAAACTCCTCAACACATACAACAGCCACGCGATCAAGAACGACCAGAAGAACAGATACTACGAGGGCAAGATTTCCGTGGGTTCGGTGAACCTCGGCCTCGCGCTTCCCAAGGGTATCGGCAATCTGGAGATCGGGTGCGCGTGGGGCGCGAAGACGGTGGACGTTCTGGCGGCTCGTTCGATGTTCGACGGTTTCGTGGATCTGAACGGCAACACGGTCTCAGCGCTTGACGGCATCGTGACGGAAAACCGCCTCGTGGCCGAGTACATGAAGGCCTGCCGCGATGAGTTGCTGTACGGTTCGTCCTTCGCCACGCTCTCCCGTGACCCGAAAATTGGGTGCAAAATCCGCTTCCATTCTCCGCGCACCGCCGCGGCGGAGTGGGACGGCGAGGCCGGGCGCATCGCCTACGGCATGGCCATCATCGACACCGCGCCGGACAACAGCTCGCAGACGTGGATTCCGTCCATCGTCAACCTCTACACGGACACGGACATCTGGGTGCTGACCAGGAGCGGGGCAGAGTGGAGTGCCGAACGCTTCCCGCAGAAGATGGGTCGGCCTCTGATGGAGCCTCTGATCTGGAACGCGACGAGCGATAAGCCGTTCGGGCGCTCCCGCATCAAGGAGCCCGTGCGGCGGCTGATAGATTCGTATGTCCGCACCATCGCAAACGCGACCATCGGTCTGGAGTTCTCCACATCGCCGCAGAAGTATCTGCTGGGCGTGACGGACGACCAGTATGACGCGATTGTGAATGATAAGTTCCGGCAGTACGTCGGCTCCATCATCGCCTCGACGGTGAACCCGGAGACGGGCGAGAAGCCAAGCTTCGGACAGCTGCCGCAGGGCAACATCACACCGCACGTCGATATGTTGCGGATGCTTGCGACGCAGTTTTCGGCGGCCACCGGTCTGACGGTCTCTGACACCGGCGTGGTGAACGACGCGAACCCGACGAGCTCCGACGCCATCCAGGCGCAGAGCGTGACACTTGTGTCCATGGCCGAACAGCTGAACGCCGGGAACGGCGACGCCCTCCGCGTGATCGCGCAGATGGCGCTTGCGGTGGCGAACAACACGACCATCGAAGGGCTGGACGACGAGCAGAAGGGGCTCGTGGCGCATTTCAAGAACCCCGCCATGCCGAGCCTGTCTGCGACCGCCGACGCCGCGCTGAAGATCGCCACGGTTCGCCCGGAGTTCGCCGGGACGGACGTGTTCTGCGAGATGATGGGATTCTCGCAGGCGGACATCCGGCGCATCAACGCGCAGGAGCAGCGGGCGCGCGGTCTGGCGGTGCTTGAGGAGATGGATGTTGAATGACGATTTCCTCCACGGCGTGGACTGCATTTCTTGTGCGCCTCCGTAAGGTGAACGACGCGGCGACCGATAAGATGCTGAAATACATCGAACGTTACGGTATGCCGCAGACGCAGGAACAGATCAACGCCGCCATCGACTACGCCTTCGGGCTTGCGACGAAGTACGGCGAGGCCGCCGCGGAGCTTGCGTGCCAGATGTACGACGCGACCGCGCTGGCATCCGGCGTCATGCTTCCCGCGTCCGAGCCTGCCGCCACGGCTACCATGCACGAAGTGGCGAAGGCCATACAGGGCACGGTGAAGACCGGCAACGCGAACATCGTCGCCGCGGCGGTAGGGCGGCAGGTGAAGATGGCGGGCGTTGACACGACACTCAAAAACGCCGTGCGCGATGAAGCGGAGTTTGCGTGGATTCCGCACGGAGAGACTTGCGCCTATTGTCTGATGCTTTCTGCGCTAGGTTGGCAAAAAGCCGGCAAAAAGACGCTGAAAGGCGGCCATGCGGAGCACGTCCATGCAAACTGCGACTGTACCTACGCCATCCGATTCAACGAGAGCACAAGGTACACGTCATATAACCCGGACAAGTACAACAGGATGATTCTTGACGCTACGGACGGTGAATATGACGCAGGAGACCTGCTGCGGCAGGCAGGCCGCACATCCAGATGGGGCGGTCGTGATTATTCTGGTTTGAATATGGTGCGGCGAGAGTTCTACGCCGACAGCGAGACAGAATAATCAACATTAATCAACACGAAATAAAAACGGGAGGCTGACGAGCCTCTCATTTTTATACAAATTTTTGACCGGAATGTCGTAAAACTACCGACCGCAGAGAGGCAACCTCGTACAAAAGCGTAGCGGAGAAAGGACACACATGAAACGCACAGACATTTCCGAGATCTTCCCGGAAGCGACCGACGAGCAGATCAAGAAGCTCATGGACATCAACGGCGCGGACATCAACTCCGCCAAGAAAGGCATGACCGACTTGCAGGCACAGCTCACAGCGGCGCAGGAGGAAAACCAGCGCATCCAGAGCGCGGTTCCCTCCGAAGACACGCAGAAGCAGCTGGAAGCCCTGCGAAATGAACTGGACGGCATGAAACAGGCCGAGACCATGCGCGCGATGCGCGAGAAGGTCGCAAACGAAAAGGGAATCCCGGTCAGCCTTCTGACCGGCGAAGACGAGGAAGCCTGTGCAGCGCAGGCCGACGCGCTTCTGACATTCGCAAAGGGATTCAACTATCCCACGGTGCCAGACGGCGGGGAGGTCAAAAACCCCGGAATCACCAAGGCCGACATTCTCGCTCTCCCGGAGCGGCAGAGGCTGAAGGCGATCCAAGAACACATCGAACTATTTTCGTAAAGGAGAACCAAAATGGCAAACGAAATCCTTGCTGTTGCCGCGAAGGCACAGGACATCAATTTCATCACCAAGTTTGAGAGCGACCTGCACAACCTGCTGGCCGTCCTCGGCAAGAGCGAAGTGCAGGTCATGGCGCCCGGCTCCGCTTTTAAGATCTACAACGTTTCCGGCACCCTGCCCGCGGCTGCGGTCGCTGAGAAGGCTCTGATCCCCGACGCCGGCATTGCTGCCGACAACGGCACGGTCGTGGAGCTGACTTACAAGAAGTACCGCAACCTCACCGGCATCGAGAGCATCGGAAAGAAGGGCTACGACGTGGCCGTCGGCGCGACCAATGACGCGCTGCTGAAGCTCGTCCAGAAGAACGTGCGCGCCAGCATCTATACGGGCATCGCCACCGGCACGGGCACCGCCACCGGCGCCACCTTCCAGGCGAAGGTCGCCGCCGCCGCTGCCGCTGTTGCGGTGAAGTTCGAGGATGAGGCTTACACGCCCGTCTTCTTTGCTAACCCCACCGACGCTTACGGCTACCTCGGCACCGCGTCCATCTCCATCCAGCAGGCTTCCGGCCTCGCCTATCTGGCTAGCTTCATGGGCATCGGCAACGTGATCCTCGACAGCAACGTCCCCGCCGGCACCGTCATCGGCACCGCCGTAGAGAACCTTGAGGTCGTCGCGGCCTCCATCGCTTCCATCCCCGGCATGGAGATGACCACCGACGCGAGCGGCATCATCGCCGTCCACAACGGCGCGCTGTACGAGAACGGCGCTATCCAGACCGTCGCTTACTGCGGCCTCGCCGTGAAGCCGGTCTTCCTTGACCGCATCGTCAAGGCTACTGCCTCGGCGTAATGAAAACCGTCAAGGTGATCTACACGTTCACCGACGCAGAGGAAGGAGTTCTCCGTAATATCGGGGACTCCTTTTCTGTGCGCGATGAGCGGGCGGACAAGCTGGAGCAGGGCGGATTCGTGGAAATCGTAGAGGCCGCCAAAAAGCCCAGCAAGAAAACGAAGAAGGAGTAAACCAATGACCTACGCCACAACCGACGACATCCAGGCACGCATGACGCGGACGCTCTCCGAGGATGAGATAGCCGTCTGCGACGCTCTGTTGCAGGACGCCGCCGTCATCATCGACGCGCAGGCTCCGAACGCCGCCAGCGACGCGAAGCTGGTCGTCTCCTGCCGCATGGTCATCCGAGCCATCGGCGACGGAGACGGCATCCCTGCCGGAGCGACGCAGGGCAGCATGAGCGCGCTCGGCTACTCCCAGAGCTGGACGATCGGGAGCGGCGGCGGCACAGGAGAGCTCTATCTCGGCAAGCTGGAGCGTCAGCTTCTGGGCATCGGCAACCGCATCGGGTCGTACAGCCCGGCGCAGGAGCTTGTGCCGGAGGATGTGACATGAAAGGCATCACCGTTACGCTCTACGACCGCGTACAGACGGGCGTGGACGCGTTTGACCGCCCCACCTATACCGATACCCCCATAGAGGTGGAGAACGTGCTGGTCGCGCCGCTGAGCGACGACGAGATCATCCAGACGCTGAACCTCACCGGAAAGCGTGCCCGGTATCAGCTCGGCATCCCGAAGGGAGATATTAACGTCTGGACGAATCGCCGCGTCCGGTTCTTCGGCGAGGACTGGCGGGTCATCGGCCATCCCACGGAAGGCATCGACGACCTCATCCCGCTCGACTGGAACAAGAAGGTCAAGGTGGAGAGCTATGTCAACGAAAGTCAAACTTAACCTCGCCGGATTCCGCGAGCTGAGAAGCTGCCCGGAACTGGCCGCCGGGCTGGGCGAGATCGCGTCCGGCATAGCGGCGAGAGCGGGCGAGGGGTACTCCTACGACGTGCGCCAGATGTCCACCCGTGTCGTGGCCTCGGCCTACACGGACAGCACGGCGTCGATGAAAGAGGAGTTTAAGAACAACAACCTTTTGAAGGCGATGCAATCATGATCGAGACTATCCTGCTGAACTACCTCAAAACAAAGATGGATCTGCCCGTCGTCATGGAGGAGCCGGAGAACCCGCCGGAGCGCTACATCGTGCTCCAGAAGACCGGCTCCGCGATGGAGAACCAGATCAAATCCGCAACCTTCGCCGTCATGAGTTACGGCGCGAGCCTCGCCGACGCCGCGGCCATCAATGCCGAGGTCATCGACAAGGTTCTCGCCATGAACCCGAACGACGGCGTTTTTGTTGCTGTGCTGAACAGCGACTACGAGTACACCAACACCGCCACGAAACAGTACAGATACCAGGCGGTCATTCAGATCTTTTACTAAAGGAGAATACACATGGCAAACACCGTAACCAATGTTTCCGCCGGTGCGCCTGCTGTCGGCGGCGCGATCAGTGTGGCCGCCGCCGGTACTACGCCTCCGACCTCCGCGTCCGCTGCCCTTGCTTCCACCTTCGCCTCCCTCGGCTATGTCTCCGAGGACGGCGTTGTCAACAGCAACAGCCCTTCCACGACCGACATCAAGGCGTGGGGCGGCGACACCGTGCTGACGACCGACGACGGCAAGAGCGATACCTTCCAGTTCACGCTCATTGAGGCGCTGAACGCCGACGTGCTGAAGCTGGTCTATGGCGATTCCAACGTCAGCGGCGCGCTGGCCACCGGAATCACGATCCAGGCGAACAACAAGCCGCAGAGCGAGCACGTCCTCGTCATCGACATGATCCTGCGCGGCGGCGTGCTGAAGCGCATCGTCCTGCCGAAGGCCGCTGTCACCGCTGTGGGTGACATCACCTACCAGACGAGCGGCGCGGTCGGCTACCAGACCACCATCACGGCGTTCCCCGACAGCTCCGGGAACACCCACTACGAGTACATCATTTCCCAGTCGAGCTGAGAAAGGATAGAGCATGACCAATATCACGACCAAGACCGGCTTTAAGGCCGAAATCGACGAATCCACACTGGACGACTACCGCCTCATGAAGGCGATCCGCGAAGCACAGGCCATGCCGGTCAAGATCGTGGATGTGGTCGCGTTCGTCCTCGGCAAAGATGAAGACCGCCTTGTCGAGCACGTCGTGAAGACGACCGGCAAGGCGTCCATGTCGGCTATCGAGGCCGAAATGACGGACATCTTCGCCCAGCTCAGCGAGAGTAAAAAAAAATAATCCTGTTCGCCGCGATGCTGGCGACGGATGAGGATGCGGTCATCTGCGACTTTGCGGAGACCTACCACGTCCTCGACATCGGGGCGCTGGATCTGCGGTTGGCTGCTACGCTTGCCGCCGGTCTGGCGCCCGATTCGCGCATAAAGAGAAAGATGAGCCGCACGGAGCTCCCGGTCAACACGTTGCTTCTGGCGCTTGCCGCCGACAATCTGGCGATGCTCCGATGGTTCAACAGCGCGGACGGACAGAAGAACGTCAACCGTCCCGCAAGCGTGCTGGAAGCCCTCACGGGCGGCGCACGGAAGGACGACACCGTTATGACGTTCGTGAACGCGGACAGCTTCGAGGCTTACCGCGCAAAACTCATAGAGGGTATTAACCATGTCGATTGAACTGGCGAAAGCCTATGTACAAATCGTCCCGTCCACTCAAGGACTGGGTAACAGCATATCGGAAGCGCTGGGCGACGCCGGAGACAAGGCAGGCGAGGAAGGCGGCAAGAGAGCGGGCGGCAAGTTTGCATCCGCTCTCGGCGTGGCCGCGAAGGCCGCAGGGGCGGCGCTTGCCGCTGCCGGCACGGCGGTCGGCTCCGTCGTAAAATCCGCGACGCAGGGCTTTGCCGAATACGAGCAGCTCGTCGGAGGCCTCCAGACCATGTTCGAGGATCTATCCTGGGACGTGGAACAAAACGCCAATAGAGCGTTCCAGACGGCGGGGCTCTCTGCAAACGAATACATGGAGACCGTCATGGGGTTCTCCGCCGCACTGAATCAGTCGCTCATAGCAAATGAAGGCAATATTTCCCGCGCTGCCGATCTGTCCGACCAGATCATCACAGATATGGCGGACAATGCCAACAAGATGGGCACCAGCATGGAGAGCATCCAAACGGCGTATTCCGGCTTTGCAAAGCAGAATTACACCATGCTCGACAACTTGAAGCTCGGCTACGGCGGCACGAAGGAAGAGATGGAGCGCCTTCTCGCGGACGCTGAAGAGATGGCCGGGCTTGAGGTCGGCACCTTCGATGTTTCAAACTTTGCTGACATCGCCGAGGCAATCCACATCGTGCAGGAGAACATGGGTATTGCCGGCGCAACCGCCCTAGAGGCGAGCACGACGATCTCCGGCTCGCTGAGCTCCATGAAAGGCGCATGGGACAACCTCCTCGTCGGCATGGCGGACGGGAGCGCGGACATTGAGCCGCTCATTGACAACCTCGTCGAGAGCGCCATGACGTTCGGCGAGAACCTTGTCCCCGTTCTGGAACAGGCGCTTCAAGGTGTCGGGACTGTCATTACAGGGCTTGCCCCCGTCATCGTGGACATGCTCCCCGGCCTTGTGGAGACCATTCTGCCGAGCCTTCTGGAATCGGCAGGCTCCATCATCGAAAGCCTTGTCGCGGTGCTTCCCGGCCTCATACAGACCATCGTGTCGGCTCTCATCCCCATGCTTCCGCTGTTCATCAATGCGGGGCTTGAGCTGTTCGTCGGCCTCATCGGCGCGCTTCCGCAAATCATCTCCACCATCGTCGCCGCGCTACCTTCCATTATCAGCGGCATTACGGACGGCCTGCTGGCGAACCTCCCCGCGCTCATCATGGCGGGCGTGGAGCTGTTCACGTCGCTCATCACGAACCTGCCGACCATCATAGCGACCATCGTGGCCGCGCTGCCGGAGATCATTACGGGCATCGTGAACGGCATCGTTGCCGCCGCACCGCAGATGGTGGAAGCCGGTTACAACATGTTCGTCGGTCTGAAGGACGGCATAATCAACGCCGCGCAGGCCGTCTGGAGCGCTGTTACGGACGCCATCAACGGCATCATCGACGGCGCTAAGCGCCTGCTGGGCATCGCGTCGCCGTCCAAGGTGTTCCGCGAGATCGGCGGCTTCACCATGCAAGGCTTTGCCGAGGGCATCATCCGCAACGAAGGTCTGGTAAAGGACGCGATGCAGGAAGCCTCTGCGCTCGCCTCCGGGACGTTCAGCTCCACACTTGCCATCAGCGCGAACGCCCAGCCCGCACAGCAGCAGAACGTCGCCAGAGAGCTTGCGGACGCTCTGCGGAATGTCCGGGTGTATCTGGACGGTAACAAAACAGTCGGCTACCTTGTGCCGGGCATTGACAATGCGCTCGGCGTGCGGCAGGCCGCCGCGATCAGAGGAGCGATATAAATGCTTTACGGAATCATTCTGAGCGCGGACAGCGACTACGCCGCGCAGTACAGCGCCGTCGATACGCTGGAGACATACGACCTTGCCATGGCACGGGACGGCTTTTCCATATCCGCGCCGACGGTGAGGACAGAATACAAGGAAGTGCGCGGCATGGACGGCGTGCTCGACGCTACCGATTCGCCGCAGGGCTACCCGGTATTCGAGAACCGGAAAATCAAGTTCAATCTGTTCCATGTGCCCCCGTTCCAAGGCTGGGACATCGAGCAGTACATCCAGCTCCGCACGGAGTTCATGTCCGCGTGGCAGGGCAAGCGCATCCGTATCACCCTGCCGGACGACATGACACACTACTGGGTGGGGCGGCTGAGTGTCGGCGACATGGAGGACGGCAACTACCTCATAGAGTGCGAGGCCACCGTCTATCCCTATAAGCTGAAGCACGAGCAGACGAGCCTCACCGTGACCGACCTCACGACCTCGTGGAAGACGTACACGCTCACAAACGAACGGCGGTACGTCGTGCCGACCATTACCATCGAGCAGGACACCGACATCCAGTTTTTGCAGGGTGCCGTCACCATCCCGCCCGAAATCAATCTGGAACTCCCCACCGGGGAGACCTCCGCGTCGTTCCAGCTGCCGGACGCGCTGCTTATTCCAGGCAGTAACCAATTCAAGGCGAAGCTCCCGGCCTCCGGTACGAACAGTCTGACGATAACCTATCGAGAAGGGACATTTTGATGTATCAGATTTACTACAACGATTCCCTCGTCTACGACCCGCGCTCGGCCAACGCCGCCGAGCCGGGCGACGTTTCGTTCTCCGTCCTCGACGCGCAGCTGAAGCTCGCGGTCGGAAGCGGCGGGCAGCTGACGTTCACGCTCCCGGCCGGGCATCCCATGATCGGCACCATCGAGCTCAAGAGCGGAGTGGTGAAGGTCGTGGAGGTACTGCCGGGCGGCTCGTCCACCGTGTTCCTCGGTCGCGTCATCAGTGACGAGATGAACTTCGACAACTCCCACAGCTACCAGTGCGAGGGCGCACTCGCGTTCCTCAATGACAGCGTCGTGCAGCCGGGGAGCTTCCCGCCGTATGCATGGCCGAGCGCAGATTATCAGGAATACCAGGCCGCCGTCACCGCGAATACAACCCCGGCTTACCGCCTCGGCAAGCTGCTGGAGGCGCACAACGCCATGACGGGCGGCAGCATCCAGCTCGGGCTCGTCACAGTGCCGGGCGGCGCGATGGACTATAAGGCCACCGACTGGCTGACGACGTGGGAGCGCATCAACGCGGAGCTGCTGGACGTCTTCGGCGGCTTCCTGAACATCCGCTACTCCGGCGACACTGTTTATCTGGACTACCTCGCCAGCACGGCGGACTTCACCGACTGGAACGAGCAGGTCATCTCCTTCGGGGAAAACCTCGCGGAGATCACGCGGAAGACGGGCAGCTCGGAGACGTTCAACGCGGTGCTGCCCATTCAAAGCAACGGCGACCCGATCCTTTATCCTTTTTTTGTGCCGGACGGCCAATACGACGACGGAAAGTACGTCAAAAGCGGCTTCGTCATGGCACCCGCCGGCGCGGAGAACAACGTCGTTACGGTCGAGGAGATGACGCTCACCGGCAGCGGTGCGCAGGTCGCGCAGAAGGTGTGCGACTGGCTCGACGCGAACGCCGGGACGGTCGTCAACTCCCTCACCGTGCGCGCCTACGACCTGAGCGCGAGCGACCCGGCCACGGAGCCCTTCCGCGCTGGCAAGCTCGTCCGCATCATGGACCCTCCGCACGGAATCCGCGAGGCGTACCTGGTCATGGGCGTCACCATCGACCTGACCGGCGGCGCGGATGTGGATCTCGACCTCGGAGCGCGGGCAACGTCGCTGACCTCCAGCGGCGCGCAGCGCATCATCGAGGAGGACACGAGCAAACGGGTGCCGCAGGTGCTCTACCGGAACAGCTCCCCGTCGAGCTCCCAAAGCTCCGGCGATCTGTCCAGCATCGGCGACATCTCCGCATATAACCTGTTCTTCATCGAGGTGTGCTGGAGCACGTCCTACACCTCGCACCGCGGCGGGACGTGGGTGTATGTCCCGGACGGCAACGCCGTCATCGCGCATCCGTCGGTGGACTGGACGGACTCCGGCACGGCGCACGCCTACCGCCAGGTCACCATCAACAAGAGCGCCAGCGCAGGGGCTCAGATCTCGCTCGGCACGGGCAACAGCTCCACGCCGTCCGGCACGAGCTCCGGCACGAGCTACGCGATCGTCACGACGATCGTCGGCTACACAGTTTAAGGAGGAAAATCCAAATGGTAAGAGGTACAACCCCGACCCTAACGCTCACGGTGGGCGATTCGTCCATCGACCTGTCCACGGCGGACGCCGTATATGTCACCGTGACGCGGGGCGGAGAGATCGTCACGAAGACCGGCGCGGACGTCTCCGTCTCCGGCAACGTGGTCGAGTGCTGGCTCGACGAGGCGGAGTCGCTGAAGCTGTCGGACGGCCCCGCGAACATCCAGGTCAACTGGACGTTTGACGGCGACAAGCGCGCCGCGACGAAGGTGGCGACCATCAACATCGGCAAGCAGCTGCTGCTTGAGGAGATCACGACATGAGCGGCACGTTCAACATCCCCCTTGCGGTGGACGGTGACGAGAGCTTCCCCCTCGCGGTGGACGACGGCGACGCCCTCCAGATGGAGGTGGATACTCCCTTCCGCGGCGGAGGAGGCGGCGGCGCTGTCAACTCCGTCAACGGAAAGACGGGCAACGTCGTGCTTGACGCGGCGGACGTTGGTGCGCTGCCGGACACGACGGTGATCCCGTCCAAAACATCCGACCTCACGAACGACAGCGGCTTCGTCAACGCATCCGGGGCGGCATCTGCGGCTCCTGTGCAGAGCGTCAACGGGAATACGGGCGCGGTAGTACTGGATGCGGCAGATGTGGGTGCGCTTCCAGATGATACCACGGCGGCAGACCTCGGGGCTTACGTCAAGCCGTCTGGCGGCATCCCGGCATCCGACCTCGCGTCCGCTGTTCAGACCTCGCTCGGCAAGGCGGATTCTGCGCTCCAGAGCGTTCCGTCCACTTACCGCACAGCGGCGGCACAGGACACGATTGACGCTGGCAAAGCCGACAAGGTAACGGAGGTAACGATTTCCACATCCGGGGCGGTCAGTCAGGCGTTGGACGCTGGCAAAATCTATCACTTCACGGGGGCTGTTTCGTCCCTCTCGCTGACCCTCAACGCGGCATCCGGGCAGATTGCTCAGTACCATTTCGACTTTGAATCTGGGTCTACTCCGGCGACGGTCACTATCACGGGCGTTTCTTGGTCTGGAGGCTCGTTCGCCCCGGAGGCTAACAAGCATTATGAGGTGGACATCCTCAACGGTTACGGGGTGTATCTGTCATGGTGAGTCTACTCAGACGCAGGGCGATGATGGTACAGGCGGCGGCTCCTGTCAGTACGCTTCTGGTGTTTGACGATAGAGATTTCACTATCAGCGCAGGCGGCGGCGGATTTAAGAAGTCCTACCTTACGGTGTCAAACGGGAATCATTTCAAATACTACTGCGGGCGACGTGGCAACTCATATAGTGCCTATGTGAACCTAACAGAAACGTCCATTACAGCCAATTCGTCTTGGCCAGCGATGTTTTCAATTAACGCGGGGGACGCTGTTAATGTTGTGTTACGCAACGTTTCCATTAAATGTGATAAAAGTGCATCGTATAATGGATACGTTCAATTTACCCTGCGCGATACATCGACCGCAAGTGTTTTTGGCTGGACTGGCACAACGTCAGATTCGCCTCTTTATGCGGTCGGCGGGTCACCGAAAACATATGAGGAACTGACTGTATCCTTTACGGCGGCAAATAGTATAGATTTTGCATCATTTCGGTTTTACGGATACGGGAGCGCACAGAGCTGTAACATGGAACTGGAGTGCGATGTTGAGATTTATATTAACGACACTAGGATTATGTAATAGAACAAAAAGATTACGGAGGTACAAACCATGAGAAACATCTACATCGTCAACGCCGCGCAGGTGGTAACATCCGAAGCGCACCCGGAGGGCGTGTTCAGCACCGTGTCCGGC
>Ga0326511_10002210_pt1 | contig 15960 bp, 6 predicted proteins | sample 0_2496_0518_D_FD_203701 | JGI IMG/M metagenome (GOLD analysis project Ga0326511, IMG submission 203701) | Bovine rumen microbial communities from UC Davis, California, United States - 0_2496_0518 | ecosystem: Host-associated > Mammals > Digestive system > Stomach > Rumen | place: USA: California...
ATCTCTGACGTTGGTGCCGCTTTGGCTGGTAACCTGCCTGGTGTTGTTGCCGTTCAAGGTAACGGTCAGCCTGGTGAGGAAGAGCCCGACATCACCATTCGTGCTGCTTCTTCTTGGAACAATGCAGCACCTCTGGTACTTGTCGACGGTATTGAGCGTCCTATGAGTTCGGTAGATGTAGCTTCTGTGCAGAGCATTTCCGTTCTGAAAGATGCTTCAGCCACAGCAGTGTATGGTGTGAAAGGTGCCAACGGTGTCATCCTGATTACCACCAAGCGTGGTCAGGAAGGACGTGCTAAGATTATGGCTACAGCTAACGTCATTATGAAGATTCCTTCTAAGCTCCCTGGCAAGATGGACTCTTACGATGCTTTGATGGCTCGTAACAATGCTATAGAGCATCAGCTGAGTCTGGATCCCAACTCATGGGATTACATCCGCTCGATGGACTTTATTGGGAACTACCGCAACCAGACCACACAGGAGCAACGTGAACGCTATCCTAACGTAGACTGGCAGAAGGAGCTGTTTAAGAGTTCTTGTATGTCATACAATGCCAATATCAACGTAAGTGGTGGTACCAAGTTTGTGAAGTACTTCGCTAGCATCGACTTTGCTAACGAAGGTGACCTCTTTAAGATTATGAATAGTGGTCGTGGTTACGAAGGTGGTTTCGGTTATAATAGAATTAATGTACGAAGCAACCTTGACTTCCAAATCACGAAAACAACGGTTTTGAAAGTGAACATTTTTGGTTCTAATGGACAGCGCAAGCACCCGTTAGCCAACTCAGGCGATGCTTGGCAGGAACAACAGCGTTGGGCAGGTGCTTATAACATTGCCCCAGATGTATTCCTTCCTCAGTACAGCGATGGTACATGGGGCTATTATCCCGCTGCATCTAACGTTTCCAACTCTGCAGAAAACATTGCCTTAGCCGGTTACCAGACGGATTCACATACCCGTATCAATACCGACTTCTCTTTGGACCAGGATTTGAGCTTTATCACGAAGGGATTGAATTTCCATGGAATGATATCTTGGGATAACAACTTTGTTGAGACCGGCCGTGGTGTTAACGACTTGTACAACAATGCACTTCGTAAGTATATTGATCCGTTAACAGGTGTTGTAAGTTATAGTCCTATTTATGAAAACAACAGCCGATTCGATTATCAGCAGCCCATTAAGTGGACTCATCAGGCTGGTACGGTTAATGACTGGCAGACTGCCCGTAACTTGAACTATCAGCTGCAACTCAACTGGGCTCGTAAGTTTGGCAAGCATGACGTTTCTGCCATGGGACTCTTCTCTCGTCAAGAGACCGCTTATGGTAATGAAATCCCCCACTATCGTGAGGACTGGGCTTTCCGTGCCACCTATAACTTCGACGGTCGCTATTTCGCAGAGTATAATGGTGCATACAACGGATCTGAGAAGTTCTCTAAGGACAATCGTTTTGCTTTCTTCAACTCTGGAGCTATCGGTTGGTTGGCCAGTGAGGAGAAGTTCTTCCAGCCCCTCAAGAAATATGTGGACATGTTGAAGTTCCGTGCTTCTTATGGTGAAATCGGTGATGATAATGTCAGTCAGGTACGCTGGCTGTATATGAGTGCCTATGCTATGGGTAGCAAGATGCGTCTCGGCTCTAAACCATATGTAGAGTCTCCTTATACCGTTTATTACGAAAGTATGATTGGTAACCCAGACATCCACTGGGAGAAAGTAAAGAAATGGAACTATGGTGTTGATTTCGGATTTCTTGGAGGTTTGTTCACTGGTAGCATCGATTTCTTCAACGACAAGCGTACCGACATTCTTGTAACAGGTTCAACCCGCAGTTCGGTTCCATCTTATTTCGGTGCTTCTCCTGCTACCGTAAACACAGGTATCGTGAAAACCCATGGTTATGAGTTAACCCTGCGCTTCAACAAGGTTTTGGCCAACAAGATGCGTTTCTGGGCTGATATGAATATGACTCATGCTGTTAATGAGATTGAAGTAAAGGACGATCCTGAGATGCTTCCCGCTTACCGTAAAGAGGCTGGCTATTCAATACGTCAGGTCAAGACTTATTTGGATGCTGGTTTCTTGAACACCTATGATGATATTTATGGTGCTCCTCGTTTTGACACCAACAACCAGATGCGTCTTCCTGGCGACTACTATATCATCGACTTCAATGGCGATGGTGTGGTTGATCAGAATGACAGCGCTCCTTATGGTTATTCTGATACTCCTCAGAACACCTATAATGCCACTATTGGATGGGAATGGAAGGGCTTCAGCTGTTTCGTTCAGTTCTATGGTGTGACCAATGTGACTCGTGAGGTGACTATGACCGATTTCAATGGTCAGCTGAATACTGTTTATGACTCTGGTACATGGTGGACCAAGGAGAATCCTGGTGCAGATGTTCCTCCTTCTCGTTGGGCAATGACTCAGGCTAGTTATGTCAACGGTACACGTTATTATTATGATGGTAGTTTCATCCGTCTGAAGAATGCGGAAATAGCTTACACCTTTACCAATCAGCCTTGGATGAAAAAGGCTGGTCTCGAGAGTGTCCGCTTATATGTCAGTGGAAACAACCTGTGGTTGTGGACCCGTATGCCCGATGACCGTGAGAGCAACCTCGGTGGATATTCTGGTGGTGGTGGTGCATACCCAACGGTTCGCCGTATCAACTTCGGTATCAAGTTAGGATTCTAAACGATAACGATAACGAAAACAATAACACAATGAAAAAGTTTCAATTCAAATATAGTGTTTGGGCAGTTGTTCTGGCCGTGGGCATGACTTCCTGTACCGATTATCTCGATAAGGAAGGTGACTCAACGATTACAGAAGAGGTTGCCTTTAAGAACTATTATAATTTCCAAGGTTTCATAGACGAAATCTATAACTGTATCCCCAACAAGGTGAATGTCAACTATACCGTTTCATTCAACTGGGGTGATGATGAGATTATGAATACAGGTAACGGTGAGGGCCATTTCACTAGTAAAGTTGACAATGGTAATTTCCGTGCTTGGTCTACCGACAACCAGAACTGGCTGTATCGTAATGGTACCGACAGCAGAGCTATTGACGTCAAAAAACATGCGCTATGGAATCATGCTTGGTACTGCATTCGTAAGGCTAACTTGGGATTGGCTAATCTAGACAGAATGGTTGGAACCCAGGAGGAGAAAAACCTCATTGCCGGCCAACTCTATTTCTTCCGTGCTTGGTGGCTGGAGGAACTGATGCAGTGGTTTGGTCCGCTGCCCTATCTGGATCATGCTATCGGTGCCAGCGAGACGATGAAACTTCCTCGCCCCACTTATCAAGAAGCTGCAGAAAAGTGTTATGCAGACTTCCGTAAGGCCGCTGATTTACTGCCTGTTGAATGGGATGACACTCAGGTAGGTCGTCAGACTAAAGGCGAAAACAAGTTACGTATTCACAAGATGGCAGCTCTTGGTTATGCAGGTAAGGTGCTGTTGTGGGCTGCTTCTCCCTTGATGGAGAATGGTGCTCAGCTAGGTGGCATTGCCAGTGGTAAGACTTATCAGTATAACACCGCTTTAGCTCAGCGTGCAGCTGAAGTCTTTGGCGAGCTATTGTCATTGGTGGAGAGTGGAACGACTCCTATTGCCCTGGCTCAATTCGATTTTGAAAATGTTTACAATCATAAGGCGACAGAAGCTGCTAAGAACAATTCCTATTCGAACATTTTTTATACCATGAATGAAGGCTGGGCTGTTGCTGGTGTCAAAGAGGCGTTGCTTCGTGGTTCTAATGGTGACTCCAGAGGTTATATGGACTGTAGTCTTTACCAATTCGGTAAGACTTGGGGACCTAAGAGCGACGACTTGATTCCGGATGACAAAGTGGTTCACCATCCTACTGCCAACTACGTCAATTATGCATATGGTATGGCAGACGGTACACCTGCCTATATCATCAAGAACGGTCAGCTTGTTGCAAATACAGCAGCAGAAGGTGGTAGCTTCGATCCGACACATCCTTGGAAAGACCGTGACCCCCGTTTCTATCATGACATTGTCTTCGATGGATTTAGATATGTGGAAACTGATATCCCCGATGCAAGCATGAAGAAGTATCAGTACAGTTGTTTGTACACTGGTGGTAATGTCCGTGATGCATCTCTTGCAAGCCGTACAGGTTATTTCACACAGAAGTTGACTCCTCATCAGTGTAACCGCTATGATAACGGACTGAACTGGGGAACGAACTATGCAGCTTATCTGCCTTATATGCGACTGGCAGATATCTATCTGATGTATGCTGAGGCTGGTGCTGCAGTCAGTGGTGCTAACTTTAAAGCTGCCAGCTATGGCAAGACCGCAGAAGAAGCTATTAACGTGCTTCGTGACCGTGTGGGAGCAGGACATGTGAGTGCAGCCTATACTGCAGACAAGAACAAGTTTATGGACGAGGTTCGTCGTGAACGTGCCTGTGAACTTGCCTTTGAGGGTTTCCGTTTCAACGACCTTCAGCGTTGGCTGTTGTTGACAGAGAAGCCTTATACGATTAAGACTTCTCAGGAATTTGACCGTGCTGAGCCAGACAGCTATTTTGAGGAAGGCAACGATCCTAAAGATGCTAAGGTTGCACGCTGGAGAGAGGAGACTATCTTGGAGCGCAATTATGGCAAGAAGCACTATTGGTTCCCCTTGCTCGACAAGGATGTATATCTCTATGCTGAATTCCCGCAGAATGAAGGATGGGGTAACTAAACGTTAACGAAAACAAAACGAAATAAGGTATGAAAAAACATATATTATTAGGTACGTTCCTCCTCGCCTTGCCGTTAGCGGTGGCTGCTCAGGATGCGGATTCGACACTGGTGCCTGTGGCATTTGGTCAGAAATCCATCAATGAAACACTGGGTGGTGTATCAACGGTAAACGTCAGAGAACTGACCGAAAAGAACTACAATACCTATGCACTTGATAATATGCAGGGATATGTAGGTGGTTTCAATGGTGCCTCACTTTGGGGTGTCAGCGACTATCTCGTACTGGTAGACGGTACACCACGTGATATTAATAATGTAAAGCCCGATGAAATTGAGCAAATCTCATTCCTTAAGGGCGCTCAGGCTGTCGTTCTTTATGGTAGCCGTGGTGCAAACGGCGTTGTGCTGGTTACCACCAAGCGCGGTACGGAATCGCCTTTGCATGTTGACGTTCGTATTAATACCGGTTGGGATGTTGCCAAGAGTTTCCCTGAGTATCTGAGTTCTGCTGAGTACATGATGCTCTACAACGAGGCTCGTGCCAACGACGGTTTGGATCCTCTTTACAGTGCTACGGATATCTATAACTATGGTAGTGGTAGCAATCCTTACCGCTATCCTAATGTAGATTTCTACTCTTCGGAATATGTAGGCAAGAGTCGTAACCGCACGGATGCCAACGCAGAGATTAGTGGTGGTGGAGAGTTTGCCAAGTTCTATGCCAATGTTGGTTACTATCGTACTGGCGACTTCCTGAAATTCGGTGAGGCCAAGAGTAATTACACTCAGCGTTTCAATGTTCGTGGTAATGTGGATCTCAAACTGAACGACATGATTTCTGCCTACGTAAATGCTAACGTATCTTTCTACGATTCAAAGAGCCCGGTAGGTGCCAACTATTGGACTGCAGCAACTACGCTTCGCCCGAACCGTGTTACTCCATTGATTCCAATGAGTTACATTGACCCGAATGCAAAAGCTGCTTTGGATCTCTTGGGTGCAACGGAAAATATCTTCGATGGTAGTTTCCTCGGTGGTACTCAGTCTGATATGAGCAACGTCTTTGCGTCCTATTATGCTGCAGGTAAGAGCAAATACACCAGCCGTCAGTTCCAGTTTGATGCAGGTATCAACTTTGACCTCAGTTCCCTGTTGCAGGGTTTGAAACTGTATACTCAGTTCTCTGTGGACTACGCAACTTCATATAACACCTCATATAACAACGACTATGCTACTTATGCTCCTACTTGGAGTAATTACAATGGCAAAGATGTGATTGTCAGCCTGGTGAAATATGGAGAGGACAAGCGCTCAGGTGTACAGAATATTAACGGATCAACCTCAAATCAGGTGATGAGTTTCAATGCTCATCTGGATTATGTTCGTACGTATAACGATGTCCACAACATTGATGCCAAGTTCGTGGTCAATGGTTTCCAATTGACCAATTCTGGTGAATATCACAAAAAGAGCAACGCAAACCTTGGCTTACAATTGGGTTATGACTATGCCAAGAAGTACTTTGCCAACTTCTCAGCTGCTATCGTACACTCTTCTAAACTGGCTGAAGGACATCGTGAGGCCTTCTCACCCTCGTTCTCGCTGGGTTGGAATGCAGCCAAGGAGCAGTTCATGCAAGGCAGCATCTTCGATGACCTGATAATCAGCGCCAGTTACAGTGTACTGAACACCGACCTAGGTATTGATAATTACTACATGTACCAAGGTTATTACACCCAGAATGGTGATTACGGTGGCAACTGGTTTGATGGTCAGACTATTCAGGCTGTTAAAAAGATGAATGGTATGAATGAAGACCTGGGCTTTATCAAGCGTAAAGAGTTTTCTGTTAACTTGAAGGCTTCATTGCTGAAGAATATGTTAACAGCTGACCTTTCATACTTCCATAGTAAGACAGATAACAAGGTGATTAATGCAACAGCACTCTATCCTAGTTATTTCTCTACCTATTATCCTGAGGGTAAGTTCCTGCCCTATGTGAACAACGATGCAGACAATCGTAGCGGTATTGACTTCTCTCTGAATTTCAAGAAGAAGTTTGGAGAGGTAGATTTTCAGGCAGGTCTGAATGGTACTTATTACACTACTGAGGCTGTTAAACGCGCTAACGATATCAACTATACCGAGGGATATCAGATGCGTGAGGGTAAGGCTTTGGATGCCATCTGGGGTTACGAGTGTCTGGGCTTCTTCAAAGATCAGTCCGATGTTGACAATTCCCCCTCTCAGGCTAAGCTGAGTGGTAACGTAAAGCCTGGTGACCTGAAATATAAAGACCAGAATGGTGACGGTATTATTGACGAGCAAGACCAGATTGACCTGGGTAAGGGCGGCTGGTATGGCAACCCATTTACGCTGGGTATCAACCTCTCGGCCAAGTATAAGGGCTTCACGCTCTTCGTACTCGCTACTGGCGGTTTTGGTGCCAAAGCTGTCAAGGGTCAGCGCAATGGCAATCGCGATCCTTATTTCTGGATTTCTGGTGAGGACAAGTATTCTGCAGTTGTTCGTGGTCGCTGGACTCCCGAGACGGCAGCTACCGCTACCTATCCTCGTCTGACCACCCAGAGTGGTGCCAACAATGAGACTACTTCTGACTTCTGGCTCTATTCTACCGACCGTTTCAACTTGGCTAAGGTTCAGTTGACATACGACTTCCCCACACAGTGGTTCCATAAGACTCCTATACGTGCTCTCTCAGCTTACGTGAGCGGAAGCAATCTCCTGACTATTGCTAAGGAGCGTGAGTTACTGGAGATGAATGTGGGCAGTGCACCTCAGACTCGTTTCTACAACTTAGGTGTTAAGGTTTCATTCTAAATTTGTAAACACAATGAAAAAGATAATTTTATTTTCAATAATAGCAGCATCGACCGCTTTCACCAGTTGTAACGACCTGCTTGAGCCGGCAATTGAGAATCATCGCCAGATTAATGACATGTATTCTAATCCGACTTTTGCACAGGGACTGATGAACCAGGTTTATATTCTGATGCCCTATTCCAATAGTTCTGTCAGCGATGTTGCCACCGATGATGCTGTAACTAATGATCGCGCAAGCAACTATATGCGCATGGCTACGGGTTCATGGGCTTCTGACATGGATCCTATGAGCCAATGGCAGAATCGCTATAATGCCATTAACTACCTGAATATCATGTTGGAAAACAGTGATATGGTAGAGTGGGTGGCAAACAATAAGGCTTTGACAGCGATGTATAACGACCAATATAAGGGTGAGGCTTATGCATTACGTGCTCTGCACTACTATTTCTTGATGCGTGCCCATGCAGGAAAGACTTCTGACGGTCGTTTCTTGGGTGTTCCCTTGTTCTTGAAAGGTCAGGACGCAGAAACTCCTCAGGAAGAGCTGAACAAAGCCCGTAATACGTTCAAGGAGTGTTATGACCAGATGATAGCTGATGTCAATAAGGCTATTGAGCTGTTGCCAGTAGCCGATGGCGATATCGCTTCTGACAATGATGTCCCCGCGAAATATAAGCAAATGGGTGGCACTGCAGCCGATTACAACCGTGCATTTGGTAACCATCAGATTGGTAAAATCACCTCTCCTGTTGCAGAGGCTATCCGTGCACAAATTGCCTTCATGGCTGCTAGCCCAGCCTTCAGCGAGGCTTCTGGTGTGACATGGGCACAGGCTGCCGATTTCTTGGCTCAGTCTCTCGATCGCATTGGTGGTGTTAGTGGTATTGACCCCGATGGTTGGAAATGGTTTACTAATACTTCATTCATTGACAACATGAAACAGGGTGAGATGCAAAAAGAGGTGCTGTGGCGTGGTAACAGACGCGACAGTGAGTCTTCTATAGAAAAGGACTGCTTCCCTCCCTCGATTTATGGTAATGGACGTATCAATCCTACCCAAAATTTGGTGGATGCCTTCCCCATGGCCAACGGTTATCCTATCACAGAGGCTGCAAGTAATTACAATCCTCAGGATCCTTATGCAGATCGTGACCCACGTCTGGCCACTTACATTCTGCTGAATGAAAGTAAGATGGGCGTTGAAGATAAAACGATTATAACAGGTATTTATGGAACCAACCGCGATGCATTGAACCGTGACAATGGCTCTTCTACTCGTACAGGCTATTACTTGCGTAAGGGACTTCGTTCGGACGTTAACCTTAACCCGAGCAGCACAGTAGGTAAGAGCCACTACACTCCACGTATCCGCTTTACCGAGTTGTTCCTAGACTATGCTGAAGCTGCCAATGAGGCTTGGGGACCAACAGGCAAAGGCACTCACAACTACTCTGCCAAGGATATTATCAAGGCCATCCGTAGTCGTGCCGGTGTAGGTGGTGACGATGATCCTTATTTGGAGGCATGTGCTACCAGCACAGACAAGATGCGTGAGCTTATCCGCAACGAGCGCCGTCTAGAACTCTGCTTCGAGAATCAGCGTTTCTACGACCTGCGCCGTTGGAATGTGAACTTGAACAAGCTCAATGAGACCGCTCAGGGTATGCAGATTGACAAGTTGGCTGATGGAACACTGACATACACCGTACTCCCTAGCGTAGAAGTTCGCAATTATAAAAATTATATGTACTACGGACCTATTCCTTTTGTCGAGACACGCAAATATAATGCACTTGAACAGAATGAGGGTTGGAGATAAAAACAATGTAAAATTCTAAAGAAATATGAAAAAGAAAGTATTATATATTTGCAGCACGATGCTAGTAGCCTTGCTGCTGACGGGCTGTAAGAACGGTGATGCCGACTTTCCCGATTACGAAAAAGGCGTATCCGTCTATTTCCCCTATCAGTCTCCTGTTCGTACTTTGGTCATGGGTGAGGACGAGTACGACACTACACTCGACAACCAGCACAAGTGCCAGATTCAGGCAACGATGGGTGGCAGCTATTCTGGCCGTGACATCACGTTGGAATTGGAAGTGGATAATTCGCTCTGTAACAACCTCTACTTTGAGGATGGAGTGACACCAGTTACCCCGATGCCCAAGGAATACTATAACCTGTCAAGCACAACGATGCATTACGAAGGTTTCGTAGGAAAGATTGAAGTCGAATTGACAGATAAGTTCTTCGATGATGCTAAGGCACTAACAACAAACTATGTTATCCCTATTTACATCAAGAATCAGGTGGGTGCAGAAAGAGTCCTAGGCGGAGAAACCCTAATTGAGGGTGAAAAGCCTCAGCGTACCGATGCTTCTCGTTGGAATAAACAGCCTCAGGACTACACACTTTACTGTGTGAAGTACATCTGTAAGTATGATGCCAACTACCTGCGTCGTGGTTCCGACCAGATTACCGTCGGTGGCAATACCGTTACTGTATCTTACGATAAGAAGTGGGAGGAATACAAGTCAACTGAGGTGAAGAAAGACATTACAACGTTGGCTTTGAACGCTATCAAGTTCCCCGTTTCGGTAAGTGGTAATGGTATTACTAAGAATTGTGATCTGAAGATTACTTTTGGTAACGATGATAAAGTAACTTCTATTGAGTCGCTTACCCCTGGCGTTACTGTAACTGCTGGTTCTGGCGAATACAAGACTAAGTCAGAAGTCAAGGCATGGAACAATCAGGATCGTGATGCTCTTTATCTTGACTATACACTGGATTTTGGTGGTGGCGTAACTGTTAAGACTAACAATGTTCTCTGCTGGCAAAGCCGTGGTGTTACCACTCAAGAGTTTACTTTCGTTTACAAACAATAACCAACCTAATTAGTAAATGATTATGAAACAATATAAATCAATCATCGTAGCCGCAGCAGCTTTGGCTGTAGTATCCTGTGCTGATGAGAAGATGCAGGCATTCCAGACTGTGGATCCTAATTCTGAGCATAATGCACAATATGCCTATCTGAACGACTATGCAGATTTGAAAAGCTATGTAGACCACAGCGCCTTTCCCAACTTCAAGTTGGGGGGGGCAGTGGACGGTGCAAAGTTCAATGAGCAGAAACTAGAGTATGCACTGGCTGTGAATAATTTCGAAGAGGTGGTGACAGGTAATACGTTCAAGTATTCCTATTGTGTTGACGCCAAAGGTAACATGGACTTCAGTACTGTTTCCGATTTTGTCAAAAATGCTTCTGCTGCTGGACTTTCCATTTATGGACACACATTGGCTTGGCACTCACAGCAGCAGCCCCAATATCTGAATAAGCTATTGGATGACAAACCGGTTCCTGTTGATCCTAGTGATGATGGCGGTAACCCATGTCTCGTATTTAATAATGGTGAGGGTAAAGCTAACTCATGGGATGCTCAAGGTATATATACTCTTCCCCAACCATTGGAAGCTGGTAAAACCTATACTGTAAAAGCAAAATTGAAGTCAACAGAAGGTGGCCCTTGTGCTTTGTGGCCTATTTGGGATGCAAGTCCAAACAAAGACACATGGGGAGGTAGTACTGATTTGCTATATTTGACTACCTATACTACTACAACCGAGTTTACAGAGTACGAGTGGACATTTGAGTCTCCGTGGCCAATTGATCACATAAAGTTTGTTTTTGGTCAGCTTGTTGGGAACCTTTATCTTGATAACTTCTCCTGCAAGGAACAAGGCTCTGATGTGGAATTAGTAGAAAATGGAACCTTTGATGCGCCTTTGACTGGATGGTCTGTTAACTGGAATGGTCCCCAGATCTCAGTAGAAACGATATCTTCAGGTAAAGGTATTAATTGCCTCACATATAATAATGGTGAAGGTAAATCTAATCCTTGGGATGCTCAGGCCGTATGCACATTAGCAACACCTATGCAACAGGGAAAGAGTTATAAAGTAACTGTTAATGTGAAGTCTGAGAATGGTGGTCCTTTGGGATTATGGCCAATCTGGGCTGCCAGTCCTAATCGCGACCAGTGGGGTAATAGTGCTGATGTTCAGTATCTGGATACTTATGATAATATTTCCACTAAGTTTAAAGAGTATACTTGGGAATTCACTGCTAATTTCCCACACGATAAATTGCAGTTTGTCTTTGGTAAGTTAGTTGGTAAACTGTATTTCCAGAACGTCTCTTGTGTAGAGGTTGACACAGAAAATGAATTGATGGCTAATACATCATTTGAGTCGGGAAGTGTTTCTGGGTGGTCAAACAACTGGAATGGTCCATCTTTTGGCATCGAAAAAGTAGTATTAGCTAGTATTCCTCTCACCGATCAAGAGAAGAAAGATACCCTCACTTGGGCAATGGATCAGTGGATCAAGGGCATGATGGAAGCCTGCGACGGCAAGGTGAAAGCCTGGGATGTTGTCAATGAGCCCATTGCCGGATGGGGTGCACCTGATACAGAGAATGTATTACCCTTGCAGCACGGTGATGCAGAAAATCCTGATGCCGTAAACTTCTTCTGGCAGGACTACATGGGTGACTACGACTATGTTCGCACAGCGGTAAAACTGGCTCGCCAGTATGGCCCTGAGGATATGACGCTGTTCATCAACGACTATGATTTGGAAGGTGCTACCACAAATCAGGCTCCATACCACTATCTGCCTAACCAGCGTAAAGTTGAGAGTCTGATTAAGTGGATTGAGCGCTGGGAATCAGATAACGAGACCAAGATTGATGGTATCGGCACTCAGATGCACATCTGCTATTATGAGAACGAAGAGGAACTTGCAGGCTTGAAGGCTGGCATCGAACAATCGTTCCAGAAATTGGCAGCTTCGGGTAAGATGATTCGCATCAGCGAATTGGATATGGGCTATGTTGATGCTGACTTCAACAAGGTGATGACTGCTGACATGACTGAGGAGCGTCATCACAAGATGGAACAGCTCTATACTTTCGTCATTCAGAAGTACCTGGAGATTATTCCCAAGGATCAGCAATGGGGTATCTGCGCTTGGGGTGTTACTGACCAGCCTACCGATAGCGGTTGGCGTCCTGGCGAGCCCACCGGCCTTTGGGATCTGAACTATTATCGTAAACATACCTACGCAGGATTTGCAAAAGGTCTTGCTGGCAAGTAAGATATAACCAATAAAGGTTATTTTTTAGAACTTTACATGTGTTGGAGCTTGTGTCTGTGAAGATACGGGCTCCATTTTTAAGTCACGCGTTTAGCATGAACTTTTTAACGGAGCCTGATAAGGATCCTTAAGTCACGCGTTAAAGCGTAAAAAAAGACGCTTCTATTTTGCGTAGGCACTTATGACTTTTTGCGTATGCCCGCAAGGTGTTTTGCGCATGCCCGCAAGGTTGTTAGTCAGGCTCTCCGTCCTTGCCAGTCAGGCTCTCCGTCCCCGACTTACTGCCTTTCGTACCCCTGCGAGAGCCTTACGAACCCTTTACAATCACCTTTATGCTTTCGCACGAGGGTAAATAAGAATGAGCGGAATGCCAACGATAATAAGGCATTCCGCTCATTTGTTTTTTCAAGGTGATTGTTATTTCACAACCACCTTTTTACCTCCGATAATGTAGATACCACGAGGAAGTGACTTCAACTCATTGCGTGTACCGACTTTGACACCCTGAAGGTTATATACCACACCATCCTCTATGTCGCGCTGAATGGTGGCGATGCCAGATGTGGAGCTCTCAACGCGGAAGTTGAAATAGGCTGGAGTTTGGTATTTTGCAGGAGCATTATCTTTTAGGTAAAGCCCTGTAGCAACATTTTTAAGGGTAAAGCCTTTTCCTTCCACATAATTGATATCCCACGCAGCACCATTCTCAACATCTTCGCCATAGCCCTTTGATAGTCCAAGGATGAAACTGCACCAGCCGCCTGATACTGGTTGTGAGTTCAGATAACCGGGCTTTCCAAATACACTGTATTCGTTTCCATTCAAGGTTATCATTCGCAACAAATAACAATTGCTATGGCCAGCGAGAGATATTTTCTCAGCCTTAAACTGGTATCCAATAATATTAGTGTTCAGCAGAACAGAGCCAGCGTCTTCGTATTTCAGGTTTTGATTATCTGAACCATAGAAGACCTTATTGTCCTCTGCGCCCATAATCACAAAGGTCTTTCCGTTAAGATCTGTAGCACTTGTAAGCGTTGTCCAATCGTCAAAACCGTTCACCTTGACATTGATAACAACCTGTTTCTCGTCGCCAACAGGAGCCTTGTACGATGCAGTAATCTTGGTGCTTCCACCTTTCAGGGCCTTGATGACTCCATTGGTGATAGTTAACACAGTAGGATCATCAACATTATAGGTGGCAATGGCACTAATGTCCTTGGTATGTCCATCGACATAAGTAGCAGTTAGCTTGATAAACTTTTCTGTACCTGTCATCATTTCAATATCACTAGGCTCAGACTCTATTTTCTGCAGGGTATAGGCATCGCCCGTTTCTGCCTCGTCGTCAGCATGGGGCCAATTTACGTTGTAATATTCAGCATACCAGTCCATACATGCCTTACCACAGGCCTCTGCCAAACCGTTGAAAGCAGGGTAAACAGTATTTGTAGCCAACAGCTTGTCGATATCAATGAGACATCCCGTGCCAGAAAGCGTTATAGAAATGTTGCCAAAATGTTCGTAAACGCCTTTGGTAATAGTACCATATACGGATGTGCGACCCGTACACCAAGTACCATAATTGGATTCTACCCATTCGCCATGTTCGTTATAGTGTCCTGTTCCAGGGTTATTGGGACTCCAGTCAATCTCAGTAACGATAATGGGGTTTGTGTCAACAACAGGCACCTGATTGTGGAACTGTTCTATTTTGCGCTGTGTGGCTGTTGGAACATCCGATGCGGTTAAGTTCTTGTCAACGCATCCATACCAGCCTTCATAGTCGTGTACGGCATAGCCGATATTATCGTCTGTAATGGGATATTGTGCATAGCTGGTATAGTTTGCCTGCCAACCTGTTCCTGGTACCCAAATGATACCTGTGAATTCGTTCGAGCGAATCTTGTCAACAATAGGCTGGAAAAAGTCGTGAAGAGCCTTGGTGTCATCTTGATTGCTGGCATTCTTGACACTTACGGGCTCGTTGGCCAGCTCAATGCTGATTTGTCCGGCATGCTCCTTGACAAACTCATTCTGAGAGAAGATGTCCCATATCTTCGTCAGATACTGGTTGTAGTAGTCACCCACTTTCAGATTTTTAGGGCAGACTCCCGGTGGGCGTACTACCACGAACATTCCGTGATTCATGGCTTTCTTCACCAGCTCCAGGTAAAGTGTAGGCAACCATTTCTTATAATATGACTCGCTGAAATGCGAGATATCTGCCTCGCCCTCCACTACTTGTCCATTCGGGTCTATGGTCTTTCCTGCTGAATTCTTCGTGAATCCTGTAGCAGTGATGCTATTATTATTTGTCCATGCTGGATCCATGTGCAAACGGAACACGTTACATTTGGCTTGTTCCATTCCAACAAATAACTTATCAAAGTAGGCCAGACAATTGACACGACCAGTCTCGTTATAATCATCATACACATAATGTACACCTTGGCTGTCTGTCCATGAACCTGTTATTGTACCATGCCAACGCCCATCGTTAAAATAGGAACTGGGCGTATCCATCACGCCATGAAGTACGACTTGATTGCCGTGTTTGTCCACCAGCCATCGGCCTTCGACATGCAGTGTAGGCAACGGTTTTACTCCTTGAGCCCAAATGGTGATACAACTAAGTAGCATCAGCCATGTGATAATGTTTCTTTTCATTTCGTTTTAATTATGATTCGTTTTCTTGCTGCAAAAATACACATTATTATATAAAGAGTCATCTTAAAATGTAACTGCTATTTGGTTTTGAAACACTATCAAAAAATCGTGTTACATTTCCTTTGGAATAGTGATTATCTGACAGAACGCTTCCTATAACACACCCGACTTTTCCTCAGGACCCGTTGATGTTGAAGCTCGTGAGATGGGAATAAAGTTGGAACGTCCGAGTCGTATGACAATACAAGTTGGTAAAAGTTACATACCAAAAAGTATATGAAACAAAGGAGTATTTTGTTCTTACGGAAATGTGGTATCTTTGCAGTCAGAATGAAGAAATCACAAAACTGTAAATAGAAGAACAAGATGAAAAAGACCTTTTTGCTGACGATGATTTTGATGCTGTCTGCCTTGAAGATGCAGGCGGCTGTAGACCCTAATTTCTATATCTTCCTGTGTTTCGGCCAGTCGAACATGGAGGGTGCAGCCCGTCCGGAGGCTCAGGATTTGAAGAGTCCTGGTCCTCGTTTCCTGTT
>Ga0326511_10002211_pt1 | contig 15948 bp, 11 predicted proteins | sample 0_2496_0518_D_FD_203701 | JGI IMG/M metagenome (GOLD analysis project Ga0326511, IMG submission 203701) | Bovine rumen microbial communities from UC Davis, California, United States - 0_2496_0518 | ecosystem: Host-associated > Mammals > Digestive system > Stomach > Rumen | place: USA...
TTGGCATTGGCCGGAGCTAACTCTTTGTTTTGGGCTGTAAGATTTTGAGGTTCAGCCTTTACCGGATCACGCGAAGCAAGCGTTAAAGCTTCAGTAATGCTACTGTCGTCCATCGTGTAGGAGTTTATTTTTTCACGTTTTACGGCAAAAACGCCACTTTTGTCAGTCTTAAAAAAACGTAACTGTTCACTTTGGGAAATAGGTTTAATAAGTACAACCAAATCTCCCTTTAAATCTAGCAAAAAGGAAATATTTTCACCAACCTTAACAGCATTGATGCTGTTACGGTATTCTTTATGCTCATTGATGATATTAGCCAAAGTTGACGCACTGATATTAAGATCAGAAAATACGGAATAGATGGTGTCACCCTTCTGAATATTTTCGGTTATCCATTTACCCTGACTGTCATCAGGTAATGGCAGCTCCTCATTATTCTGTTTGGCAAGTGAGACTAGTTCTTCATCTAGTTTGTCATCGGAATCGGCAAGTTCTGCATCATTTAGAGTGTCATCGTAATTTTCAAGGGCTTCAGCTTTTTTCTGATTGCCAATTCCCCAAAGCTCTGCCAAAGGTACCTGTTCAGTTTTGTGTGCTGGTTCATAGGCCAGCAATTCAGAGGTAGTGAGCATTTCGCCGTCTTCATCGGGTACAAAAAACTGATACACTTCGCGATTTGTTGCAAGTGCAAGACCTAGAACAAGAACAAAAACGGAAAAAATTGCTTTGTAGTGTTTACCAGTTAATGGTCCTTTCCATTCTGGAGAGACTGTAGCCTCTTTAGAAATAAAATCTTCAAAAATCATTTGGTTATCATTAGATGAGTCTTGGTTTTTACAACAAACAATATCTGCCACAGTTATCCACCTACTTTTTTGACAAAGAACTCACCTTAGAAAGGAATAACCAGTAAAAGGTTCATAAGAATCCTTCTAAACAGAGTTCGCGTTTTTTCAACGCTGTAGGCTTGTAATTGCGGTAGTCAAGACTGTGAAATAATTGTTATATATTTTTATATGGATTATTTTAGCACAGTAATTAAGAATAATTTCTAGTGATTGAGTTATTGAGATAAAAATTTATTATGAAAATTAAAAAGTTGAATGTATATCGCAAAAAATAAGAGTTTTCTTGGGATTTTGGTTTAAACTATTAAAGCTCTCAAGTGTAAATTTTGCTTAAAATAAGAGCTGTTTAAAAAATTTGTAATGGAGTGCAGCGTGATATTTGGTGATAAATTCTTTTTGATGTTAAGAGACCTTTCTCCTTGGCGCCAAAGCCTTTTTGCACTTGTGCTTGCACAAAGACAATACCCTAATTATGCACTTTGGTGTGATGTTAATAATGTCAGAGGTGGCAAAAAAGCCTATGCTCAGACGCTTGATACCATGTGGGAATTTCATACGGATAAGTTCAATCATATTGATTTAGAAAAACTTTTGGATGATTTTGAACCTTATCTCCTAAAAGATGAAGAAAAGAACTTATCGGTAGGTGATCTTTATTCCCTAGATGCAACTCTTTCTCTTTCTGCGGCTATTCTGGCAATTATTCTGCATGAGGGTGAGGAGGCAGAAATGGCATGTCGTGCTTCGCTTGGCGGTGTGGTGCGCAAAATTGAGCAGGATGAGGATGCTGAATTTTCTGATGAACAACTGCGGGAAATGCCGAGCGTTGATGATGAGGTATCCTTTCAGGTGGAGGTTCTAAATCAGATTAATAATTCACCTCGCTCAAAAGATCTGACGCTTAAACTAAAAAAAATGGCTCTTCGTGATGGTCTTTCCAATATCGGTTTATCACTTGAGGATTAACATCAGGAGTATAAGCCCTCATAAAGCAGGATCATCCCTGAAAGCATAGATACTATGGAGAAGATAATCCGTATTGTTTTGGTCGGCAATTTAACGAGGAGGGAGGTCCCAAGAAATGAGCCTAAAAATGCTGCAATTATCATTATAGGAACCCATTGCCAGTAGATACCGGTGAGTGTGCCGACGGTAAAGGCTCCCACCGCGTTCCAGATAAAGGCTACAAAAATCATGGTATGCATGATAGCCCGTTTGAGACTTAAGCCGAATACCATCGTCAGTGTGAGTGTGGAAAAAAGTCCCGCGCCTGATGAAATAGAGCCTGAAAACATCCCAATGAGCATGATGAGCAGAGTTCCTGTAACGGTTCTAAGACGTGAACGATGTTCAATATTGGAAGTGCCGAATGAACGCTGCAGTAGTGTGTACATTCCTGTCAGAATGATGAAACTCCCAAGACAGATTTCGGCTTTGGCAGGATCGGCAGCCACAATAATAAACGAGCCTAGAACCACACTGATGTTGCCAAGCACCAGCATGATTAAGGCTACACTCTTGTCAATTTCAAAGGTCGAGAGTGTCTGTTTTTTAGCCAGAGCCCCCACTCCAAGGAACACCACTGCCACCTTGTGGGTGCCTAAGGCTACGGTAAACGGCAGCCCCAAGAGAATAAGCAGTGGAAACTGAATAAAACCAGCTCCTCCTCCTGAGACGCTGGCAAAAAGATTAGCAACAAAGGTAACAGAGAACAGAATTCCCTGTTTTATGATTTCGTCACTCACTTTGTTTTTTGCTGTTCCTCTCTTTTAATAGCGCGGTAGGCTATATCTTTGCGATAGAACATTCCATCAAAGTGGATGTTTTCAATGGCTCTATAGGCTTTGTTACGCGCTTCACTGACACTTTCACCTAAGGCAGTTACACAAAGTACTCTGCCACCCTTGGTAACGATCGTATCCCCTTTGTCTGCAGTGCCTGCATGGAAGATCTTGATATCTTCAGAAGTTTTGGTATCAAGACCGGTAATCACATCCCCAATACGAGGTGCTGAAGGATAGTTATGGGCAGCCAAAACCACACCGACACTCTTGCGCTCATCATAGTCAGCCTTTTCGTGTAGAAGTCCGCCATCGGTGCAGGCTTTATAGCACAAATCTACAAGATCTGAGCGCATTCTCATCATGATAGGCTGGGTTTCTGGATCGCCAAAACGACAGTTGAATTCTACTACTCTTGGATCACCATTTTCGTCAATCATAAGTCCGGCATAGAGAAAGCCTCGATAAGGATGTCCATCTTCTGCCATGCCACTTAAGGTAGGTTTGATAATGCGTTCCATAACTTTGTTATAAACTTCAGGAGTAACCACTGGCGCAGGTGAATAGGCTCCCATACCGCCGGTATTTGGCCCTGTATCCCCGTCACCTACGCGTTTATGATCCTGCGAGGTAGCCATAGGCAGAGCATTCACCGTATCAGACATGACAATAAACGAGGCTTCCTCACCCTGCATGAATTCTTCTATAACAATGCTGGTTCCTGCATCTCCAAACTTGTTATCATCCAGCATCATATGCACCGCATTTTCGGCTTCTGCCAAAGTCATGGCGACTACTACTCCCTTTCCTGAGGCTAAACCGTCAGCCTTGATCACAATCGGAGCACCTTTTTGTCTGATATAGGCAATGGCAGGAGCGGTGTCAGTAAATACTTCATATTCAGCAGTAGGTATATGATGGCGTTTTAAAAAATCCTTAGTAAAGGACTTTGAACCTTCAAGACGTGCTGCCGCCTTGGATGGTCCGAAAATCCTAAGACCTTCTTGTGTAAAGAGGTCGACAATTCCTGCTACAAGGGGAGCCTCAGGGCCCACAATGGTAAGATCAATGTTTTCCTTTTTGGCAAAAGACAATAAACCATTAAGATCCCCTGTATCAATATCAACGTTTATTACATGTGGTTCCTGCCTCGTGCCAGGATTACCAGGAGCAACAAATACGGTAGTCACCAGTGGAGACTTTGCAGCTTTGTAGGCTAGGGCATGCTCGCGTCCACCACTGCCAATAACTAAAACCTTCATAAATATCCTTATCCTATATGTAACAGATTAATGACGGAAATGACGCATTCCGGTAAAGACCATGGCTATATCATGTTCATCGGCAGCCTTTATAACTTCTTCATCACGAATAGAACCGCCAGGCTGAATAATTGAGGTGATACCATGTTCGGCTGCGGCATCTACACCATCACGGAATGGGAAGAATGCATCTGAAGCAAGAGCGGCTCCCTTAAGTGAAAGTTTTGCCTCATCAGCACGCAGACAGGCTATCTTAGCAGAGAAAACTCGTGATGTCTGTCCGCATCCGATGCCAAGTGTCTGTTTGTTATTGGTATAGACGATAGCATTGGATTTAGTGAATTTGCAGACTTTCCAAGCAAACAGCATTTCGTCGAGTTCGGCATCCGATGGTTTTCTTTTGGTTACAACCTTAAGATCCTCTCGTCTTACTACTTCCAGATCGGCTTCCTGAACTAAAATGCCGCCATTAACGCGTTTATAATCAAGGCGCTTGGTTGCATTCTTAAGTTCACCTGTGACCAATAGCCGTACGTTTTTCTTGCGCTGTACTTCGATGATGGCATCTTCTGTGGCTTCAGGTGCGACAATCACCTCACAGAACTGACGATCAAGGATGGCTTTGGCTGTTTCTTTGTCAAGGGTACGGTTAAAAGCAATGATCCCGCCAAATGCGGATTCGCTGTCACAGTTGAAAGCAGCCTCATAGGCCTTGAGAATGTCAGTACTTAAGGCGACTCCACATGGATTGGCATGCTTTACGATTACGCAGCAAGGTTCTTCAAACTGGCGTACACACTCTATTGCGGCGTCAGTGTCAGCTATGTTGTTGTAGGATAGTTCCTTACCCTGCAACTGTACTGCAGTGGAAATACCTGCATCGGTAGCATTTAATTCTCTATAGAAGGCAGCATTTTGATGAGGGTTTTCTCCATAACGCATACTCTGTACTTTTTTGAAATTAAGGTTAAGAGTACGAGGCATGAGAGGCAAGGAGATTTCATCTTTACCATAATCATGAACCTTGTTGCCAAAATAGTTGGCAATACTGCTGTCATAGTGTGCGGTATGCTCAAAGGCTGCTACAGCAAGATCGAAACGGGTTTCGTAGGTTAGTGCATTATTGTGTTCATCCATTTCCTTAATAATACGTTTGTAGTCATCAGCTCGGACTACAATCGCTACATCGCGGCAGTTTTTGGCTGCAGCACGAACCATGGTTGGACCACCTATATCAATATTTTCAATGGCTGTTTCCAAAGGACAGTTCTCTTTGGCAACTGTTTTTTCAAAAGGGTAGAGATTAACAACCACAAGATCGATTGGAACAATACCATGCAATGCCATAACTTCATCATCAGTGCCGCGTCTGCCAAGAATACCTCCGTGAATTTTAGGGTGAAGAGTTTTGACTCTGCCTCCCATCATTTCAGGAAATTCCGTATATTCAGAGACCTCTTTAACGGATACCCCGTTTTCGGCCAAGAGTTTTGCTGTTCCTCCGGTGGAAAGAATGGAGACTCCGCGCTTGGTTAGTTCTTTGGCAAAATCTACAATCCCATCTTTGTCAGAAACGCTGATGAGGGCTCGTTTCACAGTTCTTAACAGAGAATCCATGATAATTAGTTTGCTCCTATATAAATTTAAGGTCTGAATTTGAGATTTTTTAGTTGCATTGCGGTAGTTACTGAATGCAATAATTACCCATGGTGCATGGGGGATAATAAATCCGGCTATATTCTAGCAACAAGTGCTTTAAAAATCGCCTGCTGATTTTTTTTGTTTAATTTTGCTTTGTATTTGTGCATAGTATTTTGTATGTGAGCGCAAATGTTATGCTAAATAATCTTACCTACATTATTAAAAGTTTTAAGTGGGGTTGATGTGATGCATTTGGTATTGATTTTGGAAAACATTCAAAGTTTAAAAATGAATGTCATATATATGACATTTGTAATTTTAAAGATTTATAAATGTTAATTATAAGCATTATTCTCATTTTAACTAAAAATTGTGGATTTTTTGTACATATGCTATGCTTTCTTTAAGAGAGAGGATTGTGATATGTCTGATAAACCGTTAAAAGAATTAGCCGCCATGCTTAAAATTGAGATCGGGGATGAAATTGATGCTTTTTTGAATGATCTTGAAAATCTTATCGCAAATAAAGAGCAAGATGTGTCTTTATCAGCTATTGAAGAACGTATTGCGCGTTTACATACCTGTACTCGTGAACTTTATGCTACACATTTTGGAAAAATATTGTCCTACCTGCCTTGTGATGATTTTTTTTCAAAAAAAAACTGAATTTCTCACAGCAGCAGATATTTCTTAAGTGTAAGGACATAAGAGCCAAAACTATAAAGACTCTTTTAGGAAATGTAACTTACAACAGAAGGATCTATGTCCCTTCTGATGATAAAAGTCGTAACCTCTTGATGACTTTGTATCATAGAAATTCTTTTGTTCCTCTTGATGATTATCTTAATATTACCATTCTTCCCTATAAAATTACTGTACTCATGATGCTAAAACTTGCACGCATGGGAATGCAGTATTCTTCATATCAGGCTATGAGCCAGGCTCTAAAAAAACATGATGATATTTTTCTAAGTGATGATGAATTGCGATATGTTTTGAATTACATTGCGACTTTTGCCTATTTGAACAAACTTCAAGAGGCAAGAGAGTGTCTACACTTGTTTTCAGACTCTAACGATGAAAGAGCGTTTGAGCTTTCAAAAAAGCCACACGGAACTCTTTACGTAGAAATACTCGGTAGTGAACTTCATGCTCTTGAAGCATATTTTAGTAATGAATCTGTTGAAATGCCCAATTTTATGGGTAAAGATCATGCAGATAGAGCAGTGTTTGATGAGAAATCTCATATTGAGCCAAATGATGCGCACTTGAGTGCAGTGACGGTTTATTCCGAAAAAAATATTGTAAAACTGCATGCTAAAACAGAACCTCAAGGCACAGAAAGAGAAAGGTTAATTCATCGCGATATGGTTATCTGCGGACACAATAAAATGGAATTTATGCAACTGCTTTATGGGGCACTCGCTAAATCCAAAATACTAGAGCACGAGACTCTTGTGCTATTAGGTGACGGATCTAGACTTTTTCATGATTTAGCAGTGCATCTTAGAACAATTCTTCCTAAAAATATTCGTGTAATTGAAATTGTCGACTATGCCTTTTTGGAGAAATTTATTACAGATTGCGCAAGACAGACTTTCAAGTCTATGCGTGGCATGCGTGCTTTTGCAAGCAAGCTTCTCTGCCTGTTGTGTGAAGGAAAATATCAAAAAGCGTTAGAGTGTATTTCCTTATATGAGTTAAAAGACAATGCCAATAAGGTGCTGTATGAATTCTTTTTAAAACATGAGCAATTTCTAAACTATGCTCTGTTTCTCAAAAAAGGGTATCTCATAGGAAAAGGTGAGGTTGAAGAACACGAACGGCAGATTTTTGAAAAGCGTTTAACTATCAACTTACATAGCCATAATTGCAGGCTGAAACAATATTTTTTGAATCTTATGCTTTCCTACGATAACGGTAATTTTTATCATGAAATAGGTGATGCGCTTATACAAGCCTTTTCTGAAGGTATGTTACCGTCTGTTAAAAAAATCCACAAAAAATAGTTAAATATTTTAAATATATTTGTAGAGAAAAAATTAATATCAGAAATATATTTAAATAATTTTTAAGAAATAATCTGAATTTTTTACTAAATTTCGTCTATAATTCCTAATATACGTAAAAAAAACAAAGTGAGTAGGGCTCCTTTTTTACGTATATCGTCTAACTATTTAGAAGCCTTTTATTACAAGAATATTTTTTTGAGGGAATATTGAGGGATTTTATATGAATAAATCTGAGCTAATCGAACAGATTGCCAAGCGTTCTGGTTTGACTACTGCTGATGCACGTGGTGGACTTGAGGCTTTTGTTGCCACTGTGACTGATGCCCTTTCCAGAGGTGATCGTGTTCAGTTGGTTGGTTTTGGTACTTTTAAAGTAACCCAGCGTAGAGCACGCGAAGGGCGTAATCCACAGAATGGTGCTGTTATTAATATCCCGGCTACCAAGACCCCTTCTTTTAGCGCAGGTGCAGAATTAAAGAAAAGTGTCAATAAATAAGCATGAAGTTTAGAAAAAAAAGCCCCTTGCGAGGGGCTTTTTTTTCTCTCAATATATGCCATTTTATTTAAGGTGAAGTGGCATTTATTAGCGATTCTAATAATTATGTCCTACTATTTACAAAAAGATATGTGAATATTGTCGTAGTTAAAAATCCTATTCAATCTGTAGTTATTTGACAATGTTTTTTGCTCAATAAATATTTTTGTGGGATAAGTAAATTAGTTACAAAAAGCTAATTGATGGTACAAGCCCAAACCATTTCTGCTAGTTGTTTAGAAAAGACCTTGTTTGTGCTATGGATATCTTTAGGAACGCCAATCCCACAGAATTGATTACAGAACCATTTTTTAGTCTCTTTATTTTGGTCCACAAAAAAATCTTTTTTTTTAATCTCTTTATTTTGGTCCACAAAAAAATCTTTTTTTTAATCCGAAAGGAAGTACGTCAAATTTTTTTTATTTTGTTTGTGCTATTTTTGTGCTATGGCTAGATCTAAACAGATCCTGTTCAAAAAAAACTGAGGTCAATTTCTTAACATATACAAATACAAAGGAACTTAACATGGCACTTCATGAAAAAGCAGGAAAAAAAGCAGAACTTTCCGATCTTGAGAATATTCCACGTCTGATGGCTTCCTACTATCTTAACAAACCAAATTTAGATGATCCTGAGCAGATGGTATCTTTTGGTACGTCTGGACACCGTGGTTCATCACTGAACGGTTCTTTTACTGAGTCTCACATTCTGGCAATTTCTCAGGCTATCGCTGAGTATCGTCAGAAAGAGGGAATTACAGGTCCTCTTTTCATTGGTATGGATACTCATGCTCTGTCTGAGGCTGCTCTGGCTACCGCAGTTGAAGTTTTAGGTGCAAATGGCGTGGAGGTTCGTGTTGAGCGCGATCATGGCTATACACCTACCCCTTCGGTTTCTTTTGCCATTTTGAATTATAACAAAGGCAGAACTTCCGGTCTTGCAGATGGTATTGTGATTACCCCTTCCCATAATCCACCATCTAACGGCGGTTTTAAATATAACCCAACAGATGGTGGTCCTGCAGGTACCGAGATCACTTCTGTTGTGCAGAATCGTGCCAATGAAATTCTAAAGAATGGACTTAAAGAGGTTAAACGTGTTGATTATTCCCAGGCAATAAAACTTCCTAATGTGCAAGAATACGACATGCTTTCACAGTATGTGGATGCATTGGGAGAAATCATTGATCTTGAAGCCATATCCAAGTCAGGTATTCGCATGGGAGTAGATCCTTTGGGCGGTTCCGGACTTTACTACTGGGATCGTATTGCCGACCGTTATAAGTTGAATCTTAAGGTTGTAAATTATGCTGTTGATCCAACCTTCTCCTTTATGAGTATTGATCGTGACGGCAAGATCCGTATGGATTGCTCTAGTCCCTATGCCATGGCCGGACTTATCAAAATGAAGGATGATTTTGATATTGCCTGGGGTAATGATCCTGATTACGACCGTCATGGTATTGTGTGCCACAGTGGTCTTATGAATCCAAATCATTATCTATCTGCCGCCATTAACTATATTTATACTCATCGTGAGAATTGGCCAAAGGATGCTATGGTAGGTAAAACCGTAGTATCTTCAAATCTTATGAACCGCGTGGCTCAGGGACTTGGTCGTAAGGCTTATGAAGTTCCGGTTGGCTTTAAGTGGTTTGTGCCCGGACTCTTTGATAAGTCACTGGCTTTTGGCTGTGAAGAGTCTGCCGGTGCTTCCTTCCTGCGCAAGAATGGTGATGTCTGGACTACGGATAAGGATGGAATTATTGCATCTCTGCTTTCAGCAGAAATTCTTGCCGTGACCAACAAAGATCCTTCTGAACATTATGAGGAACTGGTTAAGAAATACGGTCGTCCATATTATGATCGTGTTGATGCTCCTGCTAATACAGCACAGAAGGCCGCTCTTAAGAAACTCTCTCCATCCGATGTTGAAGCCAGTGAATTAGCCGGTGAAAAGATTACTGACAAACTGACCTGTGCTCCTGGCAATGGTGCTGCAATTGGTGGTCTTAAGGTGGTCACAGAGAATGGCTGGTTTGCCGCCCGCCCATCTGGTACCGAGAACGTATATAAGATCTATATGGAGTCTTTCAAAGGTGAGGATCATTTAAAGAGAATAGGTCAGGAGGCTGAGCAGATTGTGAGTGCCGCCCTGAAGAAAGCCGGAGTTTAATCACATCAGAAATACTAAAAGCGTAAAGGGGGCAAAGGCCCTCTTTTTTTTGTAATCAGCACGTGCATTATCTATCGGGTGTAAGACCCTAAGTTGCCCGCTGATGGGAAGACTTAGCAAATCCACAAGTTGATCGTGGTGACTTGATTGCTATAAGAAGAGGGGAGCAAATCAGTCGTTTTGTGGAAATAACCACGTTCTAAATGAATTTTTAAATTTTGATGGCATTCCTTAGTTTCTCTAATAAAGGAGAAAACAAATTAGATGTCTAAAGTTTAAAAGATTTTCTTTATAAGAAAGTGATAAACAGCAACTATAGTTTCGTCTTTTTCTCGTTCAATCCCTTTAATAGTAAAGTCAGAAACTGTTCCGATTTTAGTGCCAGAGCCAGGAGAACCAATTCCTTTATATACTTTCCCATCTTTTACGTTTCATAGCTGTTTACCACTGCCAGGATTGGAACTATCATATATTTTACCATCTTTAAAATTTGCCATATAAATCCCCTTGTGCTTAATAAACATACTTACATAAGCTATATCACAAGCCACTGTGATAATTGTAAGCACAAATCATATGATTATTTTTGTTGGAGTATCACATAGTAGTCATGTGCTATAATTTACACGCATTTTTTTGAGGAAATCTATTATTGTGACGACATATACTCTTGATAATCTACCAATAGACAAGGATCGCTACAAGATTATTGCTCTTGATTTGGATGATACGCTGCTTAATTCTAGAAAAGAAATAAGTGCAGTAAATATTGAGGCTGTACAGAAAGCCCATAGGCAGGGCTATCGTATTGTGATAACCACAGGACGGCACCCTAAAAGCGCACAACGCTATCTTAGCCTGTTAAACTGTCTTGACGACAATTCCTACAGTGTCTGTTATAACGGTTCGGCGGTGATCCGTTTGAGTGATTTTATCGCTGCGCATCATAATATTAACTTTCCTGTACTTCATCACGCGTTTCTATCCGGTCAGATGGCTAATGAACTGTGTACATTTGCCCATGAACAGCACTGTTTTTTTCACGGCTATTCAAAAGACAGGGGGTTAGTAGTAGAAAACCACAATCCTTACTCGCAGGTCGAAATTGATCATTCAGGGGTGGAGTTTTTAGAGGTCGATCTTACTTCCTGTCAGCCTTCGGAATCTTTTTTCAAGGTGATTATCGTGGGTGAAAAAGAAGATATCGACAGAGTTACGCTTGCGGTTCCTCAAAAATTTTGTGATTTCTGCTCGGTACTGAGGACCAGTCCCAATTTTCTTGAATTTATTCCTGAGCACTCAACAAAGGCTACAGCCCTTGAGATGTTATGTCAGAAACTTGGACTTTCTATGCAGAATGTTATGGCTTTTGGGGACGCGCAAAATGACTATGATATGCTAAAAAACGCTGGTTTGGGCATTGCCATGAGTAATGGCTATGACTATGTTAAAGAGGCGGCAGATGTGGTGACACTGTCTAATGATGAGGATGGCGTTGCCTATATTATCAACAGGTTTTTGAGGTAAATAATGTTTAGACTTGCCATATTCAAAAATGAGTCAGAACCGATAAAACTGCGAGAGCGGTATCATGGTTCTGATAGCCTTCCTTTAAAGGTCTCAATCAGAGCCGCATGGCATATGATAAAACTTTATTGGGGAAGTAAAGACAGTGCCTATGCCTGGTTTCTTCTGAGTCTCATAGTTATTCTGACTAGTGGCGCCATTTATCTTGCTACTGCTATCAACAAGTGGTACAAGGATTTTTGGGATACTATGCAGAACTACGATCTTGATGGTTTTAAAACTCAGTTGCTGCTCTTCGTCATTCTGGCAACAATCCATGTCCTAATTTCAGTATATAACACTTTCTTACGCTCCAAATTGGTTATTGTGTGGAGAAAATGGTTTACTGCAAGTGTGCTGCATGATTATCTCAACTCTGATACCTACTATAAAATTCAGTTACTCGACAGTAAGACTGAAAACCCTGATCAGCGTATTGCAGACGATCTTGGTATGTTTGTCACCAAAACAATCTCTTTAATTATTGGCACGGCCACCGATTTTGCTACTCTCATTACCTTTGGAGTAGTATTATGGGATCTTTCCAATGCGGTAACTATGACATTATGGAATGGTTATGAACTGCATCTTCCTGATGGCTATATGCTGTATCTTGCTTTTATTTATGCCGTGTTGGGAACCATTTTTACCTTTCTAATCGGAAAACCACTCGTAAAACTCGACTTCCGTCAGCAGCGCTATGAGGCTGATTTCCGTTTCTCTCTCATAAGATTACGTGAAAATTCGGAGTCTATTGCTCTTTATAAAGGTAATAATACAGAAGAGCAGATTTTAAATCTTTCTTTTGTTAATATCATCAAAAACTATATCAGCCTTATTCGGCGAGAGAAAATTTTAGGATTTTTTACCTTGGGCTACCTGCAGACTGCGGTTGTATTTCCAATTATTATCGCGGCACCTATGTACTTTGCTAAAATAATTACTATTGGCAGTGTCATGCAGATTTCAAGTGCCTTTGGCAGAGTGCAGGAGGCTTTGTCCACTTTTGTTCAGTCCTTTTCTTCATGGGCATCATATAAGGCTGTTATCGATCGTTTGGCTTTATTCTTTGACAGTATGGATGCCTCTGAAGATATAAAATGTCTTGTGCCAGAGGAAAATCAAGAAAAAGTCTTTGCGGTAAAAAATCTTGTGGTATCGAGTCCCGATGGACAGGTTTTATGGCAGGATCTTGATTTTAGCCTTAAACTGCAGCAGAGTCTTTTAATACGTGGTCCTTCAGGCTGTGGTAAATCTACTCTGATTAAAACCTGTGCGGGGATCTGGCCTTATGCTAAAGGTCACATCAGTCATGATAAAACCTTTACCACGCTGTTTTTATCTCAGCGCCCATATCTGCCAATTGGTACTTTACGTGAAGCCATTTCCTATCCAGGGCAGTTAAGAGGGGATGAGGAGATTATGCCACTTTTAGAAAAACTTTCCCTGTCTAAACTTGGTGACTCATTAGACAGAAGAGATAACTGGTCAGCCATGCTCTCCTTAGGTGAACAACAGCGTATTGCGGTTATAAGAGCACTACTTATTAAACCAACGCTGCTCTTTATGGATGAAGCCTCTTCAGCCTTAGATGAGCGACTTGAAAACGTGGCTTATGGACTTATAAAAGAGTACCTGTCCTCAAGTGTTCTCATCAGTGTCGGGCATCGCTCAACCCTTATAAAAATGCATGATCTGGTTTTGCATCCTGACAAGGATAAAGCCTATACCATAGAGGATAGTTCACAGTATTTAAGACTGCACGAAAACATAGACGATTTAGGATAATCAACAGGGGATGACTTAGGCAGTCATCTCTTTTAATCACTCTTGCTGATTGTATTCTTTAGATACCTAATTATAATGACAGACTGCAGTGTTTTCTTCTGCATTAGGTTCTGATTACTATTTATCAAAAGGCGCTGTAAAACCCTATGTCCTTCAGTGCGGGATATAAGGTGCAAAGTTAATGAGGTTTTGCCGTTGCATTTTTAAACTCATCATCTACCATAAAATCCACAAGGGCAGGACTTGCAAGGCTTAAAGTAAGTCTAGTCAAGAAACTAGAGCAACCTGAGTTCCTAAAGAGACTGTGGCTTAATGAACCTCATAAGAGGTCAGAGGCTCCAACCCTTAGAAGTAAGCAAAGTAATTAGCCTCTACAGTAGGAATCCTCTTGCTTTGGCAAGAGGAGGATGTCAACCAAAATCTTAAATGCAAAGAAAAATCCACCGTAGGGTGGATTTTGAAAGGCTTTTCTATTTATACATCCCTATTATCAGTGTGTCTTTTCATGCTGATTGTTTCTTTTAGCCTTATGCGAGAAACGTTTGTGTTCTATCTTGGCTAAAACACCAGTAAGTGATTCTGATGGACCGTAGATAGGAGTGCCGCCTTTAGTATAATTGTCGTTGTAGTCTTTGACTGCTTTGGTTACCAGCTTGTAAAGACCTATGACAGCGATAATGTTAGGAATTACCATAAGGCCATTGAACAGATCTGCAAGTTCCCATACTAATTCTACTTTCAGCATGGAGCCCATCATTAGAAAGCAGAGTACTATAACTGAAAACATGTTGACTACTTTTGAACCGAAAAGATACTTGACGTTCTGCACTGCAAAGAAGTACCAACCGACGATGGTGGAAAAGGCAGCAAAAAACAGACAAATAGCCACAAAGCCGGAACCGGCTTCGCCCATGCCTTTGATAAAGGCATTTTGAGTCAACATGATTCCTGTTGTTTTTCCATCTAGGGAATTGGTTACCATGATTACCAAAGCAGTTGCTGTTAATACGACAAAGGTATCAATAAACAGACCAATGATAGCAGCAAGTCCCTGTTCTACGGGATGTTTAACGCGGGCGATAGCGTGGGCGTGAGGCGTAGAACCCATACCGGCCTCGTTGGAGAATAGACCGCGGGCAACACCGTAACGGATGGCTTCCTTGATAGTGGCACCGATAATACCACCAGTTGCGGCACTTGGATCAAAGGCTCCAACAAAGATGTTCTTAAAGGTGGGAATGATCATATCAAAATTTATGAGCATGATATACACAGCACCTAAAACATAAATGGAAGCCATGAGAGGTACAAGTTTTTCAGTGAAAGCGGCAATACGCCTTATCCCACCAATAAAAATAAAACCAGCGAGTAATATTAGTAACAGCCCTGTAAGCTCACTTGGAATGCTAAAGGCGGAGGTAAAGGCTGCAGAAATGGAATTGGCCTGAACCATATTTCCGATAAATCCTAAAGCAATTATGGTCAGAATTGAGAAAATAGCAGCCATTTGTTTGCTGCCTAGACCATGTTTAATATAGTAGGCTGGGCCACCAGTAATTTTGCCATCCTGATCTTTTGTTCGATACAGCTGACCTAAGATTGCCTCAGAGAAAATTGTGGCCATACCAAAGAATGCAGCAAGCCACATCCAGAAAACGGCACCAGGTCCACCCATGGCCATGGCTGTAGCCACACCGGCAAGATTACCGGTACCAACCTGAGCCGCAATAGCCGTAGCCAGAGACTGGAATGAGGTCATGCCGTGATTACCGGCCTTTTCGCCATTGAAGGATAGACCTCCGAAAACGTGTTTAAATGCGCGGGCAAAATTGCGTATCTGAATAAAACGCAATTGAAAGGTAAAGAAAATACCAGCCCCCACCAGAACTGGAATGAGACACCAAGGTCCCCACAGGATGGAGTTGATGTCGGCAACAATTTGAGTCAAATTATCCATAGATTACTCTTGAATTGTGTGAATAAATAATAGTAATAGCGCTCAGCGCCGTGTACTGCCTACCTTATTGTGAAGCAGCAGAAGTTTAGTGCGGATTGTAAGACTAATCCGACCGCGCCTATTGTAACTGAAAAATAAAAAAAATGTGACAGAACTGACACTTTGACTCTTTATTGAGCATTAGGAAAAAAAATTTATCTTGAGAAAGGGTAAATTCTGAGGAGCATTGGTTTGAAATGATGGCCAACTAAGAGATGTTTTTTTTATATTATTGTTGCGTGTGTATCAGCGGTTCAAAAGAGAATGATGCTTTGTAGATGGCGTAAACATACAAAGAATTATCAAGATCCTTTTTTATTTTGTTCATCTTCATTGTAGATGGC
>Ga0326511_10002213_pt1 | contig 15944 bp, 13 predicted proteins | sample 0_2496_0518_D_FD_203701 | JGI IMG/M metagenome (GOLD analysis project Ga0326511, IMG submission 203701) | Bovine rumen microbial communities from UC Davis, California, United States - 0_2496_0518 | ecosystem: Host-associated > Mammals > Digestive system > Stomach > Rumen | place: USA...
CCAGTATTCCTTGAAACCACCCATCGAGTTGCCCATGGCGTGGGCATATTCGCATTGGATGAGCGGGCGTGGATTGTTGCCCTGACTATAGCGTTCACAGCCGTTGTAGTCGTAGTACATGGGACAGAAAATGTCGGTCTTTCCGTCCTGACGAGCCTGTTCATACTGGCAGGGACGCGTCGTGTCGGTAGCTTTCACCCAGTCGTAGGCCTTCTCGAAGTTGGGGCCATAGCCAGCTTCGTTGCCGAGTGACCAGACGATGATGCTGGGGTGATTTCTGAACGAGAGCACGTTGCCTTGGTTGCGCTCCAAATGTGCCAGCTCAAATTCCTTATTCTTTGCCAATGTGCGGTCGCCATAGCCCATTCCGTGGCTCTCTACATTGGCCTCAGCGGTGATGTAGAGTCCGTATTCGTCGCAGAGGTCGTACCAGCGTGGGTCGTCGGGATAGTGGCAGGTACGTACGGCGTTGATATTGAGTTGCTTCATGATTTTGATGTCCTGAATCATGCGCTCAACGGAGACGATGTAACCACCATCGGGATCCAGCTCATGACGGTCGGCACCTTTTATTAATATTGGTTGGCCATTGACAAGCAGTTGGGCGTTCTTGATTTCTACCTTGCGAAGACCTATCCGTTGGCGAATAACTTCCACAACCTTGTCACCGTCGTAAAGCGAGATGATGGCGGTGTAGAGATTAGGCGTCTCGGCAGTCCACTTCTGTGGGTTGGGAATCAGGGCTGCAGCCTCACCCACACCGTCGTTCTTAATCTGCAGCGGGGTAACTTGCTGGGCCTCCTTGCCATCAGGACAATATAATGCTACCGTGAACTTCTTTCCCTTGGCTGTAGGAGCAGTAAGCTTGATGTCTATCTTACCCATCTCCTTGCCGATGGTCTCGAAGTCAGTAGTTACAACGATGTCCTTGATGTGTGCCTTCGGACGTGCATAGAGATACACCTCACGGGCTATGCCTGTGAAACGCCAGAAGTCCTGATCTTCCAGGTAGGAGCCGTCGCACCAGCGCATCACCTGCATGGCAATTAGGTTCTTGCCTTTCTTCAGGTATTTGGTGATGTTGAACTCAGCTGCCACTTTTGCGTCCTCTGAGTAGCCCACAAACTTGCCATTCACCCAGACGTACAGGTTGCTCGTAGCCGAACCTACATGGAAATAGACTTCCTGACCATTCCAGTTAGCGGGTAAGTCGAAAGTACGACGGTAAGAACCTGTATAGTTGTTGGTCTCGGAGATGTAAGGCGGTTTGCTGTCAAATGTCGTGGCCCATGAATAGCCCACGTTCCGGTAAATCTTATCGCCATATCCCTCAATCTCGAAGAGACCTGGCACAGGGAAGTCCACCCAGTTGGAGTCGTCGAACTTCATCGAGAAGAAATCCTTGGGAGCGAGGTTATGGTCCTTGACGAAGTTGAAGCGCCACTTTCCTTCCATGGAGAGATAGCGGTCGGACTTGGTCTTGTCGTTCACACGGGCCTTGTCAGCATTCTCGAAAGCAAAGAAATCAGCCCTGCGTGCCTCGCGGTTCACCTGATTGACTGCAGGATCAATCCAATAGGGCTTTACGTCGGCCATGGCCTGCATCGAAGCCAGACAAACAAGAGAAAGAAATACTTTTCTAAGCATAGATTAAAAGTTTTGTTAGTTATTGATTGTAAATATGCCACAAAGATACAAAGTTTTGAGGAGTTATGAGGAGTTCAGGGAGTTAAAGGGAGTTAAAGAAAGGGAGAAAATGAGAAATCTTTGTACCTTTGCATCCAATATTAGATACTACATGGACAACTATCAGATTATCTCGGCCCCAACAACAGGCACTTTTGCACAAAGGCTGCAACATCTATATATTAGTGTAAGCACTTTTCTTAACAATGAGGATAAGGAAGGACGGCACTTGCAATACGCTAAGGTGTTTCTAAGCGATGCGGCCAATCAGGAGCAAGAACTGCTATCGTCGGTGCTGATGACGGAATGCCTGCAACAGGCTGCCTACACTATTATCCAGCAGCCACCTGTAGGTGGTGCTAAAATAGCGCTACTGGTCAAGACAAGTAGCGAGAAACCGGGTTTCCAGTTACATGCCATGAGGCTGACCGATGAGGAGGCAGCCCATCAGAGCAGTTACGTGCAGACCATAATGCTCTTCGATAAGTATCTGGCGGCTACCCGTAGTCAGGGCATAGAGCTGAACACCCATTGCGTCCGCACATGGATTTATGTTCGCGACATTGATGCCAACTATGCTGGTGTGGTCAGGGCACGCAATGATATTTTCCGTCAGCATGGACTGACGATTGACACTCACTTCATTGCCTCCACAGGTATTGGAGGTCGGACGGGAGAGCGCAATGTGCTTGTGGCGATGGATTTTCTTACCTATCCCGACATTAAGGAAGAGCAGAAAGTCTATTTGCAGGCATTAGACCACCTGAATCCAACTCATGAGTACGGCGTGGCTTTTGAACGTGCCACCCGGTTGGATTTCCCTTCAGGCAAGCAGCAATTCCTGGTTTCGGGTACCGCCAGCATCGACTGTCACGGTGAAGTGGTGCATGTGGGTGACGTGAGGATGCAGACGCGTCGTCTCTTGGAAAATATTGGCTCGTTGCTCCATAATGGTGGTGCCACCATGCATGATATCAAGTATTTCATTGTTTATCTGCGCGACCTTGCCGATGCCCACGATGTGGAAGAGATACTGAATGAACTGCATCCCGACATTCCGCACATTCTCACTTTAGCCGAGGTATGCCGCCCCAAATGGCTGGTTGAGGCTGAATGTATTGCAGAGAAATAGTAAAAAACGGTTGCAATAGTAATAAATAACACGAATTTGAGGATTTTCCTGAGTGATTGTATCAGATGAAAATCGTCAAATTCGTGTTATTCAGCAAGATGATTTCTATTCTTTGAAGAGGTCTTTGATGCCTCCTATTGAACCTAACAGGTTGGTTGCTTCGTAAGGCAGGTAGACGGTCTTTGTCTTGTCGCCTTCAGCCAGTTCCTGCATCATCTGGATATACTTCTGTGCCAGCAGGTAGTTGGCAGGATTGGTGCTCTTGCCCACGGCCTGGGTGATGAGTTCAATGGCTTTGGCTTCGGCCTCGGCCTTTCTGATGCGTGCCTGAGCTTCACCTTCGGCATGCAGGATACTTTGCTGTTTAGCAGCCTCTGCACGGTTGATAAGTGCGGTCTTCTCACCTTCCGAAGCCAGGATTTCAGCGGCTTTCTGTCCCTCTGAGGTCAAGATCTGTGCACGCTTGTTTCGTTCGGCCTGCATCTGCTTCTCCATAGCGGTGAGCACAGAGTCGGGAGGCGTAATGTCCTGCAGTTCAACACGGTTCACCTTCACGCCCCATTTGTCAGTGGCATCATCGAGCACGGCACGGAGTTTGGTATTAATGGTATCACGAGAAGTCAGCGTCTCATCCAGTTCCAGTTCGCCGATGATATTACGCAGGGTGGTCTGCGTCAGCTTCTCAATGGCGTTGGGCAGGTTGTTGATCTCGTATGCAGCTTTGTATGCATCCATGATTTGGAAGTAAAGCAGGGCGTTAATTTCCATCTGGATGTTGTCCTTCGTGATGACATTCTGCTTGGGGAAGTCGTAGACTTGTTCGCGCAGGTCGATAGTTGAGGAGTAGACGTAACGCCCATGCGAAAGCACGACGATGTTCTTGGCACGGTCTATGAAGGGCACAATGATGTTAATGCCAGGGTTTAGCGTGGCATGGTAACGTCCCAGACGCTCAATGATTTTGGTCTCCGACTGAGGGATGATGACCAGTGCCATCTTGGCAAATACTACGATGCAGAGTATGACTGCAAGGAGAAAATAAAGGGTAATGTCCATAGTTGTAGAATAAAATGATTAATTTAAATGAATGTTTCAGTCGTTGGTTCGCTCCACGGTGATAATGGTGCTTTCTCTTCCCACCACAATGACGTTGGCACCGACGGGGATGTCGGCAGAGCCTCTGGTGACAGCCTTCCACACGTCACCGTCTATGGCTACGTGTCCGAAACCCTGGGCACAGACGGTCTCCGTAACACGTCCTGTGCGTCCCATCAGGGCGTCGGCGTTGCTCACACGATGCGGTTCGCCTTTGTGAAGATAGCGAAGTGCGAAGGGACGCACCTGAAAAATACTCAATGCTGTGACAATACCGAAGACGGCAAGCTGGATGTAGAACCCTGTGAAGGGGGAGACAACGGCAGCGCCGCAGGCTCCGATGGCGAAGCAGATGATGAAGAAGTCGCCCGAGGAGAGTTCCAATATCAGTCCTAAAACGGCCACGACCGCCCATACTTGCCACATGTTTGCTGAAAGATACTCAATCATAATTTATAGTGGTTTATTGATAATGATTATTACTTCATATTTATTGTCATAGCGAAAGGACAAACTCGTCCCATTCCCGAGTGGAACCTTTCTTGCCGAAAATCTTCTGATAGAGTCGGCTGCGGGTAGATGCGACGCTCTCTTTCGAGTGGGCCGTCAGCGTTGCGATGTCCTTGGGAGCAATGCGAGCCTTGGTTAGCAGGCAGACGCGATAGTCCTGTTCGCTGAAGCGGTAGAGGCTGTAAAGTTTCTCTGTAAAACCGGCATACACCTTATTTATTAATTCAGATAATTCTTTCCAGTCATTTTCATCCATATTTCTTCCCTCGGTCAGCAATCTTTTTGCTTTCAGATAGATTTCCGACTCAAAGAGAATGGCCTCGGCCTTTTCTCGTTTCTCGTTTTCAATGGTGGCAATGGTGTTGGCATAATCCAACCTTGCCTTCTTTTCTTCCAGTTCCAGTCGAAGCATGGAGTTCTCGTTGCCCAGTTTATGGATAATGTTTTCCAGTTCAGCTATCTTCTGTCGGTTCTGTTCGATACGCTCCTGTCCGTGTGCCTGCTGCTCATCTTTCATCTCTCTGATTTTAGCCAGTCGTTGCTCCAGTTCCATGATGCGTCGACGGCTATTCTGAACGGTCAGCACAAACAGAACTATATAGGTAACGGTTCCGAAGAGAATCAAGAACCACTCACGCTGAGAAAGGATGGCAGTTATTTCGTTCATGGTGGCAAAAGTAGTACTTTTTTCTCATATCTGCAAGTATTTTGGTTTGCAAAACTTTTCATTTTCTATGATAGTTCGCAAAAGTTTTCATGCTCAGCTTTCATCACCAGTCTTTTGGGCTGAAATGCGTTAATCTTCCAAATTGGCACTTCAAAATGAGAAGAAATGTAAGTTTTCCTTTTGCACTTTACTCATTTTTTCGTAACTTTGCACCCACTATGCCGTTTCATGTGCCAATAAACATATTGGATTTCATCTTCAAGGGGATGCTCATTGGGATGATAGCCTCGGCTCCAATGGGGCCAGTCGGTGTCCTTTGTGTGCAGCGTACTTTAAAAAAAGGACGTTGGTATGGGTTTGTTACAGGTATAGGTGCTGCCGCCAGCGATATTATCTATGCTGCCATCACAGGTTTTGGTATGGCGTTTGTCATGGATTTTATCAATAACACCCAGAATAGGTTCTATCTGCAAATCATCGGTTCGCTGATGTTGTTGGGCTTTGGTTGGTACACCTATCGTACAGATCCGACAAAGAAGATGCACCATTCAAGCCAAAACAAAGGAACGCTGACTTATAATACTGTGACAGCGTTCCTTGTGACCCTTTCTAATCCACTAATCGTATTTCTTTTTATGGCTCTCTATGCCCAGTTTGCTTTTGTGCTACCTGACCACCCCTTTGAGATGGTCGTTGGCTTCTTGAGCATCGTGGGCGGAGCATTGCTTTGGTGGTGGGGCCTGACTTGGCTTGTCGATAAAATACGCACTAAGTTTGACGAAAACGGCATCCGCATTATCAATCAAATTATTGGCGTTGCTGTGATTATCGGTTCCATTATTATGTTGTTAGGAACCACCACTAATTTACTGCGCTTCTGAGTCTATTTCTTGGGATTGCTTGTCTTACTAAACTTTTCCACTGTTTCAGCTAAAGCACGGGGATTGCCCATGTCAAAGCGTTCGCCTTGCAGGCGTACACCCATCATTCCGGAGCGTTGCCTAACAGCTTCCAAAGCTGAGGTAAGTTCTATCTCGTGTACTAAGTCGCCCTCTTCATCGGCTTTCCGAATGTCGGCTTCCAGTTGTTCGAACACTTCGGCCGTGAGGATATACTGGCCAAAGACTGAGCAGTATTCCTTTTCTCCGTCTTTGCCACGAACACCGAGAAATTCTTCACTATAGGCAGCCGTGGGCTTCTCTTTCAACACCGATACGTTCAGGTATTTGTAGTCCTTGTCTTCCCACACGCCGCTCATGATGCCAAAATGGCTCACGGTGCTGACGGGGACAGGGTAGAGACCCACCGTAAGGCGGTTGAAACGTTCATAGCTCTCGATGAGCTGCAGGGCACAAGGCTTGTTGGATGTGGTACGATAGAGCGTGTCGCCCAACATGAGCAGCACTGGCTCTCCGTGGGCAAACTGTACAGCCTGATAGACAGCATGGCCGAAACCACGCTTCTCGTGTTGATAGACGTAATGTAAGCGCTTGCCGATGCTAAGTATCTTGTTTTCATACTCTTGACTCTCGGAATTGAGCTTATGCAGATGCTCATCAGAAAGAGGACGTTCAAAGAAATCTGCATACAGTTGGCGTTCTTCCTCTGAGCCAAGAACGAGGCAAATCTCCTCGATACCACTGTTAATTAGTTCTTCAAGTAGAATCAGGATAACCGGACGAACCATGCCGTCAGGGCAAGGAATGGGGAAGAAATCCTTTTTCAGACAACGAGTGGCTGGATAGAGCCTGGTGCCGAAGCCTGCAACAGGGATGATAGCACGCCGCACGGTGTGCAGAGGATTTAACGTCAGCGTATAGGCGGGCATGCCCAGAGACTCCAGATAGCCTTGCAACTGCTGTTGCGTTGATGCGTCTTTGGCAAGGAATTGTACTGAACCGTCACCATGAGAGCCTACGCCCTTGCCGCCCCAAGTGAGCGACTTGATATGTTCGTCTTTCAGTACAGCCTTCAACTTGGGTGATGTAAGTTCTTGGGGACACATCGGCGCCACCTGACGGTCGAAAACTTCTTCTGCCTCAGTCATGAGTTTTCCTAACATCTCGGCATTTCCTTCGGCCATATACTTGATTGCCTTTTGCACGATTTCCTGGTTTTTCACACCCAGCGCATCGTGCTCCTGACGCTCTTTTTCGTTTGAAGGGAATGGATAGGCCTTGTTCAGGTCCCGGAGAATCTTGATGGTGTCCTTCACGCCACACAGATCGGCAAACACCCAATAGAGGTGCTTCTTTACATTCAGCGTCTGCACTTCCACCTCATCGCCGTCGAAAGTCATCAGCGAAGGCTTCACACCGAAGGCACAAGCCTGATCTAATCGGCCACAACGGCTGCTGGTGCGCAGTTCACCTAAATAGGCGATATTCATCTCGCCCATTGTGTTGAGGTTTAGCTTATATATAAGATTGAACGCGCGTGCCACGAGCACACAAATAGCTGCACTCGACGAGAGACCGCTCTTCATGGGAAGTGTCATGTCGGTAATGCGGATGCGAACGCCACCCACCTTATACCATTCCAGCATGTAGGAGGCCACGCCGGCGCAGTAGCAGAAGAAAGATCCCGACTTGGCAATCCGTTTCAGCTCCTGTTCGTCCATACGGCAGGCAAAGTCGTTCCACTTGCCACTGATCTGGTTGGCGGAACTCTGTACTTCGAAGATGCTCGATTTCTCAACTTCGGCATAGATACCCTGTTCTATACCTGTTACTATAGCAGCACCGGCAGGAATGTCGGCATTCATTGTGCGGTAGTGTCCAGCCCAGTCTGTATGCTCACCGAAAAGACAGAGACGACCTGGTACGAATAGCTTTAGCATATAAGTGTTTCTTAGTAGTTATTGACATTATTTTCATGCAAAGGTACGTATTTTTATTTTAGTAGAAAGGGCAAGTAACGATTTTTTTGGTGCAATTGAGATAAAAAAAGTTAAAACTGCAATAAAGGAGTGAACTAAAGTCCTGTAACTCACGGAAAAGCAGTACCTTTGCACCCGCTTTATGTACACACAGTTCACATAATGTCCAATTTTATTAATTAACAAACAACATTTTAAGTAATTATGTCTGAATTAACAAAGAACGTGATGCCGCTCGAAGGATTCGATTGGGATGCATTCGAGAATGGTACCACTGCGAACGTGAGCAAGGAAGAACTTGACCGCGCTTACGACGAAACCCTGAACAAGGTGGCCGACCATCAGGTGGTCGACGGCAAGGTGATCTCTGTCGATAAGAAAGAGGTTGTCGTCAACATCGGCTACAAGAGCGACGGTATTATCCCCGCTTCTGAATTCCGCTACAATCCCGACCTGAAGGTGGGTGACGTTGTAGAGGTCTATGTGGAGAGTGCTGAGGATAAGAAGGGTCAGCTCCTTCTCTCTCACAAGAAGGCTCGCCTGTCGAAGGCTTGGGATCGCGTCAATGCAGCTCTCGAGGAGCAGCAGGTCATCCAGGGATTCATCAAGTGCCGCACGAAGGGCGGTATGATTGTCGACGTGTTCGGCATCGAGGCTTTCCTGCCCGGTTCGCAGATCGACGTTCACCCCATACGCGACTACGATCAGTTCGTAGGCAAGACCATGGAGTTCAAGGTGGTGAAGATCAACCAGGAGTTCCGCAATGTGGTTGTTTCGCACAAGGCTCTTATCGAGGCTGAACTCGAAGCTCAGAAGCAGGAGATTATCTCTAAGCTGGAGAAGGGCCAGATTCTCGAAGGTACTGTCAAGAACATCACGAGCTACGGCGTGTTCGTAGACCTCGGTGGTGTAGACGGACTCATTCATATCACCGACCTCAGCTGGGGCCGTGTTGACGATCCTAAGAAGGTGGTCGAGCTTGACCAGAAGATCAATGTCGTTATCCTGGATTTCGACGAGGAGAAGAAGCGTATTGCTCTCGGCCTGAAGCAGCTCACTCCGCATCCTTGGGATGCTCTGGATGCTGACCTCAAGGTGGGTGACAAGATTACCGGTAAGGTGGTTGTCATTGCTGACTATGGTGCATTCGTTGAGGTGCAGCCTGGTGTCGAGGGTCTCATTCACGTTTCAGAGATGTCTTGGAGCCAGCACCTGCGTAGCGCTCAGGAGTTCCTGAAGGTAGGCGACGAGGTAGAGGCTGTTATCCTGACCTTGGACCGCGACGAGCGCAAGATGTCGCTTGGCATCAAGCAGCTGAAGGAAGATCCTTGGGAGACCATCGAGGTGAAGTATCCTATTGGCTCGAAGCACACCGCAAAGGTTCGCAACTTCACCAACTTCGGCGTATTCGTCGAGCTGGAGGAGGGTGTCGATGGCCTGATTCATATCAGCGACCTCTCTTGGACCAAGAAGGTGAAGCACCCCAGCGAGTTCACACAGGTGGGCACTATGATCGATGTTGTTGTGCTCGATATCGACAAGGAGAACCGTCGTCTCAGCCTTGGTCACAAGCAGCTTGAGGAGAATCCTTGGGATGTCTTCGAGGGACAGTACACCGTTGGATCGGTTCACACTGGTAAGATTACTGAGTTGCTCGAGAAGGGTGCAGTTGTTCAGCTCGCAGAGAATGTCGAGGGCTTCGCAACTCCGAAGCACCTGGTGAAGGAAGATGGCTCACAGGCTCAGCTGGGTGAGGAACTTCCCTTCAAGGTGATTGAGTTCAACAAGGATTCCAAGCGTATCATCCTGTCTCACAGCCGCACCTTCGAGGATGCTCAGCGTGAAGAGAAGCGTGCTGCCCGCAAGGCTGCTGCTCCCCGTCAGAAGAAGGATGAAGCTCCGAAGATTGAGAATGTTGCAGCTTCCACCACGCTCGGTGATATCGACGTGCTGGCTCAGCTCAAGGCTCAGATGGAGAAGGGCGAGTAATTGGAAAAATAAGAGAATAAAAAACTGATATTATAAAAAGGACTGCGCATTGTTGTTGGCAAGAAGACACATTGCGCGGTCCTTTTTCTTTCTTTTATTAGCTTATTCTTTTATTCATTACTTTTTCCTCCTCTTTTTTTATTCTTTTATTATTAAATCCTTTTTTCTATTATTTTCTTTTGAACGGTCTTGTATTGGAAGGTGGAGCCATGCGAGGGCTCTTCACAAGTGGCATCATTGATGTGATGATGGAACATAACGTATGGCCCGATGGAGTCATCGGCGTATCGGCAGGTGCAGCATTTGGCTGTAACATGAAGTCACGCCAACCCGGACGCGCTATTCGCTATAACATGCGCTTTGCTAACGACAGCCGTTACAGCGGATGGCGTTCACTATTCACCACAGGCAACTACTTCAATGCAGAATTTGCCTACCACACCATGCCTACTTCCCTCGACCTGTTCGATGATGAGGCCTTCGAAAAGAATCCTATGGCGTTCTATGCTGTATGCACCAATGTAGAGACTGGCGAGGCCGTCTATAAGAAGTTGGAGAAAGCAGAGCGTGATACCTACGATTGGATACGTGCCTCTGCCTCTATGCCACTTCTATCACGGGTGGTAGAACTTGAAGGCTATCGGTTGCTTGATGGAGGTGTGGCCGACAGTATCCCTTTAGAACGTTTCGAACAGATGGGTTATGATAACAATGTGGTCATCCTCACTCAGCCGGAAGGCTACCAAAAAGCTCACAATCCTTTCATGCCACTAATGCGTTTGGCCCTGCACAGCTATCCTCGCATGATTGAAGCTATGGATCATCGGCATCTCATGTATAACCGCCAATTGAAATATGTACGCGAAGCTGAGCGTGAGGGCCGCTGCCTCGTTATCCGTCCAGACGAAAAAATCCCCATTGGCCACGTTTCTCATGACCCCGACGAGATGCGACGTGTCTATGATATCGGATATGCAGCCGGCCAAAGAATGATTAGCGAGATAAAAAAGTTCTACGACAAGTAAGGGAAGATTAGTAGCCAAAAACGTTAATCTTCCAAAATCGCTTTCTTATATCGGCTTTATTGTGTAACTTTGCTGTTGAATATGAGAATAGACATCATCACCGTACTGCCCGAGATGCTTGAGGGCTTCGTACACGAAAGCATTCTGGCCCGTGCAGAGAAAAAAGGGCTGGCTGAAATACGTTTGCACAATCTGCGTGACTATACATTAGATAAATGGCGCCGTGTGGATGACTATCCCTACGGCGGCTCTGCCGGTATGGTGATGCAATGTGAGCCTATTGATCGCTGCATCACAGCCTTGAAGGCCGAGCGTGACTATGACGAGGTTATCTTCACGTCGCCAGACGGTGAACGTTTCGACCAGCATATTGCCAACGAGTTATCGCTCAAGGGAAATTTGATTATCCTCGCCGGACATTACAAAGGTATTGACCAGCGTGTACGCGATCATCTTATCACTCGTGAAATCAGCATTGGCGACTTTGTGCTGACTGGTGGCGAGCTTGTTGCAGCAATGATTGCCGATGCGGTGGTACGCGTAGTGCCAGGAGTTATTGGCGACGAGCAGAGTGCGCTGAGCGATTGCTTCCAGGATGATATCCTTGCGGCTCCCATCTATACCCGACCAGCCGACTATAAAGGTTGGAAAGTGCCGGAGATACTGCTCAGCGGCAATGAAGCAAAGATACGAGCTTGGGAACTTGACCAAGCAATAGAACGTACTCGTCGTCTACGACCGGATTTGCTTAAATAACGTGAGTTAGACGAATTTAGAAGAGGGTTATTTGATTGTCGATAGCCCTCTCACATGCTTTCCCTGTTATACCTTTCGCTTTCCCTTCTCGGGCAACAGCCAAAAACTCGCGTTTTATTAATCCAAATCGAAGTATTAGCTAACCTATTTAATAGTAAAATGTGTGGTTTTGCTGAGTAAAATGTGTGGTTTTGCTGAGTAAAATGTGTGGTTTTGCTGAGTAAAATGTGTGGTTTTGCTGAGTAAAATGTATGGTTTTGCTGAGTAAAATGTGTGGTTTTGCTGAGTAAAATGTATGGTTTTGGTATTAGATACATTAAGCCATTTCTCAGAATGGGTCATTGATTACGCTGTTGCTCTGTTGTACAAGTATAATTGCACAGCAACGACAAAGCGTTAGTTAAATAGAAGTATAAGGTAAAAGAAAAGAGGTAAAAGAATCTTCCTTTACCTCTTTTTTCGCTTTATTACCTTCTAATTTTTCCTATTTTTTCGCCTTGAACATCTCTGCCTGCTGGCTGATGAGTTCTTTGTCATTGAAGTAGTCTATCCGCATGGCCTTGCGTACTTCGTCCATAGTCTGTGCGGCCACTTCGCGAGCTTGCTCCGTTCCTTTTCTCAGGATATTGTAGATTTCAGGAATATCCTGTTCGAACTCATGGCGACGCTGGCGCATAGGCTCCAGGAACTGTGTCAGCACCTGATTGAGGAACTTCTTACATTTCATATCGCCCAGACCACCGCGACGATAGTGATCCTTCAGCTCGTCCAGATTCTTGTATTCCGGCCAGAAGTTGGCAAAGTCTTCATCGGTAGAGAAAGCGTCAAGATAGGTGAAGACAGCATTGCCCTCCACATTGCCTGGGTCATCGACACGCAGATGGTTAGGGTCGGTGAACATGGAGCGAACTTTCTGCCATACCTCATCAGCCGAGTCAGAGAGGTAGATGCAGTTGCCTAACGACTTAGACATCTTCTCCTTGCCATCGGTGCCCGGCAGACGGCGGGCCGTCAAATTCTCAGGAAGCAGGATATTAGGTTCAACCAGAACTTCTGCATAAACCTGATTAAAGCGTCGAACCAGTTCGCGAGTCACCTCCAACATGGGTTCCTGATCTTCGCCGGCAGGGACTGTCGTTGCCTTGAACAGCGTAATATCAGCAGCCTGACTGACAGGATAGCAGAAGAATCCTAAGGGGATATTGGCCTCGAAGTTGCGCATCTTGATTTCCGTCTTCACCGTCGGATTACGCTGTACGCGAGAAACGGTGATTAGGTTCATCAGATAGGTGGTCAGCTCTGCCAGTTCTGGAATCTGACTCTGGATGAAGAGTACACATTTATTGGGATCCAGTCCGGCTGCAAGGTAGTCAAGTGCTACATTGATAATGTTCTGACGGATCTTCTCTGGATTATCGGCATTGTCAGTTAAAGCCTGCACATCGGCCATGAAAACAAACATGCGGTCGTAGTCACCCGCATTTTGCAACTCTACGCGACGACGGAGTGAACCTACGTAATGCCCTAAATGGAGCTTACCCGTAGGACGGTCGCCAGTAAGAATAACTTTTCCCATATTTCCTTTTTATAATCTAATAGTTTTTGTTCTTTGCTATTTACCAGTCATCATTCTCATTGCCCACAAGGCCGTTCTTGATGGCTTCTTCGATTTTGTCAAGCACCACGTTGGAGTAGGCATGCGTCATCACAAGCGCCTTGGCGCTGGTGCGCTTGGCACCGTGAGAGTCTTTCTCAACGAAAGGATAGCAGGTGTTCAACGGCCATACCTCATCGTAGAGATCACGATTGGTAATGTTCTGTTTCTTGCGCTTCTGATCATCAAAGGTGCCGGCATCCTTGTCAAGAAGGGCACCCAGCACGCCACCGCTTATGTCGCGCAGGATGTCGAAATTCTGAACTGTATAAGTGACGCGAAGCTTCCCTTCCTTGATGTCAATCTTGATGATAGGCGTGATGCTGACACTATACTGGTTCAACCCACCCGTATGGGTGGCAATGTTCTCCATCGTAGCATTGATAATGATGCAACCAGACTCCTTGTCATTCAGGGTGATGGCCTGCTTGTCCTTGAAGGTGGCTGTCACCCAGTAGTTCGCCAACACATAAAGCTGCTGTTTGGTCTTGCCTGGAGCCTCGATGATTTGCTGATAGGTGAGCCCCTGGTTCTTGTCGAGCGTAATATCCTTGGCAATATTGGCGGCAGCGTCAACCCACTTCTCGCCATACTTCGATTTGGCGTATTTCTCTAGATCGGCAGGCTTCAGAATCTGAGCTTGAGTTGCCAATGAGCCGCAAAAAAGAATCGCGGCGAGCATTCCGAAGAACTTCTTGTTCATTTTTATAAGATAAGTTTATTTAGATGAATTTTGCGTGCAAAGGTAATCAAAAGTTATCAAAAAGACGAAAGACCAGCCATTTTTTCGTCTTGAAACAGCAAATCTGTGCAAGGAATCTTGCTCCAAGCGAAAAGTGGAAGCAGTTCCTGAGCTGTTATTGGAGTAGGCTCTGGCAGTAATCCTGCCTGCCAAGCTAACAGTCCAATCACCTGTGTTGGTTCAATATGACGACGTAATGAATCCATATCGAGGCTTTTGTCACGCTTGGAAAGCCGTTGGTGTGCTGCATTACAGAGAAGTGGCAGATGATAGAAGTGGGGTGGGGTGAATCCTAACAGCGAGGCAACGTACATCTGTTGCGGTGACGACAGGAGCAGGTCACGCCCCCGCACTACCTCTGTGACTCCCATCAGCGCATCATCGATGACTACCACCAATTGATATGCCCAAGCCCCGTCTTTGCGGCGGATGATAAAATCGCCCACTTGACGGGCCAAGTTAATGCTCTGTGCCCCATAGTGACCATCGACAAACGTCATTTCCAGGTCGGGGACCATCAATCGTGTGGCAGCACTTTTCCCCGGTTGAGGAGGCAAATTCCTGCACGTACCTTTATATACCACGCGACCATCGCTCTCATGGGGGGCCTGTGTGGCTAATATGTCGTTTCTGGTGCAATAGCAAGGATAGGTCAAATGCCTATCTTCGAGTAATCTGAAATAGTGCTCATAGACGTCCGATCGTTGACTCTGATAAACAGGAACGCCATCCCATTCCAGTCCCAGCCATTGCAAATCATCCATCAGCAAGTCGGCATACTCTTGCTTCGACCTGTCTGGATCTATATCCTCAATTCTCAGCAACCATTCCCCGCCCTTACTTTTCACGGACAGCCATGATAGTAACGCACTGAACACATTGCCTAAATGCATGCGTCCTGTTGGTGAGGGTGCGAATCTTCCTTTTTCAGTCTTCTCCATCTATTTATGTGCGACAAAGCCTGCTCCTACCTTTTCGATACCTTCAATTGCGGATATCACCTGAGATATGTTTGCAAAGTTAGATGTTTTTTCTGAATCACGCAAACTTTTTTAGCTATAGTCCGTAAATTATTGATTTCATCCAAAATGTCCTGAGCGGCATTGACGGCCTTGCCGTGATAATTTGTAGCGTGAAAGTTTATGTTTTTCCGGTTGCAGTACACATGTTCTCGGTGTGGAAACACATGTTCTCGGTGCAGAAATATAAAATTGCTCGAAGGAGCAAAACAAAGGTGTAAAATAGTCGCCGCTTTCCCACCATTTGACGCAAAAGCGGCGATGACAGTTAAAACAATGACGTTTCGCATAGTATTTTGAAAAAAATATAAAAAAGTTTTGCTAATTCACAATTATTAATTAACTTTGAAGCCGATTTGAATCAATGAGTTACAAAAAAGACTCTAAAAACCTACTTTTCAGTAATCAATTAACTAAGACGATAAATATTCTACTATGTTTTTCATAGGCAACATATTCGGAAGTATTCTATGGGGAGCACTCATTTCTATCGTGATTACATCCCTTGTTTTTCTTGTATGCCATCTTCTTGACCGTGGACATTCGCCATTGACATACATCGTGTTGGCCGTACTCCTTTTCTTTACTGGATTCCAGTCTACAATGATGGTCGGAGCCATGTATGTAAAAGGGATTGCTTCTGACATAGGCGATTATGCCACCATGCTTGTTGATTCAGGGGAAAACATGGCTGGAGAAGTGGCAGACTTCAACGAATTGCGCAATCAAATAGAAGCAGAGTTTCCTCTGGCAAGCACATTACTTGACAACATTGACACAAGTGGTCTGCA
>Ga0326511_10002214_pt1 | contig 15944 bp, 18 predicted proteins | sample 0_2496_0518_D_FD_203701 | JGI IMG/M metagenome (GOLD analysis project Ga0326511, IMG submission 203701) | Bovine rumen microbial communities from UC Davis, California, United States - 0_2496_0518 | ecosystem: Host-associated > Mammals > Digestive system > Stomach > Rumen | place: USA...
TGAGCGTCTTGATATTACTGGTATTCCTGCAAATACGTACTTTGAACTGACCGCTCAAAGCAATGATCTTGGGAAAGCATCACGCGCCGCTCAGATTCCTGATGATCCGTATAAACTGTATCTCGTAAGAACTGCTTAAATAAAAAGGAGCAACCTTCATGGTTGAAAACAAAGACATGCAAGACCTAATTCCATTTATCGTCCTTGGTGGCTTGGGCGGTGCTGTACGCTCGCTCAATGAGAACGAGACGTGGAAAGCCGTCCTAGTCCGCATCGTCACTGGCTCGTTCTTCGCCACGCTCGGCGGGCTGTTGTCCGAAGTTACCGGATTCCCTCTGAGCGTTCAGTATGCCATCGCCGGAGCTATCGGCTGTTGCGCGTCTGAAATCATGAGGAGCGTCCAAAAGCATCTTCCTTCCGTGATTGGAAAGAAGATTGACCCCGACACATTGACTCATGTTGATAAATCCGCTGAGTCTGACTAAAAAGCAAAGAGCTGTTGCCCTCGCCGTCATCGCGGTGGGGGCATTACTTTATCTCTGGTTCATCAAGCCCGATGTACACGAAACAAAGCACATCACGGCTGTGGTCGAACAGCATAAACAAGAGGTAAAACATATTGAAAAGCACATCATTGAAATCCGTAAAGAGACCGATGCGAACATTCCTAAAGCTGAGTCTCTTGACATTGACCCTCTCGTTGATTGGTTCAACGGCTGGTTGGGCCGCATTGACTAAAATCAACGAAAATACAGCAACAATAACGAAAGATGACCTCAACAAAATACGGCAAACGATTAAAGAAGCTGAGTACCTTAGAACAGCGCTTGCTAGAGAACGTGCCGCCTATGACGAACTTGCAAGTGCAAGAACTTATCTCGACGCTGAAAGAAACGCCGAAGTTAAATCCCTCAGATCTGCACTGCGTGCAAAAGAGAGGAAGGAGCGACTTCCGCACCTCATCGTCTTTGCAGAGACGACCCGCAGCCGACAGTACGCGAGTGATTACCGCCTCGGGATACGTCTGGAATGGAGACTTTTCTAATGAAAGCAACAGAAGCAAGAATGGGAGACCTTCACGGCCTCACCGCCGAACTGCTTATCACCCAGCTCGGCCAGATGCAGCGGGGCGAGATCGAACCCGACCCACGCCTTATAGCGAACGCGATTAAATTCCTCAAAGACAACAACGTAGAGTGTACCTCCGATGACATGAAGAACATGCTCGGCCTCGAAGGTCTCACCCTGCCTGAATTTAAAATCTCTGACCTCGAAGGAGTGTCCTAAATGCCGTTCTATACCATGCCGTCAGAAGCTGATCTGTCCTGCATCGCCTACAAAGGCCTTGCAGATAACTACCTCAATGAGCTTGCCGCACAACTCGGCAAAGAGCCTGAGCAGATCAACGCCTGCATCATCAAGGCCGTTCTCAAAGCCTCCCTGAAAGACAACATCTTCACACAGGTCTTTAAAGACAGTCTTGACACCCCCAGAGCCGTCTTCGGCATGTCCGTCAGCGGCTGCGTCTCTTTTGCCGAGACATCCGGCGTAGACCCGATGATGCGCGTCAAGTGGGCGCGTGCTCACAAGCTGCTGTTCGTCATGCTGCGCCGCGCTACGGGCCTCACACCGTGGTGCTACTCAGACAGTCGCAACGGCAAGGCTAACCGGCTCCTGACATGGTTCAACTTCAAGCATATCCCGGAGAAAGACATCACAATCAATGGCGTCCTCTTCAACTATTACGAACACCAGCTACCCGTGGCAGAATCCGAAGCTGAGTGATTTCCGGGCGTTCCTTTACGTCGTCTGGAAACACCTCGCTCTTCCTGACCCTACGCCGCTCCAGTACGACATCGCCAACTACCTCCAGACAGGCCCCAAGCGAAAGATCATCCAAGCCTTTCGAGGCGTCGGCAAAAGCTGGATAACATCAGCCTATACCCTCTGGAGATTGTACTGGAATCCGCAGCTCAACATCCTCGTCGTCTCTGCGTCCAAGGAACGCGCAGATGCGTTCTCCACCTTCACTATGCGCCTCATCTCTGAGATGGACATCCTCAGTCCCCTCATGCCTGACTTTGCCCGTGGACAGCGTTCCTCAAAGATCGCTTTCGACGTTGGCCCTGCCCGTGCCTCACACGCTCCAAGCGTCAAGAGCGCGGGCATCTTTGGTCAGATCACCGGAAGCCGTGCAGATATTATAATTGCCGATGATGTCGAAATATCAAATAACTCATACACCCAGATGATGCGCGACAAACTCAGTGAAGCCGTCAAGGAATTTGACGCCATCCTCAAGCCCGAAGGTGATACCGAGATCACATACCTGGGTACGCCTCAGGTCGAAATGAGCCTTTACAACACTCTCCGTGATCGTGGCTACTCAACGCGCATCTGGCCCGCCCGTGTGCCTGACAACGCCAAGCGCCTCGTCTACGGTGAACGCCTTGCCCCATACATCGCAAAGATGGAGAACACAGGCCATACCACCGACCCACAGCGCTTCTCTGACGGTGATCTTCGTGAGCGTGAAGCGTCCTATGGACGTTCAGGCTTTGCCCTCCAGTTCATGCTCGACACCTCACTCAGCGATGCAGAGCGCTTCCCTCTTCGCCTCTCTGATCTGTCCGTCATGCCTCTTGACAAAGAAGTTGCCCCTGAAAAAGTCGTCTGGTCCTCTGGCCCGGAACTGCTTATCAAAGACCTTCCAAGCGCGGGCTTTACTGGTGACGGGTATCACCGTCCTATGGCCGTGCAGGGCGAGTTCAGAGAGTACACAGGCAGCGTCATGTTCATCGACCCCTCAGGCCGAGGCAAAGACGAGACTGCTTACGCCGTCGTCAAAATGCTCAACGGGCAGCTCTTCGTCACCGCCTGCTGCGGCCACACAGACGGCTATGCAGAGCGCGGCATGAGGCATCTTGTTCGAGTCGCTAAAGACAACAACGTTAATCGTATCCTCATCGAAAGCAATTTTGGCGATGGTATGTTTCAAGAACTGCTCAGACCCTATCTCAACGAGGAATACCCTGTCGCTACCGAGGAAGTACGAAGTTCAAAGCAAAAGGAACTCCGCATTATCGATACCCTAGAGCCAGTAATGAATCAGCACCGTCTGATCTTCGACCGTTCTGTGATCGAAGAGGATTATCGCTCTATCGAGAAATATCCCGAAGAGCGGGCCAGAGAATATCTTCTTGGCTACCAGATGACCCGCATCACCCGCGAGCGCGGTGCTCTCATCCATGACGACCGTCTCGACGCCCTAGCAGGAGCCGTGGCCTATTGGGTCAACGTCATGGGCGTAGATCAGCAGGCCCAGATCGAAGAACAGCGGCAGGAAGACTTCAAAGCTGCCGTAGAGATATTCACAACTGATGAGCGCAACTCCGAAGCATTTGATCTCTTCTGTATGCTCGGTGACGCTCAGAAAGCACAAAAACTGACAGGAGGTAAAAAACACACGTGGGGCAACCCGCGACAAATCCGATATGAAGAAAAGAAAAAAGGTCCGTATTCGCGACTACGAAAAAGAATATAGAGAATATCAGGGCACCCCTGAACGTCTCAAATATCAGGCCGAGTGTCACAAAGCCCGTCGTATGCTCGGTCTCAAGACAGGCGACCCGCGAGAAGCCGACCACATCAAAGCATGGTCCAAGGGAGGCAAGACAACCAGAAGCAACCTCCGAGCCGTGAGCCGCACTACCAATCGAAAGAAGTGGGCACACTAAATGTGCTGGCCTATCTTTGGAGCCGCTGGAGCGACGATGAGCGCGGGGGCTGCCTCCACCCTCAGCATTCTTAACACCGTCGCTTCCGTCGGCTCCGTTGTTATGAACTACATGGGCCAGATGCAGCAGGCCGCCGCACAGGAAGCCTATTATCAGGCCAACAAACAGGCCAGCGACACCGCGACAGCTGACAGCTATCGTCAGACCCTTGAACAGCAGAGACTCGACCAGGCCAACGACGCCCGTAAGACAAACTCCTACCTGCTCCAAGCCAGACAGAACGTCGGCACAGCCCTCGCATCCAATCAGAACGAGGGCAACAGCCTCAACATGACCCTCCGTGATCTCATGGGACAGGCCGACAGGAATATCGCTCTGACCGAAGCTGATGCTGCCATCCGCGACCAGAACGTCCAGAACCAGCTCGCCGCCATCGGTGCGCAGGGTGCAAACCGTGTCGCCTCCGTACAGCGCGGCCAGTCCCCCAACTTCCTGAGCATGGCGATCTCTGGCCTCGGTACTTATACACAGTCCCGACTCAGCTCCAAGCAGTTCCAGTACAGCAATCCTATGACGCAGACCAGACAGCCCCAAGCCTATTGGGACATCTATCCCAAGGCAAGAGGAGGCAGATAAATGAGAGTAGTCCGCAACATTGAACCCCGCGTCGTGACCGAACAGCAGCGGCGCGTTTTCGACACCTTCATCCGTCCGACCATCAACGAAGACAAGCGCATGTTTGAGCTGGCCGATACCCTCAACAAGATCGCGCCCGTCATCCGCAACTACAAGGACGAAGCAGATCAGGCCCGTTACAACAAAGAAGTAGCTGAGGGCTATGCCGCTTCTGCCAACTTCAAGCCTGATGAAGTCCCCGCAGATCGCTTCTACCGCTATTCCTCCGTCAACGCCAACGAGTACGCCAAACGCTCACGGGCATTCCAGCACGGCGTGAACATCCACGAAGCCGAAGCTCTGGCAAACACCCTCCCCACCGCTGCCGACGAATGGTTTAGGACCCAGAGCTACAATGGCCGCCGCATCTTCGAGATCGACGACCCCGTTCAGTTCAACGAAGCCTATCGCTCCTTCATTCGCCAGTATATCCAAGGCGAGACCGGCGGCAGCATGGACCCGCAGATTTATCAGAAATACTTGCAGGGACCGATAAGCCAGACAGAACATAACGTCACACAGCAGTTTCTAAGTGAACGCCGAAAATATATGGAGAATAAGGCGTCCTCCGCTTTTACCCGAGCCATGAACAGCTCAGTCTTTACGACATTCCGATCTGATGCGTATTTCGATGACCGGGATAAATGGAAAGCTGAGAACATTCCTGTCTTTGTCGCTCAGTCCATCGCTCTGTCAAATACCATCGGGGACACAAAAGCAGGAAACGTCGCTTCCAATCTTATCGATTCCTATATCGCAGATGCTTCCAGTGAAAATGAGCTGAACGATCTTCTGGCGATGGCAAAAGCCAACCCTCTTATCTGGGACAACGCTGAAAACCAGAAGCAGATCAACAAAGCTGTACGCTATCAGGCCCTTGCCATTCGACAGCAGGAACAGCGTGAACTTACAGAAGCACGGCGTGTTGCAAAAGAACGCCAGTATGAAGAACGTCAGGAAAGAAATGATGAGGCTGATGACTGGTGCGCCAAAAATCCGAACGCCTCTTTTGAGGATTTCATGAGAGATCATCCTGAATACAATGAAGGTTTTGGCCGAAAACTCTACACAAGAGCCATCAGCCCGTACAGACAGCTCCGCAGAGAACGCGAAGCCGATGTACGTGATCTCAACTATTCCCCCGAAGAGACACGGAAAATGTACGAAAAAGGTGAGATCAGCAAAAACGCCTATGAAGACGCTGTTAAAAAGCGTGACTCGCAAATCTGGAAGTACAAGGCCAATATTGCTAGTGCAATCCAAAAGAAATTCATGCCTCCTGCTGAATCTCCTGAACTGAATCCGACCATCGAATTCACACAAAGTGCTGCTCTAAAATTCACACAGGAAGCTATGGAAGCTCAAGGAGCAATCGCGCTTCTGGAAGCTGGTAAAACTGTCCCGCCAGAAGTAACCTCCAAGATCATCAGCAATGTGCAGATGCGCATGGACCAGACCTTCCCGCTTCAAGACCTCGTGAAAGAAGTGGTCGATTACCGTCTTAAATCAGAGAATTTCTCCCAGACAGACCCGCAGCGAGCGCCTGAACGCTACTCTGCTTTTATCAAAGAAGTCCGCGAACTTGGCAGGGATGACATCAACACAGCCGCTAAGACAGGCTTTGAATACATTGGTGATACTGTTATCAGTCAGGGTTCCTGGCCTACGTTCGATGTTTTCTGCAATGATCTTGAAACGCTTGGCGTTAATGTTAAAAAATTGCAGACTGAGATTCCAGCTCTGAAACTTCAATCAGGCATCGACAGCTTTGAAAAGCTGTTTGAATGTCTTGTTCTTTTAAACCTCAATAAATTAGAAGGAGGCACGACGAGTGCAGGAAACAAACCCAAACCTTCCAATGGTAGACCCGCTGGAAGAGCTGCGGATGATCGACCAGCAGCGGGAAGATCGACTGCTGATGAGGAACCAGCCGCAGACACCGACACCAACGGCGGTCTCGAATGATACACTGCAAATCCTGAGAGACGCAGGGCAGGGCGAAGTTGCTGATGCTCTCATGCCGCAGCCTGAACCCAAGCCGCCCATGCCGTTCACTGATGGCGTCAAAGGAACGCTTGGTGACATCGCTTCCTCTGCCGTAGGCGGTCTTACCACCGCTGTCGAAGACCTCGGCGAGATCGCGACGAACGTTGCTGATTTTCTTGTCGATAAAACTCTTGGCGGCCCGTTTGAGTACCTGACGGGCCACAAAATCGATTTCTTCGATGACAATCCAAACTACGCCGGGATGCTCACGCCTGACAATCTCAAGCCCAGAACACAACTCGGCCTCATGGCGCAATCAATGGTGAACTTCGGGACCAGAATCCTCGCCATGAACATCGTCGGCGCTGGTCTTGCCAAGGAATTCCCCGAAGCGCTTGACATCGTGACAAACATGTTTTCCAGAACACCGGAAGCATTGAACATCCCTGATCTTGGAACATTTGCTGCTCCTGTCGGTCTGCTGGACGCAACGCGCACAGCCGTGCCTCTTGTCACACGTGCTGATCTCGGTCTGGCTGGGGAAGGATTCATGCGCACAGGGACCGCACCTGTCGGCCCTCTTCTTTCGACCAATTCGACCGGACCAATGAGCACAGTGCAGTCCCTCCTCAACAAGACGCTGGACGGCGTTATCACCGGCGCTCTTGGCGACTTCACCAAACATCCCAAGGACACGCTGATCGACCCTGACGACCCGCTTATCAACCAGCCGTGGTACAAGGAAACGCTGGCAGAACTCTTTAACTCTGACCCTGATGACCCGCAGACGGTCAAGCGAGCGAAGAACATGCTCGCCTGGGTCGTTCCTAATGCTGTAACTTCATTCCTCATGGCCGGTCTTTCTGAATGGCGACAGCTCAGGAAGGCGAAGTCCGAAGCCGAAAGATTGCAGATCGCTAAAGTCATTCGTGATCGTACCGAATCCATCAAGAACGCCGAACACGTTGTTCCTGATGTTGATCGCGAGCAGATCACCAAAGATACCGTCAAGGCGTTCAAAGACAAGGTTGATAAAGGCTATAAGATCAACAGAGGCGAGCTGTCTGCGCCAAAGACACGTCTTAATCCCAATGATCTTGCTGCCCCCGCAAACAAGACCGTAAAACGTCTTGATTGGTGGGTGCGCTTCCGTGAGAACGCACGAAACCTAATATACGGCGATGAAGAAGTCGAACGCCTCGCAACCGAAGACGGTAATAAACTCGTCACCTCAATGGCACAGGCAAACCCCGACACGCGTAACCTTATCCACGCCTTAGGCTTTGAAGGCCGCACAGCCGGACTTGAACTGACCGAATCTGAGATCAACCTTGCTACAGTCATCCATAAGAAGCTGACGCCCGATCTGATCGCTGCTTACAACAGATACCACGATCTGATACGTGTTAAGGGCGCTGATCTGACTGACGCCTACTACAACCTGATCGACCATATCACCGCGATGGTTGAGGGACAGGAAGAGCTTCTTGGTGTTGGCGGCTGGGCTGGCCGTGCTCTGCGTGTCATGCGCGAGCTTGGCAAGCTAGGCAATTCAGACATCGACCTGAGTAATTTTGTTACGACAATTCCAGATCATGATACGCTCCGTCAGACGATCATAAAGAACTTCCCTGCCAATATGATCGATGATCTCGGCGCTGCGTTCACTGGCGCTGTCGATACATACAACGACGGACGTGCTGTATCTTGGCTTGCGAGCACCGTCAAAAATGCGATCAATGGCAAGGGCACGCCGATGACCTTCAAGGAAATGATGCTCGACATGGAAAAGAGCTGGACTTACATGTCCATGCTCTCTGGGTCAGCGACACACGTAGCCAACACCAGCGGCAACGCTATCAAGACCATCATTATCGACCCGATGGACCTGTACTTCTCCCGTCTCCTACCTACGGTCAATCCTCTTGCGACTGGCAGTCACTGGAATTTCAGCGAGGCCAATAAAGCGACGGCTGCCTATTACGGTGGTCTCTTCCGTGGATTTAAGACAGGTCTGCGGACCATGCGTGCTGCGTGGAAGTATGACACTTCTATCCTCTCCCCGCAGACAGGCATGAAATTCGATAACGGTGAGACCTTTAAATACAATCCCCTCTTCGGTGGTCCTGACGGCAATCTTCTCAAGAAGATCGTGGATGCTTCCGGAAGTCTTCTGAACATGGAGGATGAACTCTTCAAGCAAGGTGTTTACCGCGCTCAGGCTGAACTTCAAATATACGACTACATGAAAACAGCCGAAGCACAGGCAATCCTTGGCTCTAACCCGTCAGCAAGCACGATTCAGGAATTCAAGGAAGCTATTGTCGATAAGTTTTACGGCAGTCTGTTCATCGATAAAGATCACGCGATCAAAGGTGCAACTGCGACCGGATTCAGGGACGCAACCGGCATTCTCGACGCGAATAAAGCTCTTGAAGGAGCACTGCAATCGACGTGGAATAACACGCCGCAGAACAGCGCGGCATTCCAGGCAATTAAGTGGATTAGAAATATTCCCGGCGGCCATCACCTTATGCCCTTCACAAAGACCGTCTACAACATCGGACACGATGCTCTGATCGATCACAATCCTCTCGGCATCATCCGTCTGCTCACCAATCCAATGGTACAGGCAAGCCCTGAACTTCAAGCTAAAGTCATCGGCCAGTTCAACACGTCCCTGTTCCTCTGGGGAGGTACGTACATGCTCTACCGTGGCGGCTATATCACCGGCGGCGGTCCTACGAACAGAACTGCACGACAGCTCTGGCTTGAGGAAGGAAATGTTCCGTATAGCTTTATGGGTGTCGGTATCGGAAATCTCGACCCGATCGCTGCTCCTCTGGTCATGCTCGCAGATACCTTCGACCATGCTGAGGAGATCACCCCAAGCACAGGCCAGCAGAACGGCGTTATTGCTGCTGGGTTCAATGCTCTGGTCGATTACGCCACAAACAGAACATGGCTCAGATCAGTTGGTGATCTGTTCAGAGTTCTTGATCAGGACCCCCAGACAGTCGGAGAAGGAGTCATGCGTTATCTCAGTCATAATCTTTCCGGTGCTTACGTCCCGTCGTTCTTTGCTACAACCAGGCGCATCATCGACCCTTATACCCGAGAGACCCAAGACCTTGATGCTCCATTCACCAACCGTCTTCCCATTCTAGACGATGAGATCACCCCGCCAAAAGTTTCGTGGCTGACAGGTGAACTCATTCGCAGTCGTTACGGTGACAGTATTGGTGAACGTGCTCTGAACGCAACTACATTCATCAGGAAGCATGACCGGGAAGAATCTGACATCGTATTTGACAACATGGTCAGATCAAATGTCGAACGTCAGCCCAGCCATAAGCTCCGCTGCGGTGTAACCCTGAACGATGAGGATTATGCCCGCTACTGCCGTCTGATCGGCACAACGAAGCTCTTTGGCAAGACCTTGTACCAGACCTTGGAAAGCAAGTTCAAGACAAGGGCATGGGAAACTCAGTACGGGATTGACCCAACTGATAAGAGTCTCAGCCGAAAGAAAGAAACGTGGATTACCAAGCAGGTAAATCGCTATAAGAAAGCGGCAGAGCAGCAGTTCCTCAGAGAGAATCCTAATGCAATGCACTGGATGAAGGAACATACCCGCCAGCAGAAACTTTATCAGGCAGGTCGTATTCAGCAGATCGATGAGGAGTTCATCACATACGATAGCTCCAAGGATTATCTTTCGATCATCAGAAATCATTAAACGAAGAGCGATCTACCCCCTAAAATGAGGGTAAATCGCTCTTTCATCATGTCAAAATCGGTTTACGAACAAGAAATGCCCAGGAATGGCCCTAGGGCGTGTCAGATTGAAATCAGGGGTCGTTTTGAGGCTCTTATACCTAAATAAAAAGTTTAGGCCCTTGTAGCCCGTTCTCGCAGGGAGAAGGTGGAGAGAGATGCGTTTTCTGCCATGCTTCTACCTTGTGATGCCCTGCTCTAACCCTGCTCACACAAAAATAGAGAATGGTGTGTGCTGGGTGACACTTTTTATGAGAGGGGCGCAGAATTTTGGGGAAAAAATGTGAGGGGTTTTAGCGTGGATTCGCGCGGGCCGATTCCCCCCATGACCGCCCGGCCCAGTACTAGCTTGACATTCAAAGGTACGGTCCTGGCCTGCCTATGATCGATTAAACCTAGCACGGCGCAAGGGATAACGAAACCCTTTCATATGATTTTCAAAGCGTTCTCGGTCCATGCCTCACGATTGGTTTGATTTTAGTGAATTACAGTTCACAAATAATTGAATTTCTGAACTTCTTGATATTTGTGTGTTTTTATATGTATCCGTTTCGATCATCAACAAATCAATCTTTCTAACTTTTCTAACTTGCTTTCTTCATGTTAAAAAGTAAAAATCCTATGAACCTATGATTTGGCTATCAAAGTATATATGAACAAGCCCGGATTATATTGCTCCAAGTTAGTTTGATTATATGCTTTACATCCAGCGCTTTTTCTGCTATACTCTCCTTACAGTGAAAGAGGAAAAACGACCCGGACGGCCGCCGCGCGTTCACTCTTTCACCAAAAATCCCGACGGGGAAAAACGTAAGGAGAGAATTCAAATGTCAAAGAATTCCATTCACAGTGTCATTCAGTCCATGCTTGTCAACAATGGCAACGACGCGCCTAAGGCTATCGACAGCAACAACAATAATTCCGTCAAGGAGGAAAACACCATGATGAACGAAAACAAGACCGCTATCGACTTTAACGGCATGGAAACCGCTATCGAGTTCGCAATCGAGGGTATTCAGCCACTCACCACTGAGATGAACGCCGCGGAACTTGTTATCGCCTTGCAAAAGGCCGCGCAGCGCCTTGCAAAGGAAAACAACGTCGGCTCTAACGAATTGAAGGCAACGCGCGCCGCTTACAACGCTGAAAAGCGTGCCGCAGTTAAGGCCGAAAAGGACGCCGCTAAAGCCGCCGCAAAGGCCGCTAAAGCAAGCGCAAGCAAGGCCGAAAAGGACGCCGCTAAAGCCGCCGCCGCAAAGGCCGCCGCTAATGCGTTCGCTCCGTTCGCTCAAATCGTTGGGACCGCAAGCGATGACGAAAAGGCCGCATTGAATGCCCGCTGCGCCGCTCTCGGTATCACCGTTGCAAAAGCGCGCGCCGCATATAAGAAGGTATACCCGGACGGGTATTTTGCCACGGCCGCTGTCTTCTTCGCTGACCTTCTCGACGCCAGTGTTACAGAGATGAATATCATGCTGCCGAAGTTCGCTCGCTATTGCAAAGCTCACAAGGTGGACGCTGTGGCCGCCTCGACACGTGGCCGTGTCCTCTCCGTTGAACGTCGCAACGCCGCCGCGCCCGCCGCTTGCTAGCACTCGCACGGCCTGTACACACGGCCCGCGCTCACAACCGCAAACAGTTTTAGCCGTGTCCCACTCACGGCGCACGGCTAGACTATCCTTAGATTAGTACCACTGTACCTTGACAACAGAGTGTAGAACGTGGATAACGTGCACCACTCTGATAATAAAGCTCACGTGTGATTATAACCTGCGCTCGCAAACAGACGACAACACAGAACGTGTGCGAGAGAAAGCAAACACTTAACGTGTGTTGCAATGGTGACGTGTCCCTTGCAATGGCTGCGCGTGGAAAGAAAGAAGACGAAAGCTCAACCACTATTCAGGCTCCAGACTGTATAGCTTAGTTAGTAGTCTACGGCATAACGTCCTGTTTGTCAAGTGTCAAAACAAGAGAACCTATGACAAAACCTATGATTTGGGCGCGAGCATGGTGGCTGTATGCCGCCCCTTGCGCCCTATAACAAATCCGAAAGGGGTATATCAAATGTCGTTATGGGACGAAATCGTTGCCACTATCGCATCTTATCGTGAAGGTCTGTTGGACGAACGAGACCTGTATATCAGCTTTGTACGCATGTTGAAGCACCTCATTTTTGGTGACTTCTGGGACTTTGTACGGATGATCGAATGGTCCTCTGATATGTCTGTGGGCCTTGTCGCAGTATCGCATCCCAAGTTTAAACCTTGGACGAGATGGTACGGAATGCCCTACTCTCTTTACATCAGACTGTGGGCCTTGCGGGTCTGCTGGCTCAATGCAAAGCAGTCGCACATGCTCGCCTGGGACTACTTCCTGATGATGAACTATTGGGAATACTAAGGGGGTATCTACAATGAAGAAACTTGTTGAACTGTACCCGCTTGCGTTCAAATTGGTCGAGGCATTCCACAAGTGGCTCAGAGCAAAGCGAATGTGCGTACATTGTACGCTGATCTCCAGCATGGACGGCGAAGATAGAAACTGGCGACTTGAGCAAGCTGCGGATTGGCAGAATGAAGCTGATAACATTGAAAAACAGATTGACCTCATGTGCTATCTGTTTAACCTGTACGGCTCAGGTGATGCTCCATTGTGCCTGCCCGGACTCGCATCAACAAAACGTGAAATGCTTCGCTTTGTTAAGTCCCTCGAACGCAAACACGAATACATTGATGGTCACGAAAAGTTCTTTGTCGAGGCCATGCACAAGTACCTTGTGAAACAGCTTTATAAGTAGCACACCATCCCGCCGCCTTGCCAACTGGTGAGGCGGCATTACTTTATCCTGAGGAGGAATAACACCATGATGTTTATCACCGACACCGCTGAAAAGCGTTACCTGCGTCGTATTGCTTCGGCTATTTACACACTGATCGAAAGCACCAGAGCATTTCGTCTCGAACTGAGAAAGCCTGATGGTGAGTATAGCCACGTAATGGCTGAAATGTATCGCCACAGCAGCAACCGTGCATTCTCTGTCCTAGCCTCGTTTCAGACACTTATGGACGATGATATGGACGTATTGAGCATTGTTCGTGCCGGACTCAAGCACGGTTTCGCCATTGATGAAACGCTTGATAAGTACGTACATTGCCATGCACGTGAATTTCGTGACGTTGACCCTAAGTATTATTTGTACTGGAACGAGGAGGCCTAACAATGAACAAAGCAAAACTCAACACCATCCCTGTTTGGACCAACAGCCTTGACCCTGAAACCCTCGACCTTGACTTCATCCGGTCAGAGTATGGCGAAGACTGCGCTAACAACCCTGATTGGCTGGCACAGTACGCCTACGACTGCAACACTGACTACATGCACGACCTCGTTGATGAGTTCAAGTGCATGGAAGGCCGTCACATCGTGGCTATCATCAAGGGCCAGAAGTGGGACGGGAACTACCTGTCTGTCCTGCCTGTGAACGGCGGGATGCGGGGCATCTTGACCCTCGGCGGTGGCAACTACGATAGCGAGTTCTTCCTCGACAGGTGGAACTTCAAAGCGCTCTTCCATCACCATGATGGATGCCACTCCATCCTCTTCCGTGAAGTCAAGCCTGAGTGGGCTGACGATGTACGAGAGATCATGTACCGCATCAGCATCACTAAGAAACAGAACGTGCTCAAGCAGAAGATCAACAGATACACCAAGACCCTGCGTCCTTACTTCTGCAACGTCTGGGGCATCAAGTAGTGAACACGCCCGCTCTGGCCTAGCTAGGGCGGGCATAACTTTATCCTTAGGAGGAAAGAAAATGAAACCAGTCACATTCGATTCTCTTCTCAATCACAACGTGCGCAAATGGGCCAACAAAGTTGAAACCGTTGAATGGCTGAAAGAACACTACATGTCCTGCACTGACGATGAGCAGGAAGCCGTCGAAACCTTTATCCATGATGCTGCCTACGGTATCGCAAGCGGTGGCATGTGGTGGGTCTACAACAACGACATCATCAACAAGTTCTATCTGCCCTACAGGGACGAACTCAAAGGCACAGTCCTGCATCACCTGCATGGCAGCGAAGTGGCCGACGTGCGAAAGTGCATCCGCGCTGGACAGGAAGCCGAGCACCCTGAGTTCTGGCCTGACATCTGCTCCATAATTCTCAAACTTATGGACGAGATGCTGTACTCGTGGGCCAACAACCTCGCCCGCAAGATGGGTACACACACTGAGCGCTCGTACTTTGAACGGCTGAACTAGGAGCCTATGACAAAAACCTATGATTCGGACACGCCCGCCCTCGCATCATGCAAGGGCGGTATTTCAATCTCGCAAGAGGAGGCACTACAAATGAGCAACATGGTAAGAATTGATAACTATCCTGACGGCATGAGCCACTTCTTGAATCCAAGCTCTGACGAGTTTTGGAACGAACTGAAAGCCCGTATGGGCTCGGATGTGGCCGATTACTTCTGGACAACCATTCACGAACTGGATGAACAGTTGACCGAAGCCCCCGATCAGGACGAAATCGATGAGGCTTACAGCTACTTCGATGATCACACCACCGCTGAAGAATACCTCGTCGATATGATCGACAACGGTGAGATCGATCTGAACGGCATCAAGGAATGGCTCACATATCTGTATACCCAGGTCAGACCTCGCAACTACGGGCATGATACGCCCACCGATATGGAGAAAGAAGCGATCTGGGGAGACCTTGAGCAGTTCATGCACGACTGGAAAAAGAGGTGGTACGTATGAAATCACGTCGCATTGATGTGAACCACCTTGCTGACTACCTCTTATTCAGGTGGTATCGCCGTATTGTTTTCGATGAAAGTGAGTTCTTTGCCATGCTGAACATTTCTGAGTATGATGCTGACGCATTGCATCGCCTGTTCTGGAAGTGCAAGAAAGCAGGCATCAGCTACGAATGGACCAAACTGGCCCTCGTCTGGTATCTCAACAACATCTAGTGCATCATGCCGCCTTGCCACATGGTAGGGCGGCATTACTTTATCCTGATAGGAGGAAACATAATGACATTCTTTCAGACAATCGCTTGTGAAAAAATGGCAGAACTTGGCTACACATATGACAAAGAACAGTCTACCGAACAGTCCATTCGCTTCAATAAAGATGATTACTGTCGTCTTTTTAACTCGTGGATTGAAGTAAAAAAGTTTGTCGAAAGCGAGCTGACGTATTAATGAGAAGGTATCACGAAGTGCTTATCCATCACAAGTTCAAACAGAGTAACAGTATTGTGCGTAATCTCACTACTCTGTGGCGTTGTAAGTTCTGTGGTAATCACCGTCTTGAAGAGAATATGTTGACTCATCAGCGTGATTACTTCTACCACAACACCTGCATTGTCTCAGTCAACGAGAATGATAAAACTCTCGTCATCAATAACGGCGGCTGGGACACCCTCAGCACCCGCACGGCCATCAACGGCTACGTCTGCTACTACAAGAAGCCCGGTTGGAAGATCGAGTACGCATCCACCCACGTTGGACGCAAAGATTGGTAAAGGAGGAACGAACAATGAAATACTGGCGCATCAACAACAAACTCATCTGCGGTGAAACCTTTGACGAAGCAGTACGATTTGCAGACTACCTCAAGCATCTTGAAGGTGATGACGATCACAACTACGACCTCGCTGCTCTCTATCGTGAAGACAGCTCCTGCGTGAGCGAAACCTCGCTCTGTGAAGAGATCAGAACCTACCTCGTAGAAGATGCGTATGAGTC
>Ga0326511_10002215_pt1 | contig 15922 bp, 17 predicted proteins | sample 0_2496_0518_D_FD_203701 | JGI IMG/M metagenome (GOLD analysis project Ga0326511, IMG submission 203701) | Bovine rumen microbial communities from UC Davis, California, United States - 0_2496_0518 | ecosystem: Host-associated > Mammals > Digestive system > Stomach > Rumen | place: USA...
GTGTGAACAGGCTCAACAGAACAAGCAAGTAGTAACTGATGGTGGGTAAGATATGCTATTGCTAATACTTGAGAAGTATTACCAGTTACAATAACACCTACAGATAATTTTGATTGAACAATAGAGATAGTAAATGTACATGAAGTAAATACAGATAAAATCTCTATATGAAAGAGTACAATAACAACTGCTGATAATCATCCTTGTATAATACGGTGATGAGAGCTTTTTGTAGGTAGCTGAAATAAAGTAGATATAGTAAGTCTGAAAGATTGGGGTGTTATAACAAAATCTTTAGTAGATGAGAATGAAACTATAGTAGATATTACACAACAAGCTTGAAATCTGATTATATGGACAACTGATGGATTTAATTCAAGGCAGTATTATTGGAACTGAGTAGACTCTATTGCTTCTGAAGCTATTGAGTGGAAATGACTAATTATTCAATGAGTTACTAATACTGAAACTGTATGTTATGTATTAACAACTTCATGAGCTACTACAGGGACTGTGGAATGATACCAATACAGATTATATGCTGTAAGTGGTTATCAAAGAAGCTTATTAGCAAATAAAATGTATTTTCCTAATTCACAAAGGAATTTAGACCAAGAGCAATATAACTTTCAAAAGAAGTTTGATTTTAATGATGTTCAGAGTTCTAAATCTATGTGTATGTACTTAGATAGTTTATTTATTCCATGATGTGATGGAATTTATAAGTATTGAAACGAGATACCATGAATGAGAACAGTATGGAGTAGACCTATAAGATACCCACTATGAGCAAGTAGAATAATTTTATGACAGAGATGATTATTTTTCTGTATGTCATATCAATTAGAACAGACAAATTATATCTGACAAATAAACGAGCAGAGATATTTAAGCAATGGATACTTAGTTACAGAATGAATATACCGAGATAAACTAGGAACAAGAAAAAATATAGAGAAATTAAAAATCTGATATAAGAATGTAGCTAGTGAAGATTGAAATATTAAAGTATATGCTATTGTAGATGATGATTACTTTTGGAGATTTAAAGTAAGTTGAATAACAAACCGACCTGCTATTTGAGATACTTACACAGTTGCAAATCAGACTACCTGAGAAGTTATCAATATAGATAAAACTAACAACTTGATAACATTTAGAACTGTGAATAATCTAGGTAGTTACTTATGACAAAGTGCTAGTTCTTTGAGTAAAGTTAGTTGAAGTGGAGACAATAGCATAACGATAGTATGATACGATAATATGTGTTTAATCAAAACAATAGAGAGTGAAAAACAAGGATATTGAGCAGATTTAATCTTTGGTAAGGATTTTGTAAACAACTATATGCCATATTGGTACAAGTTACAGCTAGTTATAGAATTGAATAGTATAGATAGCAAATTAACACCTGAGATATATGAGATAAGTATAAATTCAGATATTACTGATATAGTTTTATAATAAATTAAGAGATGCAAGAAGTACAAACGACATTAGATTATAAAGCTGACCTCAATTTGATTGAGTGAGTTTGACGTCAAGAAAACAGAATAAGAGAACATACACAAGTAGAGTCGGCTTTTGGATATTGGTGTACTGTAACATGACAAGCTTACTATAATGCAGGGAGAGAGCAAAGAGAATCTACAACTAATCAATGACTTTTAAGTATGACAGATTCATATTGAGTTACAGAGTTTAAGATAGAGGATGGCTGATTACGTATACCCTTAGCTTGACCTTATTTAGCAGAAATAACTCTTGCATGATGAGGTAGTACAGCAACTATGACTAACTATATAAAAATATGAGATAGGATAATATATCAATTAGATACTACTTCAGCAACAGATGTTGTAAATGAGGTAGTGTTGAATCTAGGTAAATATGACTTGATCTCTTTTTGGGGGAAAATGTATTATAGTTGAACTGCTGATTCAGCTACATGATGGTCAAGACTTACACTAAAACTTAAAAGACTTTAATTCATAAATATTATAACCAATGGTAAAAGTAGATGATGCAACTTATGTGGCAATGAGAGATAATCTCTATAAATGAGATGCAGCGACTGCGAGTAGAGCTAAAGCTCAAATAGAAAGTAGTTATACAGATGAACAGTATAACGATTTTGTTACTAAGCTAGGCAATATATGAACACAAAGAGCTGAGGTCTCTAATCCTACACAAACAACTACTCCTACAGCTCAACCTACAGAGCAAGCAACACAGCAACCGACACAAACTGCTCCTGAAGTGAAACAAGAAACGGCGATAAAACAAGCTGAAACAACAGGTAGTACCGTTCCAGAAATTAAGCAGGAGTGAGCATTGAAACCACTATCGCAAGATTATTACAATCAGACTTCTGATGATGCTCAGGATAAAATAGTTAAAAATCTGAACGACTATAAACAATCTAATCCTGAATATTTTACAGATTATGAGAGTTTTAAGAGAAATTTTAGTTATGATGCTAGAGATGATATCCAAAAGAACACACTAGATGAATGGTATAAATGATACCAACAAGGATTAGAGTTCTCTACAACTCCTGTAAATGATTTATATAATCAATACAATAGTGGTCAGCTTTCAGCTACTCAATTACAAAGTTTAAGAGTTACAGATCCAACAAAATATGCTGAATTACAAGCTCAGATTAACAAATGAAATATTATAGCTGCTTACGATGATGACAAATGAGATGCAACTAATATGTCATTTCAAGATATGGCATATCAGATGATGCAGAAAACATTTATGCAATTTATGAATTGATGAAGTGATAGTGGAGCTACACAATTTTTTGCAGAATATAAGGATAGGATGAACTCTCCTGAAATGGTTAGATTATCAGATGAAAGTGCAGAATTACAAGAGCAGATAGAGAATGTTCAAAGTGATATAGCTAATATGAAAAAAGCTGTAGAGAAAGAGTATGAATGAACATGAGCTACTAGAAGTAAGATAAATGCAATTATAGCAGATAGGACTTATGAATTACAAACACAGCTACAAACACTTGATTCTCAATATAAGAGAGTAGCAACACAGTATAATAATAGAATGCAACAATATTCTAGTGATTTTGAGTTACAGCTACAAGAATATCAATTATGAATGCAGGAAAGAAATCAAAAGATGGATGAGCTTTGATTTGCTATGGATTTAATGAATTTTGAAACTAATGAGCAAAAGCAACAAAGAGAATGGGATTATTGGGTAAAGCAACAGGAATACACAAACTGAAATATAAACTCTAAAGATTATGATACTAGATATAAAGCAGCTCTTAAAAGTGTTCAGAATTTACTTTCTCAATATGAAGGTATTCCAATGCAAAGGAGTGCTGAACAGATGGCTAGTGATATATTAAAAGCAATAGATAATGGTAGTGATTTATGAACAGAACTTACTAAGATAAATAAACAGATACAAGGTAAACCTGAATATAAATATCTATATAATAATACTTTCAAGAGTAGTACAACTTGAGGTATAGGTAAAACATATAAGATATGAGACACTGAATATGTAGATTATAATGGTCAATTATATACAGCAGAAGAATTTAATAAGCAGTTCTGAGGTAAAACAAGTAGTAAAGCATATAATAGTGTTTCAGCTGAAGCAATGAGTACATGACTTGATAACTTTACAAGTAATCTTTCTAAATATAAAGGTTATGGATGACAATGTGCTAAATTTGTTAATGATTATCTAGCAGAAATTTGAGTAGGTAGATATTTTGGTACAGAAGATGCAAAAACTAGAGCAGGTTTCAGTAATTCAGATACTCCTACAATATGAAGTATAGCAATATTTGACTATAACCAAGCGAGTGATGATTGAAAAAATTATGGTCATGTAGGAATAGTTACAGATATTACACAAAGTGGAGATTTAATAATTCTAGATTCAAACTTTGGTAAAGATTGAAAGATACAATATAGAACAGTAAATCCAAATTCAGCTAGCCTTAAATGATTCTTTGACCCAACAATTCCATACGGATGAAGTAATGGAGAGAATAAAAACCAGCCGACGAGCGTGGATAAACTAACTCTGACAGCATTAAGAAACTGACAAATAGTTAATTCTAAAGTCCCAGAGACTATAGACCAATTAGTAAAAGCTGGATTTAGCGAGGATGAGATAAATGAAGCATTAAATCAGAATATGGAATACTATTTACCTGATGACCAGAGAGCAGAAAAGAATGCTATATTAAATTCATTTAGATCAAATGAAATAGTAAAGAATTTTCAGTCAGCGACTGAACAATTCTTATGATTATCAGCTGCAGTAAATGAAGCAAACTGAGCATGAGATTTAGCATCAATATATATGTTTATGAGGTCTCAAGATCCAAGATCAGTAGTTAGAGAATGAGAATTTGAAATGGCTGCAAGTACAATGTGATTATGATGACAAGTACAAACTTGGTTTAGTAAACTCTCAAACTGAGAGAGATTAACTCCTGAACAGAGACAAAATTTTATAGATGTTACTGTAAAAGTATTAGAAGCGAAAAAACAAGCATATAAATTAGTATATGATGAAGCTGTAAATCAAATGAAAGCCGCAAGTATCCCTAGTGTATATTATCCTACAGATTGGGCAACAGAGCTTGATTGAATTATTGCTAAATTGGAATGAACTACACCACAATCTACTAATCAAAGTACATTTCAATCTACTACAACTACAAGATGGAAAAATATGTCATCATTCTTAGAAACTCCACAAAATTGAATATCAACATTACCAAAAGCATCAGATGTATTCAAAGTGAATACTAATGTATGATGAAGTAATGTCCCATCTAATTTTTATTAAAATTTATATCTTTAAATAAATCATAATGGCACTTTGAGACACTTTATTAAAAAGCTTAGTTCAGCCTGGTAGTTTTACGAGACGGCCAATGGATATAGCAGCCTATGCTTCATGAAAACTCGGTAATTATATTCATAATTATTTTAAAAAAGATGAAAGCAATAACACAAATACAGCATCTACCACTACTCCAATAAAATCACAGGTAGAAACATTTAATCAAAGATACCCTTGATTTAATGAATCAGACTATAATAGATTGGTAGAAATTGCAGATTCAACTTGAAAAACTTGAACTCAAAAAGATCAGTTAATGGATGAATTGTACCAATATTATTATCCTCAAGTATTAAACCATCATAAACTAGATGAAAGACAGGAAGTTATAAATAACCGGGTATATAGCAATGGAGAAAATTTAGCGAACTGAGATAGAGAGACTAATGCAAAATACAGAATTATAAGTTTATCTCAAATGGCTAAACAGAAATTTGATATAGCTTATAATGTAAGTGATGTAGAGGTAGTTAATGCTCTTACAAATGATATTGAAAATGGGAAAGAGTTATTAAGGAAATATCTGAATAATTGAGATACAGAGATATTATATGCTGCATGAATTTATGATAAATGAGAGGAAGCTCCAGATTTTAGAAGCCAAAAAGATATAGCTAAAGAGGCTTTATGAGAGAATTATTGGAAAAATATTTGGAATAATATGTATGTAAACTCTTTCTCTCCATTAGATTCATGGGAAAAAAAGCTGTATACATTAAAGAAAAATATGAAAAATCATGCATTAGATGCTTATGCAGGATTGGTAGGGCTAGCACCTAAATCTATTCAGGATTATATACTATGAGATATGACATACGATGAATTTATGAAGAATCGTATGGATATGAAAGAGAAAGACCGAGAGGAAATTGATAATTATATCAATCTAGTAAATAAAACTACGAATGCAGAGAGAGAAAAAAGGCAAAATCCTGAAATGGCTAATTATTATAACCGTAGAAATTTCACGGATTTGTTAGCTGACTGAGATATAGGATGATTCTTTTATAAAGCATCCTGAGATAGTGCTTCAAACCGAGATATGCCTGTCATTATAGCTACATCAGTAGTAAATCCTGCAGCATGAACAGCTTTAATGTGAACTAACTCTTATGTAAGAGAGAGTCAAGAGGCATATGAAACTATGAGAAATGCTTGAGCTACACACGAACAAGCTGAAATAGGATGATCTGTAGTTGGTTTAGTGAATACAGCTATAGAAATATACCTAGATAAAGCATTATGATGAGTTGAAAGTACATCAAGTAAATGATTTAGAGAGGCTCTGAAGAAGAATGTAATGAAGGAAGCTCAAAAAAAGCCTTTTGAGGAGATAGTATCTAGTGCATCTAAGAAATATGTCCAATCTTCATTAGAAGAATGATTAGAAGAATGGCTACAGAATCTAGTAACTAATGCAGCAGAGATGACAGTAAAAGAGAATCCTGAATGGAAAGATTTATTTGAATGAGGTAGAGCATCTTTTGAGGGATGAGTATTTAATCCAATGAATCTTGTATCATGATTTTCAGATGTTGCACAAAATAAAGAATCAATAAAGCAGTCAATGCTAGATTGAGCTACTGAAGCATGATATATGGCAAGGAATATAACAGATACATTAGGTATAACTAAAGATTGAACTACTAATACAGAGTGAAATGTAAATACACAATGAAATGTAGCTGTAGAGTGAACTGAAATGGTTACTCCACAATGAACTGTAAATACAGAATGAACAGAGATCACTACTCCACAATGAGCTGAAACTACTGTAGATGAAACGGTTACAGAAACAGATAATAAATGAGATAAAGCAACTCTTAAAGAGGAATTATATTCTATTGATCCAACATTAAAAAAGAACTTACAGAATAACCCATATACAGCAGAGGTATGGGAGAGGACACAGGATTACATAGATAAGAATTGAAGACCAGAAAGGTCAAATGATGTAGCAAAAGCTCTAATAGTAGATGTGGCTGATAAGGTGCAAGAAAAGTTAGTGGAGAAAATGGAAGAATGAGGAAAGAACTGAAAATTATATCAAACCATAGATAATGCTTGATTTACTGTAGATTTAACAGAATTAAAAGATTGATTGGATGAAATGTTAGAGTGATATGGAATAGAGATAGAAGATGGTAAATTAAACTTTGATAAAACTGCTATTGATGGAAGCGAAGCTAGTAATATAAGAAAAATCTATAATTGGTTACAAAATACTAATGCACCTATGTCTGAGAAGGAGTTTAGAACTAGATTTAAGCAGGCTATGAAGGATATGGTAGATTTTAATCCGAACAACAAAGACCAAGCATGAAGAAGAAGATCAGATACTCCATGAGATAAAGTCATTAAATGAATAATGAAAAAAGCTAATGATTTGGCTCATGCACAGATACCTGAACTAGCAGAATTAGATAAGATGTATTCAGAATGGACAGATATAATGGATGAAGTTTCAGATTGATTAGTTTATAAAGATGCTGCTAAGAGATGAGTGATTAAAGATAATGTATATCAAATTATAAAGAACTTAGATGAGCCTAGTAGAAGACAGATGGTAAATAGACTTGAGAAATTGATCCCTTGAATAAAAGATGAAGTAAATGCTATAAATCAGATGCCAAAGGTTATTGACCATATTTATAACCCATCTAAATTACAACAATGATTAACTTCTGAATGATTAAAAACACTTGGGTCTATAGGAGGGATGCCTTGATATTTACTTGCAAAACGAGCTTGAGAGTGAGTATCTAAGATAATAGATACACATAAAAATAAAGCTTGGAATGAAGTTTTACAAGAGACATCTGAAGAATGAAAAGCTAAGATGGCAGAGATTCAGGCTAAGATAGAAGATAATAAAAGATTAACTAAAGAGCAAGAAGCTAGATTACAATGACTAAAGGATAGGTTGCTTGAGAAAATGGCTACAGTAGATAAAACAGATGCTGAACAATCTGCATGGGATAATTGGTTGGCAGATTTAGAGCAGGATGAAGTAATAGATATGCCTGAAGAAGTATACGATCAATGGGAAGAAGTAACAACAACACCAAAGAAGAAAACTACTAAGAAGAAAACGAGTAAAAAAGAAACAAGTAAAAAACAGACTGAGAATAAAGTAAGTAAAGACTTACAAGATAAAATTGCAGCAATAGAGAACGAGATGGCAGAGGTAGTAAAACCATATTTGATGGATGACAATACATTAAACTTATCAGATTTAATGCACGATAAGAAAGCATACAAGAAATATAAGGAACTTCAGGATGAATGGAGAAAGTTAAATGGATATATGGATGAGAATGGTTTTTTTACAAAAAAACATTATGATGAGCTTAACAAGAGAAAAGAAGAAGTATATTGAAAACAAGTAAGCACGTGGGCAGATGATGAGGGGCTAGATAAGGAATAAAAAAGTCTTATAAAATTTGACAAAAATTCTAATTCTGAATATAATTAGGGAGTAAAACTTTTACTCCCTTTTTATTATCATGTTCTATATAAAAATTGCTATATCTATTGCTGTTGGTGTTAGCCTTTGATTATTTATTTATAATGAAAAAGAAAAAGCTTTAGCTCTAGCTAAAATGTCATTAAATTTTGTTTGGAAATGGATTCGCATTATATGAAAATGGGTATTGCGAGCAGTAGGCATAGGGTTAGTTATACGATTGATATATTCTTGCATAGAAGCTCTAGGATGGGACTTTATAAGAGAACAATTCAATATAAATATATTAAAGCCACTAGAATTTATTGGTATATTCTTAGGTATTTTTATCGTTATAAGTATACCTATCTTCATATTGTCATGGCTCTCAGAGATAGAAAATAAGTGGAGAGAGAAAAGAAAGGAGAAAGAAGAATCAAAAAAGTCTGACTAACAATCAGACTTTTATTTTTCTCTGTGGAGAGTTATTCCACCCTGTTTGGTCTGTATAGCTTATTTAATTTTCTATAACGGTACTACCTAGTAGTTCTATTAAATTATTTTAGCTTTAGTAACATCTCATCACACGTTTTTACTTTATCACGTAATTTATTCGCTGTATAGTGTAGAACTTCCTGAAAATTCTTCTCGTTAGTTAAATGCCAAATCTTTCATAAGCTCTCTATACAGTTTAAGCACTCTGTTTTCATTTCATTCAGCCTTTTTATTTCTTCTAAGTTATCTCCTACTAGAGTATATACATAGAAGTTAGGTCAAAAATTCGTTATAGCACTCAATTTATTCTTTAATCAATATATATTCCCCTTAGTCCCCTTGTAACTATTCTTTACACTCCTCTGCCCTCCTTCTTTTATTATATCTACACTATGTCAGTTAGTGATTCTACCAAACTCTGTCCCATCTACCATTCAATCAGCTTTGTCTTTGTTGTATTCAGAATTTAATCAATGGTTTCAGTCTATTGTGTATAATTTATCCAATACATCTTCTATAATCTCGTTATCGTATTTTGATAAACGGTAGTAAGCGACTTTTCAGTATGTTTCTGAAAGCTTAGATTCATTATATCGATCTGCTACTAGCTTGACTGCACTCTGTACATACCATCCATTCCCTCTTATTCTTCCTCTCTCATAGCTTAACTCATCTACTTCTTTAATCTGGTCTAGTGAGAACTCATAATTGATTAAATCTGATAGCATACCAATAGCAGCAAAAATAGTACAGCTATTCTTACTCCGTTCTTGGTTTCATTGATTATATTCAAATCTGATTTCATCTTTTTTTACTAAAGGTGGTAATAAATCTGAATCTCCATTACATAGTACATAGTCTGTATTCTCTGCTCAGTCTCATAGACATCATAGAATCTCTTTATCCATCTTTATTAGTAATAAGTTGTAAAATTCAGTCATAGTCTATAATCTCTGTTTTATCTCAATTATTAACTATTGCTACAGGGATTGATGTAAGCTCCATCTCCGTTTCTCAGTATTGCATAGCAACAAAATTATATCCATTTTCTTTACACCATTTCTCTAAATGTGGTCTTACAAAATGGCATTTAGAACAGTCTGGTCAGTAAATAAAGTTAATCTCTTTCATTAGATATTTCTTATACTTTAAAATTATTTTTTCTCTGAAGTCTTCTTTGCTTCGTGAGTATTCTCTCATTCTTCCTCTAAGTGACATAAAACCTCAAATAAACATTCTCTGCAAGTTTCTCTCTGTATGTTATGCTTGCAGATTCTCTTATCACTATATTCGTATTTATCCATGTCTATATCTTTTAGGTAAAAATAAAGCTCATTCTTTGTATCGCTGTGTAGGGTCGTGTATATCCCTAGCACTTAATCGCTGTAATAGTTCCTGTTGTATCTCTGGCAGTAATACTCTGCTTGTCATATCAGTCAGCTTTTCTATCTGTTCTGGGAATATATCATTAGCGAATATGGTATGTATAGCATCGTGGGTAGTCTTTCTAATAGTTTCTACATTCAGGTCATTTGTAGCACCGTAGCGACTTCTAGGACACCAGTGGTGGTCGTTATATTCCCTTTCTTTTCTCATTACCAAACTTTAGCTTTAAATAAAATCCTTATAAATCTTCTGGTATGCTAATCCCCTTTGATTTCAGATATTTTAGCAAGCTCATCCATAAAAAAAAAGAGCAATCAATATCAGCATCAAAATGATTAGTCTAATTATGGCTTTTTCACTCATCTTTTTTACGGATTATCATTAAAGCACTTACAGCATCTTCTCTCTTATAGAATATCTTAGCAAATCACTTATTAACACTCCATCCTAACTTTCAATTTAAGTAGTGTAACAAAAATAGTTTTCAGATTTGTTTTTTACGATAGATGTTCCATCATAAATCAGTTCTAACTATTCTGTACTCTCGCATTTTGTTTATGGGTAGAGATATAAACTACTTTTCTTTTAGTCTTTCCATTATCCACTTTAAATTGGTCTGAATCTCAGTAAGTCTACTATCTAAATCTAAGTCTTCTATTTTATCTATTCTTTTCTCTAATTCCTTGAGCTTACCATTAAGGTTAGCCCATGTCATCCCTAGCCCAAAAACAAATACAATAAACGATAAAATGCTACTAGGACTTGTAATATACTCAATAATTGAATCCATCATTTTATCTCATATTAAATAAATATTTTTATAAATCTTCATTTCTCATCTCTTTCTCTTTTTGTTACTTTTGGTATTTCTATTGCTTGTTCTAATGGTACTCACTCTAATAGTCTTGTGTGTATTAAGTTTTCATCTAATCATAACTCTTTACATAACTCTCTCCTTGTAGGATATTTCTTTCACTTGTATTCTACATCACAGCAACGAGATGTATTCCTTGCTTGTTCTTCCCATGTAGCCCATCTGCAGTTGTCTTTACAATAATGTCAGTTGCAATCTATTCTATCTATCGTTGTGTTTTTTTCTCAGAATTTCTTTACATGATGTTCGTAGGATTCTCACATATCTTCATAAAATCACTCAAACTTTGTCCATTTTCCATCAAACCTGATTCATCTCCCTCAATATCGTTTGTATCATCTATCATGTGGGTTTCTGCATCTACTCAACATATCCTGCCATATTGTATATATCCTAGTTCAGCACATTCAATGTTTCGTTGGCTTTCAACAGTATGTACTTTTTCCACAATACAGGCTACTTCTTACTACAAATCTCTCAACTCAGCAATGGAGACATCTGCATTTTTCATATCGATACCTTCATCTCTTTTTGCTCTCTCATAAGCATAATCGTTGTCAGAACTGCAATCACTTAAAATCTTTAATGTGTTTTCACATAGTTATTATAGTTAGAGTATAAAACTTTCTAAGTGGGAGGAGTATGTATCCCTAACCTACATACTCCAATTACGGTAGCTAACCGACCATATCTTCTCATTTATCTTTTTCTACTAGAGAGTCAGGCTCATCGTACTGAATACCTTTCTGAGCAAAGTAGTAAGACACAATAGCTATAACTACATTACTAAAGAGCTGACTGATCTCTCAACCGTTTATTACATTCCAAATCTCTATAAACATGAGGGTTAAGATAATCAGTAGTAATACTAACTTAGTAACGCTGAATCTCTCTCGGAATGATTTCATAAGCTCTAAATTAGAAAATAAATCTGATTTCTTCCTACTGTTCAATTGAATTATAGTCAGATTTTTGAAATTTCAATTTCATTTTTTATTGAATTTTCAATTTTCAGAATATAATACCAAAGATTTATATGATATAGAAATATATGGCTACTACTTGGACAGTAAGAGTACAGGTAACTACAACTTGGGAAGGAAGAAAGAAACCTGAAATACTTATAGAGCCTCTACAAGATGCTTATACAGAGGTAGCAGATGAAGATAACGAAATTATCTATATTATTTCTGATGAATGAAAACCTGTAGTAATGACTAATTGGAAACCAAGAGAATCTATTTAATTTTTAACAAAAATCGGAATGGCACAGATATTCCCAATAGACTTTGATGAAAAGCTAACTATGGCACAGGATGATTATATCCTGTTTTCTGATAGTGAAGATTGAAACAAGATTAAGAAAGCTCAATACAAAAATCTGAAATGAGAAAAAGGTGATCCATGAACTCCTTGACAAGATTGAGAAGATGGAGCAGCTGCTACAATAACAGTATGAAGTACAACAACAGGTACTCCATGAAGTAGTGCTAGTGTAACTAATTCTTGAACATCATCTGCAGCAGTATTAGACTTCACTATCCCACAATGAGCTAAATGAGAGCCTTGAGCAGATGGTCAAGATTGAGCTGATGGTGCTGCAGCAACTATTACAGTCTGAACTACAACTACACTACCTGCTTGAAGTTCTGCAACAGTAACTAATGTATGAACAAGTCAAGATGCTATTCTTAACTTTGGAATACCTAAATGAGATAGTTGAACTTGAAGTTGAGATGTAAATTGACCTGCTAGTAGTACAGATTGAGATGTAGCTATTTTTGATTGAAGTACAGGTAAGCTAATTAAAGATTGAAGTGTAGCTTTATCTACTCTTAGTAGTGCTGCTAGTTTAGCCGCAACAGCAATTCAACCATGAGATGATATTTCAGACTTAAATAATGATAGCTGATTTATTACTTGAATCACAAGTTGAGATGTAACGACAGCTTTAGGATATACACCTTATGATTCTAGTAATCCTAGTGGATATACTTCTAATACGTGAGATGTAGTTTGACCTTGAAGCTCTACTGATTGACACTTAGCAGTATTTGATTGAGCTACATGAAAGCTGATTAAGGATGGAGGTAGTGTCCCTACATGAGTGCCAAGCTGATGAACTGATTGACAGGTACTAAGCAAAGTAAGTTGAAATATAGATTGGGCTTCTCTTACAATTCCATCTATATCTACAATAACAGTAACTCTAGCAAGTGCTAATTGGAGTAATAACGAGATAACAGTTACAGCTACATGAGTTACGGCTAGTAATACAGTTATAGTAAGTCCAGACCCATCAAGCATAACAGATTATACGGATGCTAAGATATACTGCTCAGCACAAGGGACAGATAGTCTGACTTTCACTTGTGATACAGAGCCTAGTAACGATATAGATGTGAATATAGTAATACTAGGATAATTTATATTTTTTCTAAAAGAACTATGCCTATACTAAATATGATATACTGAGCCACATGATGAGGTGGATGATGATGGGATATGAGTAATTGGACAGAAGCTCAGTCTGTATCTATATCATCTTATTTTAATATGTGGTCTTGATGATGTGCATTTAATCCAGATGGGACAAAAGTGTATATATCGTGATATGATGGTAGCACAAAAGTTAAGCAATTTTCTTTGTCTACTCCTTATGACCTAACAACGATGTCTTTAGATAAGAGTATCCCTATTGCTGCTGAAGATATATTTTTAAATTCTGATTGAACAGTTTTATATACTGTATGAACAAATGATAATTCTGCTAAAATTTATAAAAATGAACTAGCCACACCACGAGATATAGGTAGTTATACGACAACAACTTACAATCTATGATTATTCGGCTCTAGGAGTTTTTGGATGTCTGATGATGGGACTAGAGTGTATATCGGTAGTAAAAGTGCTGGGATAGCATGATATACATTATCAACACCTTATGATTTAAGTACAGCGACTCAAACGAGTGTTACATCATCAGTGAATGCTATTGGTTTTTGGATAAAGCCAGATTGAACAATGATATTTTGCGACCAATGAGAATGATATAACACTATTATCTATTGAGAGTTATCTACACCACGAGATTTAAGTACATTAACCAATACTCTACCGGCACCCATTCATTGAGCGAATGAAGCATCATGAAAGTGGTTTAATGAAGATTGAACTCTTGCTTTATTCGTATGATGATGAAATAACACCAACTACATAACTAAATATACATTATAATCAGATTTATTTCCTTTCCTTTAATCGATGACCGTAAGTCTAACGTTTACTTTAGTAGTAGTTCTAGGGATACTAATAATATATTATTTATATTCTAACTAATATAACAATGCCTTGTGGATGAAAATCTAAGTGAAAGATCAAGATTGGAGGTAGAGGATGAAAAAGAAAATAATCCTCTAAAAAGTATTCGTACAAAAAACACCAAGTGGAACAATTATCCATTTGGTGTTTTCTATAAGTCTGAAAATATTTCTGCTAACGGTACTACCTATGATTTCTTTTTACTTTTCCCTCAATTTCACTGATCCAGAAAGTATTGTGTAAGAATCTTAGCAATCTCTTTCATCCTATCTATGTTCTGTTCTTCGTTCTCTGATAGCTCTCAGAGTTCTTCACTTAGTTCCATAGCTTCTTCTTTAGTCTTAGGAATATCAAATGGTGGATGATTATCATACTCTTTGAATATTTCTTCTAACATCTGTAAAGTAAATAAAATAAATCTGGTTACATTTTTAGTATATTCAATTCTAATTCTAGGTGTTTTATGTGGTCTTTAAGGTATAGATTCTCCTTAATTGCTTTTTCTGCTTTATCTTTCCAATAATCTCTATTGGCTCTTACTGACTTGTTTTTTCTCTCCTCTTGTTTTAATCTTGCTATCAGTTTTCAGTTCTCTTTATTTTTATTCTCTATAATCTCTCATACAAAGACTTCAGCAGACTTTCTTGCATTTTTTCAGTCAAGCCCCTTGCTATATGGTATTGTGTAACTCATTTTAAATAGTTATAAAATAAATCTGATTAAAAATCTCTTTTCCAAAATCTATCAAGTAATTCTTCCCTCAGTTTATTTTGTGGCTCATTTCATACTTCTACATCTATTACTACATCTATCATACATAGCTGTTCATAATCACTTAAATCACTTCTAAGCAAATCATACATTATAGATAAAATACTATCTCTATGTTCTAAGTCATTTTTAATTTCTTCTAATTCATCTTTCAGATTTTTATTTTCTTCTCTAAGCTCATCTCTCTCCTTAATATCATTCTTAATCTGATTCTCATTCGTTTCTTGAATTAGTTTCAGATTTTTTATTTCTTCTTCTAAGTCCTGTATAGTAACTTTAAGGTATATTTCATTTATTCAATCGTTGTCTTCTATTTTCATTCTCTCCATAGGTAAAATCTAAAAAGTAATTAAAAAGTCTGATTAACAACTTCAGTAGGATTTCAATTTTTGTCGCACATTATCCATCAAGTCAGTTTTCTATAACTATGTTTTCGGTCTTCATTCTCTATTTTCACAATCCTTTCATCTGGGTTTAGCTCTCCTTTAGCACAGAAATATACTTCTTCAAAATCCTTAGGTCAGCTCTCATACTCTCTATATAAAGTATTTCAACTCCTAGTCTGAATTACAACTAATCGTTTTTCTAATTCAGATTTTTTATTTTCTTTTTCCATCTCTCCATAGGTAAATAATATAAAAGTCTGTAATTGTAAATGTAATAAATAAATCTGATTAGTGTTTAAAAAACCATTCTGTATCTTCATCTAGTTTGAATTTATCTCCACA
>Ga0326511_10002216_pt1 | contig 15914 bp, 21 predicted proteins | sample 0_2496_0518_D_FD_203701 | JGI IMG/M metagenome (GOLD analysis project Ga0326511, IMG submission 203701) | Bovine rumen microbial communities from UC Davis, California, United States - 0_2496_0518 | ecosystem: Host-associated > Mammals > Digestive system > Stomach > Rumen | place: USA...
AATCGCTAATGTGTCAATGGCTGTCTTTAAACGAAGTCCGCAAGATAAAGGAAATGGTAAAGAGCGATAAATGGCTCAACCATTTGCATAAGTTCAAACACGGTCTATGGCTTACTGAAAACGGATTAACGCAGCGTCAGACGTTGCTATTCCAATTTCAATGCAGATATGAGGACAGCGCAAAAAAAGACATTGCGATAATTAACAGACTTTTGGGCGAGGTGACGGACGCACTGACACCCGACATCGAAATGTTAAAGCGGTGTCTGTTTAAATTGGTATCATTCAACGATTGTGTGTATGAAAGCATTTTGGCGGAGTTCCTGACAGTCGGCACGTTGTTACACCACGCCGTCAGAATTTTTGACGAATTGGATAATCCTTGGAAGTATATTTCCGAGGGTTACGACATACACAAAACAATCAAGCGCATCAAGCCCGAAAGGGAAGTAAAGAATTTTGAGGATGCAGTTTTGGCGACAAACTTACTCCCCGACGGCATAGATTACTTGGCGGATATGGATGTAAGGAATTGCGTAAAAATCCTATCGAAAAGGATGGATACGCAATTTGTAGAGAAATTCACAAACAAAGGAAAACAAGATGTTAACATTGCAGCATAACATAACGGCGGATTTTTTGGCAAAACTTTTTGATGTTATGGATTTTATGGAGCGCGGCACAGCGTTCAAAAAGAAAATCCCAAACGTTGGCACGGTCTTTTGCCAAAGGTGGCGGAATACGGCGGAGTGGTGTTTGTCGCTTTATTCAGAAGACGACAAGCAGATGCAGGTGTATATTACAGACACCACCGAATTTTGGCAAGCCGTAACTTTGTTTCACGTGCAACAACATTTTAAGTAAAACTTAATAACTGAAATGGAAACGAAAAACATCAACATAAAAGACTTGACGACGAATGACGGACAGATTGATGGGCTCCCCAAAAATCCGCGCCAAATTCGCGACCACAGATACGAAAAACTAAAAAAGAGCATCGAGGGCGCGCCCGAAATGCTCCAACTTCGCGAATTGCTCGTTTATCCCCACGGCGGCAAATTCGTGATTATCGGCGGTAATATGCGTTACAGAGCCTGCAAAGAAATCGGTTACAAGGAATTGCCTTGCAAGGTGCTTGATACAGAAACGCCGGTTGAAAAGTTGCGCCAATATGCCATAAAGGACAATGAAAACTTTGGCGAGTACGATTGGGATATTGTCGCAAACGAATGGGACACGGCAGAAATGGAAGATTGGGGCGTGGAGTTGCCGACGGATTGGGGCGCGGAGTTGGATGGCGAGGAAATAGAGCAAAAAGAAATTGTGGAGGACGAAATCCCCGAAAATGTAGAAACAAAATGCAAAAAAGGCGAGATTTGGCAACTTGGGCGGCATCGTCTTATGTGTGGAGATAGCACCGACGGCGGCGATGTCGCTTTGCTTATGAATGGAGAAAGGGCGGATTTGGTTTTTACAGACCCACCATACAATGTAGCGATAGGCAGTAAAAATGCCGTGCTTAATGAAATGAATCATGCAAGAAGAGGGCATAGGGTAGAAACTGAAATTGCAGGCGATAAAGGTTTGACTGATGCAGAAATAGGAGAACAGTTATGGAAACCCGCATTTCAGAACATGGCAGACCATGCGAAAGATGATTGCTCGATATATGTAACAATGCCACAAGGCGGAACTCATATGATGATGATGATGATGATGATGGCGGATGCCTGTTGGCAGGTAAAATACGAATTGATGTGGTTGAAAAATCAGCCTACATTTTCAATGGGAAGGCTTGATTATGACTATAAGCATGAGCCGATAATGTACGGATGGAAGAAAACACATAATTTCTACGGCAAAGGGAAATTTACAAAGTCAGTATGGGAAATTGACAAGCCGAGAGAAAGCAAATTACATCCAACAATGAAACCTATTGAATTGATTGCAAATGCTTTGGAAAACAGCACAAAAGAAAATGATTGTGTTCTTGATGTATTCGGCGGTAGTGGTAGCACACTAATAGCTTGCGAACAGTTAAACCGCGCTTGCTATATGATGGAGTTAGACCCCCACTACTGCGACGTTATCATCGCACGGTGGGAGAAATTAAGCGGCGGCACGGCTGTAAAGATTGAGGATGTTTAATGTTTCACGCGAAACAATGGAGATAAAAGATTTAAACATCAGCGTTATAGAGTCAAACAAGGGGCAAATCGACGGCTTGCCATCCAATCCGCGCAAAATATCGCGCAAGAGGCTGGACGCGCTCAAACGCTCCATAAAAGACGCGCCCGAAATGCTGTCGTTGAGGGAGTTAATTGTCTATCCCCACAACGGCAAGTTTGTTGTTATCGGCGGCAATATGAGATATAAGGCTTGCAAAAGTCTTGGCTTTAAATTTTTGCCGTGCAAGGTTTTGCCCGTTGAGACACCCGTCGCAAAACTGCAAGAATACACGATTAAAGACAATATCGGGTTCGGCGACGATGACAAGAACAAATTGAAATCGGAATGGGAGTTGCAGACCTTGCAAGAGTGGGGCATTGACATAGACCATTGGAGCGAAAAGGCGGAGGCGCGGTGCGAACTGACACCCCGACCGTCAACCATCACGAAACCCGACATTATTGTTTATTGCAATTTTAAAAAATTGAAGTCGGGCGAACTGTTAAAGAAAATCAAGGAAAATCCCGAAAACGCGGAGTATTTCGCGGAGAATTTGGCGGAGACGTTGCAAAAGATTTTTTGCAATTTCGACGGGTGGGCATTGGTGACAGCACCGAAAAGGCGGCACAAAGAAAACAACTTTGCCGAGCGGGTCTGCACCATTGCAGCCGCAAAAATCGGCATCAACTTTTATAAAAACGTGTTCGAGTGTCGGACAAAACAACGCATTGAACCCGACTTCACGGTGACGAAAGAGATAAAAGAAAATAACATCATTATTTATGATGATATAATAACGACGGGCAGCACATTAAAGGCTATGCACAACTGTTTGATTGGCAAAAATGTTTTGTGTTTCGCCGGCATCAACAATAATTAGATTTACTTTTTTGCCGAGTTTGCGGGCATATTCTACCGTGTACTTCGTGCCGTGGGACACACCATCCCACACCGCCACTACGTTATCACAATAATCAATTATTTGGCGGTTGCGGACAAATGGCGCGCCTTTGCCAAATTCGCGGTAATTTGGTTTGAACTCCACGAGGGGCAGGCGTTTGGCACGTGCGAATTTCGCCGCGAGCGCATCAACACCCGACGCGCCGCCAGACACTATCGCCGTAGTGTCTGGCGGCACGACCTTTGACAAATCAAACGCCGTAATATTTCGGCTGCCTATTATCGCTGTTATCATTCTGTAATGATTTAAAATTTTATAATGATACAAAATTACAAATAAAATTTTATATTTGCAAAAAATTTTCGGCAATTTCGACACTAAAAAAAATGAAAAATAAAAAAAAGTTTTTGGAAATATTCAAAGAAAAACTTGGCAACATTTCAATTTCGTGCCGCGCTTACGGGATAGACCGGCAGACCTATTATAATTGGTATAATAGCGACGCTAATTTTAGGTCGGAGGCAGATGCTGTCAAAGAAGTGCGCAAAGATTTTATCGAAAACGCCTTGATGAATCGCATCAACGCGGGCGACACTGCGGCAATAATTTTTGCCGCGAAAACAATTTGCAAGGATAGGGGCTATGTTGAAAAGGTCGAGCAAGATGTAGCAATTAAGACTGAGCAGCCACTGTTTGGAGATGTTGACGATGAAGAGGAGTGTTGATGGGTTTACATACACGACCGCAATAAAAAAATTGCGTAGATTGTCGGCGAGGGTGCGCATTGTCCCCGGTGGAACATCAGCGGGGAAAACATACGGCATAATCCCGATATTGATTGACGTTGCCACACGTCAACGGCTTGAAATATCCATCGTGTCCGAAAGCATACCGCATTTGCGCAAAGGCGCGATGAGGGACTTTTTAAAGATTATGCAAGCGACCGGACGCTACATTGATGACCATTGGAATAAATCAAATTTTACCTATACATTCACAAATGGCAGTTTCATTGAGTTTTTCAGCGCGGACAAACAATCGAAAGTTAGAGGCCCGCGCCGTGATATTCTTTATATCAACGAATGTAACGCCGTTGATTTTGAAACATACTATCAACTTGCAATCCGTACAAAAAAAGTCATTTGGTTGGATTTTAATCCCACGTCAGAGTTTTGGGTGCATACTGAACTTGCCAACGATGCAGACGTTGAAACACTTGTATTAACATACAAGGATAACGAGGCATTAAGCCCTATTGTCGTAAAGGAAATCGAAAAGGCAAAAGAAAAAGCGTTTTTCAATCCCGACGCGCCCGACCTATTCAACGGAAAAAACATCAAGTCGCCTTATTGGGCAAATTGGTGGAAAGTCTATGGGCGCGGTGAAGTTGGCAGCGTTCAAGGTTGCATTTTCTCAAATTGGAAACTGATTGACAAAATCCCGCCTGACGCGGTGCGCCTTGGCATCGGCATCGACTTTGGATTTACCAACGACCCGACAACGGCAATAGAACTTTGGCGATACAACGGCGGCATTATCATCAATCAATTATGCTATCAATCTGGAATGACTAACAGAGATATTGCGGCGATGTTGAAATCAAACAACATTCCGCCGTCAACTGTAATCGTGGCTGATTGTGCCGAGCCGAAATCCATTGCAGAAATCAATCAATTTGGCTATCACGTGCAGCCGAGCGTCAAGGGTGCGGATAGCATCAACTTTGGTATTGGCGTTATCCAAGAGGTTGACGATATGAGCATCACGAAAGACAGCACCGACACGATAAAAGAATATAGGAACTATGTTTGGGAAACTGACAAGGACGGCAACAAGACCGGCAGAGCCATTGATGCGTTTAACCATTCTATGGACGCGCTGCGATACATAGCAACGACCGTATTAGCGAGGTATCAGCAGAAACATTCACGCGGAGTGGTGCGGCGCAATTAGCGACTATTTCCAAAATGGAAATCGCCGTGTAATGATTATTTTACAAGTGTCGAAAATTCCCGATAGCGCGTTTACATTTTGTAAAGTAAGATTAAAAAACGTGTTTCACGTGAAAAAATATTTGCAAGTGTGGATTTTTGTTTGTATTTTTGTGCTATTCAAAAAACGCACTATTGTAAATACTATATTTGGCTATTTATTTTAATTGTTTTTCACAGACCCCTTTTTCATAGTTACATTAGTTTAGATTGAAGTTTAATTTTTCCGCCCTGCAACCTGCAACGTGGGGCGGTTTTAAAAGAAAGTCGTAAATTCCATATATTTTTAGAACGTTGATTTATTCAAGTCCCGACCGTCAAAAAGTCGGGATTTTTTTTAACAAAATTTTCGTTAAAAAATTTGGTAGTTAAATTTGTAGTAATTAATTTTGCAGCATACTCAATGATATACACGTTCACGGGAAGCCTGGCCTCTGACAATCCTTTTTGGGGAGCGTCAGAAATTCCTAACCTAAAATACTATTTGGGCCGTAGGAAAACCCCGCGAGGGCGGCGATTACATCAATGCCCTTTTTGATTTGAGCCTGAGAATTGCCCGATAGGCACACAGATAAGCCTACCACCAAGGCGGCGAGGGGAATGCCGGTCAGACCGATACAAGCCAAACCGCCTTTTGTTATGACGTTTTTTCATTATGATAGACATATTTGTTTTATGTTTTTTGAGTTTTTCAATTTTTGATGATGTGTTTACTAACAAGAGTAGTTAAGTGTTTCGGCGCGGTGTTTTCCCTACCGCGCTTTTTTATTGTTTCACGTGAAAAATCAGCCCTTGCAAAACGCTATCCGCCAACGTATTGAAAAATTTTTTGAAAAAAGTTTCAAAAAGATTTGGAAATAATGTTATATTATGCATATCTTTGTATCGTTAAACATAGATAAACATTATGAAAGTATCAGAATTTGCAAAAAGAATGGGCGTCCACCCTTTGACGGTAAGGCGATGGATAAAAGAGGGCAAAGTAACGGCAACAAAGATACAGATAAAGCCGTTTGTTTGGGTGCTTGATTTATCCGAGGACGAACTTAAAAAATTAATGATTAAACCAAAACAAGATGGCGGACAATGAGTTGACATATATCGAAGTTGAGGACGTTACCGAAACACCGGCGGCATCAGTATTTGAGCGGTGCGATGTGCAAAGTAAGTTCCTAAGCGTAACAGCGTGGTACTTGTCCCATTTCGGAAAACTCTCCCCCGATATTTGGTGGGGGTATCAGTTCGGATATTATGCGCTTTGCTTACCCCCGATTGTCGCCTTGACGTTTTCGATTGACGTTTTGGCGATGGTGATAAAAGGCGCGGTCATCGTGGTAAAGGCTATTGCGCTGAAAGCAATAGACCTTACATTTATGGCAGCGGGCAAAGTTGCAGGCGTTTTGGGAATTGCATTTGCCTTATTCCTTATTGTAATGTTTTGTTACAACGAAGGATGGGACGGAATGAAACAAACGTACTTTGATATAATCGAATGGGTAAAAAATGCGTTAAAATAATTTTCTTTGTGTTAGTAACGGTAGTTATGGCGGTTGAGGTGACTAAGGCGAAATTTTATGCAGATGTTACGGAATGTTTCACGCCGACAGCCGAAATGGGAGAGCCTAAATACATAACGCTCCACCACGATGGCATCAACCGCCCGACTACTTTAAACGAAATTGACCGATACCACCGCGACAGTTGCAAGTGGGAGAGCGGCTTTGCTTACCACTACTACATAAGTGAAAACAAAATTTACAAGTGTCGAGATGAACATCAGATTGGCACGCACGTAAAGAACGGCAACGGCGGCAACATTGGCATTTGCATACACGGAGATTTTAACGAAACACGCCCGACTTTAAAACAACAAGTTTTGATTATTGTTTTGATAAACAAACTTTGTTACCAATACAAAATCAAAAAAGAAAACATCAAACGGCATCAAGACTGGGAACAAAACAAAACATCGTGTTGCGGAAACAATTTCGATTTTGATGCAATGAAACAATACATATTAGAATGGCAACAAACAAATTAACATATTACGACCCCGAAACAATGAGCGTCGGCAACATCACCACGACCGATAACGAAACGTGGTATAATTCCGCCGACGGTGTTGTAAGTAGGGTAGTGGAGCAGCCCGCGAGCCTTATTCCCTTTGCCGCCTATTCCGCATTTGTGAAGATGATGCAGAGAGCGGCACAGAATAGCGGCAACGATACGGCAATAATGCCGCAATATTCTGACATCGTTGCGGCAGCGTCGGGGCAGTATTCTGACAACGTTACGACAATAACCCGACAGACAAACGACACAAGCGCGGCGAGAAATGCCAAGCGTCCGCCGTTGAAACCAAGGCAGATTTTAAAGAAATACGCCGCAATCGTGGCAATCCTGAAAGACGCAAAAGCCATCAAGGAAGTTAGCGGCGGTGTTTATTCTAACTTTAAGACCTTGCCGACAAACACCCCTCAATATTTGGTGGACGAAATCAACCGCCGAGGATTGAGGAGAGAAAACGGCAAGATGTGGACGCAGGAAACAATATCGCCGATTGTCGCCGCAATGAAAATCAACGCCCGACCGACTTTGTTTCGCGTTTGTTTTTTGATTGTTGTTTCGATTGTAATTGCCGTTGGCGTTACAAAGGTATGGCAGTGGTTTGCCGCACCGACCGAAACAACGATGCAGACAGCGCAATCAAACAATCAAAACAAATTCACGGCGGCGGATGTTGATTTGATTTGTAAAGAAAACAAAATCAAGTTGACGGAGTACAGAATTAATTTGATTTTGGCAAAGAGTTATTCCGACAAGGCGGCACTTGCCGAGGAAATCAAAAAGCAATATGCCGAAATGCAATCAGTAATACAAAAAAACAAATGAAAGTAGTAGGGGTAATATTGGCAATGATTGTTGTTGCCTTTGCCGTCAATATCTTGATGGGTGGCGGAGAGGTAACAAAGGCGCACTTTGACGAGCGCATCAACGAAATTAACGCCCGCATTGATAGCGTCAGGGCGGACGTTGCCAAGGTGTGGAATGTTTCACGCGAAACAAAGGCAAACACCGACAGCATCAAGGCAGAATTGCGCACACTTGACGGCAAGGTGGACGAAATCGCCAAAGACGTAAAGGACATCAAGCAAACAACACAGATAATCGAATTTAAATTATTTTAGGAATGATACTCAAAATAATTTTGGCGGCACTTTGTGCAAATTTGCTTTACACAAATGCAAATTTGATGTTGGCGGCATCGTCAGAGTTGGCAACGTGGCAATCGTGGATGATGGTTGTTTTCGCTATCACTTACAGCCTTATATCCACGCTGTCTATTTTCAAGATGCAGAGCCTTTTTGCAATCGTCTGTTTTGCGATATTGGACGGCGCAGCGGTGTTTCTGCATTTTGCCGACCACGGCGCAAACTTCAAAATGATTGTGGCGGTGTATTTCGGCATTTACACGGCATATACTTTGATTGTCGCCTTTGCCATCAAGCGCAATGAAGATGCAGAGGGCAGCGGTAACGAGGTTGAGGGACACGATGCGGCATATTGGCACAAATGTTTTCTGTATCAAAAAGACCGTGCCGACAGTGCCGCAAACGGCAACAAAATGACACCGTTTGAAACAGAGCCGACCCCCGACCAATTTCGTGAGGTCACGAAAATGATTGAGGACGAGCCAAAAGAACTTCCCGACATCAGGAAAGAGATAAACGCCGAGCATCAAGATGCCGACATCAGCAAAACGATAAACGATGACAAAGTAATGCTTGATGCTATATCGGAGTACAAATTAGATGTTAACAATCAGATACTAAGCATCAAAAGGGCGTTTGCTCGAATGAAAGACCCCGGCAAAAGGCGCGAGCGCATCAAAAGTCTGCCGCCCGAAGTTCGGGCAGAAATCAGAAAAATTTACGACTTATGAAATTCGAGAAAATAACGCTATCAGAGCCGCAAATAAAATGGCTGCAAAAACATTTCAAACACACTAAAAACGATGTTATCCGTGAGCGTTTGGGATTGAGCCATTCTACACTTCACAGAATTGCACGTGAATTGGGATTAAAAAAAACACGGTAATTTATGGCGAAGATGCAGATGGCGGCATCAATGGCAGGTAAGGCGGCAATCGAAGCCGAGGACGAGGCGGCAAAGGAGCGGCGCAGACAGCAAGCAAACGCCAACCGAAATTCCGAAAGATGCTTTAAAAAGGGGAAATGGTCTTTGGCAAAATGCCCGCCCGAAAAACTCTCTATCATCAACGCCAAGCGAGCGGCATCGTGGTTAAAAACAAGGCGAGCGGACGAGGTACGTCTGAATTGGGGACTACCCACCCAAACGAAATTCCATTTTCGCCGACACCCCGACCCCGATAAAAACAAAAAACTTTGCAGCCTAAGAAATTACCTTAAACGCAAAGGGTATGAGATACCGGGCAGGGCGGGAATGGCTGTCTTTGTTACACGTGAAACAAGGCGCAGCGCAAAGATGGAGACAAAAGCAAAGAAATTAGGAATGATAATTAAAATTGCAGCATAATGAAAAAACAAAAGGAAAATACTTGGGATTTGCCTTTGCCCGATGCAGAGAGCAATGCAAAAGCCGATGCAGTATTGAAGCAAGTAGGCATCGAGATAGAAGAAATTTGCGCCGTTGATGCAAAAGATGGAAGGAATGGTTACACGCTGTCTAACAGCATAGACACCTTTTGCGCCGCTGTTGCAGGATGGCTGTTGGACAAATTAAACATCGAATTATGTGATTATGTTCAATTCAGCCGTCATTTTCTCAAAACAGAAAAAATCTCAATTAGCAGGGTCTTGATATTCGCAAAGGATGGCAAGAATTACGACGCAATGTGTGATAATACATTTGCAAGGGCGATTATTACCAAGATATTGCAAATGATAGTTGATAAGCATAAAGGCGTAACGGATTGGGTGCTATGAAACAAAATATTTTTGTGCAACTGTGCAAAGGTTATTGCGGTGCGGACGTTGTAACAGAATATCAATTCCACCCCAAAAGAAAATGGCGTTTCGATTATGCCATTCCGTCCCACAAAATCGCCATCGAAGTAGAGGGCGGTGCGTGGATTGACGGAAGACACAATCGGGCATCGGGTTTTCTTAAAGATATGGAGAAATACAACGCGGCGGCGGTGTTGGGGTGGCGTTTGTTGAGAGTTACGCCCCAACAACTGTTAACGACTGCAACGTTGCAAATGGTAGCAGCGGCAATGAGTTATGAAAATTAACAGCAAAAAAGCAAGGAAAAAGATTTGGCGCAAAGTTATCAACATCGTTGGCGATGTGACTTTGTGTGTGCTATTCGTGGCGATGTTCCTTGCCTTATTGCCGTTGATGATTGTTGGCAAAATCACTTTATCAGCATTAAAATGAAAATCGGATTGATAGATGTTGACGGACACGGTTTCCCAAACCTCGCCCTTATGAAGATAGCGCGTTACTACCGACAACAAGGCGCGGACGTGGAATGGTACACACCGTTTTCAAATTACGATTGTGCCTATTTATCAAAGGTTTTCACGTTTACCCCCGATTATATGCAATGTATCAGTAGCGCGGATCACGTTGAGCGCGGCGGCACTGGGTATAAACTTTATGACAAAAAACTCCCTATCGAAATAGACAAATTGCAGCCCGATTATTCAATCTACAAAAACATTGTTGATGATAGAACGGCATTTGGTTTTCTTACACGTGGCTGTATTCGGAATTGCAAATGGTGCATCGTGCCGAAAAAAGAGGGAATGTTGCAGCCTTATATGGACATTGAGGAAATCGCGATTGAAGGACGCGACCGCATAATCTTGATGGATAACAATATTTTGGCATCGGATTATGGATTGGGGCAAATTGAAAAAATTATAAAATTGCATCTTAAAGTGGACTTTAATCAAGATATGGATTGCCGTTTGGTTACGCCCGAAATAGCGCAAATGTTGGTAAAAGTCAAATGGTTGAAATATATTCGCTTTGCTTGTGATACCTCGGCACAGTTGCCGCACTTATTCCGCGCTTGTGATTTGTTGCATCAGTACGGATATAAAGGGGACATTTTTATTAATGTGCTATTGCAGAATGATATAAATGAATGTATCGACCGCATCAATGCAATACGCAATTATACTACATTGAGGATGCAGCCGTTTGCGCAGCCTTATTTGGATTTTGACGGCAAACGACAACCGCCGCAATGGCAAAAAGATATGGCGCGTTGGTGCAATCGAAAGGAACTTTACAGAACGATTGAATTTAAAGAATATAGACCGCGCAAAGGCGAAATTTGCAGCCAATATTTTAATTTTTAATCATTGAAATAAAAGAAATCGGTTACTAAATCAGTAACCAAATACAACTTAATATAGAGTAGTTTGAAATATTTTTGATGTTTCACGTGAAAAAGTTACAAAAAAATTTTGTTTCACGCGAAACATTTTTTATTTTTGCGGCAACATCGGCAAAGGGTCAGTCGAAAAGCACGTAATCAGTAATTTAAAACGTTTTTTATTATGATAACTTGTCCGTGTCCGGCTAACGCATCGCTCCCTGACGTTCCTTGCGTCAAGTGTCCCGAGCGTTTCGGGCAAATTCAAAAAGTAGCATTTCAGCGACTGACCGCCGACGATGGCAAAAAGAATAAGTTTTCATCAACATCGGGATTTACCGAGATTGATGACATCGCCAAATGGCAGGCGCGAATGACAGCCGCCGACTCTACGAAGATAATCATCAGCCCTTACATCTACTCCCCCACGCAGGAGACCGGCGCACCGCGTACATTTGGCGGCGGTAACGACAGCCTTGGCGGAGTTGAGGAAATCATCGGCAGAGAGCCGTCCGCATTTACGGGTTCACTCCGCAACATTCCGCAGGCAGTGGCAAAACTCCTCAAAACTTTGCAGTGCGAGAGCGAGGCGGGCAACCTTGGCGTTTACCTTATTGACGAAAACGGCAACGTTGAAGCCTTGGGCATCACCGACAGCGACAACAACGATTACATTTACCCCATTCCAATCAGGGCGTTTTTCGTAGGCGACAAGGTTCACGGCGGCATCGACAACCCCGACACAAACGCCATTCAGTGGTCATTCTTGCCGAACTATTCCGACGATTTGAAAATCTTTGAGATAACGACATTCAACCCCCTCACCGACCTTTGCGGCGGTGCAAGTTCGGAATCGTAATGGCAGCAAAAACAACGCGCATCACACTTGTTTCGACAAGTGGCAGCGCACAAGATTTTGAGGTAACACACGCGGAGCGACTTTTGGGATTAAGGAACTCCGCGTGGACGTTGCCCGAAAATTCGGAATACAGATTTGAAAATGGCAGTATCATTCGACATACTACAAAACGCCCTAAAAGAGGGGTGGGGAAGAAAGACGGTAACGAGGGCAATAGCACACCAAAATCGTCTGAAATTTCACGCCCAGACGGAACTGACGGCTAACCTATCACAGCCGTTTGCAGATTTTATGGCGTTTGTGTCAAATATATTGCCGCACGACAAATTGAAACTATTTAAAACATTATTCCGTTATCCCCTCAAAACAAATGAGGTTACGGCGAAATGTTTTGACAAACTATCCCGAATTTTTGACGGAAGAAATCCCGTGTTCAATTACCAATTTAAATCGTCTGAAACTTTGGACGATTGGCAATGGTACAGACACGACAAATTAAAAGAGCCTGAAATATGGCAGACGTTAGGATGGGACTTTTACAAGACCGAGCCAAACAGCGTATTGATAGTTGACTTACCGAAAGAACAAACGACCGAGCAGCCCGAGCCGTACTTTTATTGGCTGTCAATTTCTGACGTGGCGGCATACGGCAAGAGCGGCAAGGACTTTGATTTTATTATCATCAAGTCAGACGGCGGCGCAACATTCACGGTGATTGATGCAGACACATACAGCGTCTATGTTAACGACCGCGAGAGCCTTGGCGAGTTATTATCACAATCGGCGCACAATTTGGGATACGTTCCCGCGATGTTCTTTGTTACAGAGCCTATCAGCATCAGCGAGCCGGACGTTAAAGCATCCCCACTGACAAAAGAACTTGATGCGCTTGATTGGTACTTGTTTTTTACGCTGTCAAAACGGCATTTGGATTTGTACGCATCATACCCAATTTACAGCGGTTATGAGCAAGACTGCGATTTTACAAACGCGGAAAATGGCGACTATTGCGACGGCGGATTCCTGAAAAACAAACAAGGCTTTTACAAATTCGATGCAAACGGTGTTATGTGCCGTTGCCCGAAGTGTGGCGATAAGCGCATTGTGGGTGTCGGTTCTTTTGTCGAAGTCCCTATCCCGAAAGAGGGACAGCCTGACCTTAGAAACCCCGTCCAAATGTTGACAGTTGATAAAGACAGTTTGGATTATAACGTGTCGGAGATTGGCAGATTGGAGCGTGAAATCATCAACGCCGTTTGCGGTTATACCGAGGACACGCAGACCAAAACAGCCATCAACGAGCAGCAAGTTTTGGCATCGTTCCAAAGTCAGATTAACGCTTTAAACAACGCAAAAAAGCAATTTGAAAAGGCACAAACATTTGTAGATGCTACTGTTTGCAGACTAAGGTACGGCGATGCTTTTATTTCCGCGTCAGTCAACTACGGCACGGAGTTTTTCATATTCGATGCAGCAACATTGCGCGAGCGTTACAAGGTTGCAAAAGACAGCGGCGCAAGTGAAAGTGAATTGGACGCTTTGCAACAACAAATTTTGGAAACGGAGTTCCGCCACAATCCCGCCGAGTTGCAAAGAATGATGATTTTGCACGAATTAGAGCCGTATCGTCATTTGACGGCAAAAGAGGTGACGGATTTACACGCGGCGGGCGTTGTTTCGGACGAGGATTTGAAACTCAAACTAAACTTTACCAACTTGATAAAGCGATTTGAGCGTGAAAATCTTAACATCGTGGAATTTGGCACGGCTTTGAACTATGCCGACAAAATAAAGCGTATAAAAGACACACTAACAACATACATTAACTAAAAGGAATAACAACTATGTTTGTAAAGACAGAAGACGGCGGAAAGAAAGACGTGGAAATAACCGCCGTAACAAAAGACAATTACATCGTTCCCGACAAGGAGAAACACCTTTGGCACGTAACGATGGAAATCCCGACCTTTGATCCGAAAAACGGAAAGCGCATCAGTCGCCCGAAGTTGCAGAAGTTTGGCGCAAAGACATTCCATGCATTGCGCGAGAGTTGGGAGAAACAAGGCTACACAATCACGGTACTTTACGACCCGACCGCCTATCTTGACGAGTTGAAAGCGAAAGGCACGACCGTACAGAGGGCGGCAAGGCAAGCCGAGATTGACGCAATCGTGGCAAAGAAAATCGCCGAAAAAGAGGCGGAGATGGAGCAGCGCATCAATGCCGCAGTTGAAAAGGCACTTGCCGAAAAGCAAGGCACAAAAAAGAAATCAGAGTAACAACAATTTCAAAGGGTAAGAAATGTTAACTATCGAAAACATCAAGGCGGTTGATGGCATCAATGACGAGCAAGCCGCCAAAATTGCCGAGTTATCAAAGGCAGACGAGGACAAAGTAATCGGTGATAAATTTGGAGAGGTTTACAGAAACCTTGACAGCATCATCGAAAAATCCACGGGCGTAAAACGCAATGGCGACGAAAAGACATACTTGTATATGGAGAGAGCCGCCAACGAGGTACGCGCTAAGGCAACGGCAGCGACAAAACAAGTTGAGGAACTGACAGCGACAAACGCCAAATTGCAAAAAGTCATTGCAGACGGCAGCCAAGACACCGAAACGAAAGCGAAATTGCAGCAAGCAGAAAAAGACCTTGCCGCAATTACTAAACAATTCAACGACCTCAAAACTGAATACGACGGCGCAAAAAGCCAATTTGCAAAAGACGTGTTTCACGTGAAAATCGAAAGCGAGGTTGCAAACGCTTTAGGCGGCGTGAAGTTCAAAGAGGGATTAACGCCTACTTTGATGGCGATGGCAAAAAACACCGTTTTGGCAAAAGTCAAAGAGAGCAACCCCGACAGTGTGGACGATGGCAACGGCGGCAAGGCGATTGTGTTTAAAGACAAAGACGGCGCAATCCTCCGCAATCAGGACAACGGTTTGCAGCCAATCACGGTTGCCGACATCGTAACAAAAGAACTGTCCGCGATGGGCGTTTTGGCATCGAAACGCAAACAGACCGGCAGCGGCGGAAACGGAAACAATGGCGGCGGCAACAATACCACTATTGATATCAGCGGTGCAGCGACGCAAACCGAGGCTTATGAGGCTATTGCAAAAACATTGTTTGCAAAGGGACTTGTAAACGGTTCGGCAGAGTTCGATGCAGAAATGAGTAAGGCGTGGAAAGAAAACAACGTGGCGAAATTGCCGCAGCGTTAATTTTCACGTGAAACAATAAAAGACAGATACGGGCAAAGGGTGAGCCTATTTCATAACCAATAAAAATTCAACATTATGAGCCTTTTAGCAACACAATTACTGAATTGGCGCGCCAGTGACGAGAAACTTGACCGCAATATGGTGCGAATGGGCGAATACGGCGCGTGGGACTTCTTTGTTCAGCAGTCCAACGAGGGCAACGGCATTTTGAACGACCGTTTGAAAAACGCCGCCTTTGCATCTATGGGAAACACCGTGCAAGTCCCCGTAATTGACTACGACGGTACAATCAGCGTTGCCAATTCGCGTTCCTGCGTTATTTCGGACGCAGAGAACACCTCCGCACTTTACACCGTTGTTTGGAAAACATACGCCTGCGGTTTCACGATGGTTCCCGCGA
>Ga0326511_10002217_pt1 | contig 15909 bp, 18 predicted proteins | sample 0_2496_0518_D_FD_203701 | JGI IMG/M metagenome (GOLD analysis project Ga0326511, IMG submission 203701) | Bovine rumen microbial communities from UC Davis, California, United States - 0_2496_0518 | ecosystem: Host-associated > Mammals > Digestive system > Stomach > Rumen | place: USA...
CTTCTCCAGTTCGCGTGCGTTGACGCTCGTCTGTCGGTAGGCGGGGTCCATTCCGATGGTGAGGGCATTGAGGAACTCAAAGCTCTTGTGGCGGATGATTACCTCGTCCTTGCCGTCGGCTCCCTTCGTGCGCTCCACTTCGTAGTCCTTGGGGTAGAACTCGAACGAGCAGCCGGAATAGTCACCACGGCGCACCATTTCCAGGCAGCGGTCGCCGATGTCGCAGCGAGGAGCCTCGAACTCGAAGGTCACGCCCTGCTCGTCCACGGCCATGCGCAGCGAGCCGACGCCCTTGTTGCAGCGCGCGATGGTGAGCTCTCTTTCGTGGAGCATGTTCATCTTCACGTCCTGCGTGTTGAGGAACTCCATCGTCACAGCCTCGGGAAGTATTACTTCGCGGAATCTTTCGCCCCAGTCGTCGAGCACTTCGCTTTCAGCATTGAATACGATGGCACGGCCTGTGATGGTGCGAGACTCGCCCTCCTGACCTTCCGCAGCCTCTCTAATGGCAAGGCGGCAGTCAACGGTCCTAATTTCTCGTTTTTTTGCATCCATTTTGTCGTTTTATTAGTTCGTTATATATCGGGCGTAATGTGGTGTGAGGTTTACCGAGGAAAAACGCGAACTGGGATCTCCCGGGCGTCTGGCATCTTCCAGTCTATCCAGGCGCTTACAATGCGCTCCCCGAGTTGGCCTCCGATGCGGAGTGCGTAGTCGAAGCCCACGCGCTTCAGATGGTAGGCCTCCGGGTTGTCCTTGATGCGCTGCTCTATGTCGCCCGCGCGGTTCACCCATTCGTCGAGAATGGAGAACACGAGGCGCATCATTGCGCGGAACTCCTTGCGCGGCATGATAAACATGGAGCAGGGGTGCAGTGTGGAGCTCTCGAGTGCCTGGTGCCACGCTGGCGCGAAGTCTTTGTGCTTCTTGTCAATGATGGCCGTGCACAGGTCGAGGTCTGCCACGTTGCCGAAGTCGGCATACTGTTCGCGCATGGGTTTCTTCAGGTCCACGCGCTTGGAGACGATGCGCGTGTTCTCGTCCAACCGTGGCACGTTGTCAATGAAATCGAAATACTTGCGGTAGTGGCAAAAGCCGACCACCTTCGGCGTGATGTGAGGCTGCGCGAGGGCGTCGTATGTCATAAACTCGGAATAGAAGAGGCCGGGCATCGCATACTTGCCCTCGTTGATGTCGCGAGCGTCCGCTATCTCATAGACTGGGTGCTTCACGTGCGGGATGAAGTCCTTGTGCGTGCACACAAATATCTTCGCGCCGTTGGTTTCGCCTTCAACTTTGCCCAGTTTGTACTGCTCATTCGGTGCCCATAAATTGCGGTGGGCATTGAGCCAGCTCAACTGCGCAGCCACGTCCGTGCGTCGCCATGAGCCGCTGCCATAGTGTGCGTAATACTCCTCCAGGCGTGGCCAGCACTTCGCCACGAGTTCCGGCTTCGTCTTGCGTATGTCGTCGAGCAGGCACGCGCCAGTGTCCCACCAGTTGGCATCGTTGTCGCTGCCTGGCTGTAACCACCACGAGCGCATGGGGTCGAAGAACCGCGCGCCGTGCTTCGTGAGCAGGGGGACATTCATGTATAGGCACATGGGCGCCAGGCGGTCGTGTTCTTTCCTTCCCACCCGCCGGAGGTATTGCACCTTGCCGCAGGCGGCAAAATTCTCGTCCCAAAGCCACGTGATGCTCTTCTTCAGCAGGATGTCAGAGTCGAGCAGGATGAAGCCGCCCGGTTCCAGTTCCCACAACTTCTGTACGCTCAGCATGTGTTTCACGCTGCCGTAGTTGCTCACCTTTGCGTAATCGTTGCTGCGGTCGGGATATTGGGCAAGTTCTGCCTCGAAGTCAACAAACAGCCCGCCCGTATTGTTGAGCACGTGCACGTTGGGCATTGAGACATTGAACGGGCGCTTGTCGGAATTGTCGAATACGATGACGGGCCAAAAGCACCCCTTCTTTCGCAAGGATAGGATGCACGCCTCGGTCAGTTCCGGTGTGTTGTAGTGAACAATGGCGATTTTCTTCATTCGTTTACGATTGCTTGTGCGTTGAACTGGATGGTGTTCTTGCGTCTGTTGGCGTGGAAGGTTTCAGGCAGTATTTGGTAAAGTAGCCCGTCCCAGCGAATGCGGCTGCGCATATTTATCTCGCAATTCCAGTCCATCCTCACCAATACCACGCCGTATGCGTCAACGGCGCCAGCATTGAGTGAGCGCATGCCCTTCCCCCAGTCGACTGAAGCGTGAACCGTTGGTCCATCTTCCCATGTGATGCCAGCCGAATCGAGGCCGAACACTCCATCCACTGCCTCCGTTCTGTTGATGATGGTCACGAGGAACTCCCTCATGCCGCTTGCGTATCCTGTTGCCATACTATACGGGTAAAAATGTGTGTGGGGTTTACTTATGCCAAAGGAACCACACTATGCTGCCGACTGCGATGCCGATGGCGTCTGCCAGTATGCCCCACCATTCCCACTTGTTACCTGGTGCTTTGCTGTCTCCGTATTCTTTGCCAATCGCCAAACCTATCGCCAGCCACGGGTTGATGAAGGCGGCTACCATGCAAATAACAAAGTGGAGGATTTTGTCTTTAGGGATTTATTCATAGTTCGTTCTCACAATAAGATTTTCGTTGAGTGCTGTCATATCACTACTTGTAAGTGTAGCCCCATCAACGCGGGCGATAAACAAGTAATATCCCTTTGTTGTTAAGGTAATATCTTGCTGTATATAGGCAGAACCGCTGTATGATGTATCCCAATTTCCTTCACCAAATGTAGCTCCCAATCCCGACTTTGATATTGCAAATTTATAGGTAGAGAAAACGCTACTACCGCTTTTGGCCTTAATTGTTGCGCCAACAGGTATTTCAAATAAATAGTAGTTTATTCCACGAATGTTATCTTGTGTAGAGGTTCTTCTGTAACTATGGAGAAGTCCACCATCGTTGCTTAAATTGTATGAAACATCGTTTGCGTCTGTCTGCGGTATTGTGACGATAAGATTGTTTTGCAGTGCCACAACATCACTCGATGTCAATGTTGCTTCGTCTATTCGCCTTACATACAAATAATATCCTTTGTTCTTTAGCGTTATATCGCTGGTGTTCCACGCTTGGTTGCTGTATGTACAGTCCCATTGTCCCATATCTTGTCCAAATACTGGACCAATATATCCGAATGGAATCAAAGATATTGCGAATTTGTATGTGTTGTATAAATCGGGGTCGCTTGCAACAATAGTAGTGCCAACTGGGAGCGTATTTTTAGCTGTGACAATTACAAGGCTTTCGCTTACTGATTGCACACCATAAGAGGCTAATATATTGGCATCAGTATTCAGTCCAAAAGTAACATCATTTATTGTTGGTGGAGTCGTACCTCGCTCATACAATTCGTAGTTTCCCATTGACGCGGCTGAATAGTCAGAACCTTTTATTAAAATTACATTTGCCATAGTTGTATTAGTTATAGTGAGAAGATGTCCGAAAAGAACCCAAATTTGAAGCCCATTGTGTTCTTCGCCCAGTTAAGGAAGCTATCCATCCTGGTATTGTCGAATGCCCACTCATGGTTGAGAACCTCGCAAGTTTTTTGCCACTTGGGATTTGCCTCAATTAGGGCTTTGCAAGTAGTAACATTCGCATCGCTGTCGAGCCTTGCACAAGTTTGTACAAATATGACTCGGTTAGTAACATCGTACCAACGGGAATTCGCTTGCACAAACTTTTGTTGTTCGCTTGTCAAGTAGTAGTTACTTGTCGATGTACTTATTGGGTCACGGGCGCAAAAAATATAAGAGGGGTTTTTGGAGTTATTTCTTACCGCAATAGCGTTGGTAAGGCTCAACTCATAGTAATTTGCCCTCATTTCGTGGTCGAGACATTCTTTATCATTCCCAACCATTGCAAGCAGTCGCGTAATTCCCAAATTGTAGTCGCTTATGATTGGATTACCATCTTTGTATTGTGTATTGTTTAATGTGTGGAAGTTCCACTTCAGCCAATTCTTTGCGGCCTGGAATTCCGATGCGTATGTGTTCGTAACATTTGCGAGGCTCTCAACATAGATATAGCAGGAGAAACATGCACCGTATGTTTCGTGCAATGTCTTGAGGTTTGAAAAGAATGTTACATCGTATATGGACGAATGAGAAGAACCAAACAATGTAGTCAAACATGTCGATGTATCGTCAAACGATATGTGCATAAGTTTCCCGTCATACTGACAAGCACATACATTTGCGATCCATTGTGGATTGACCGAAGAATCAAATTTCTGCGTCTTAATGTGCCCATGCCCAAATGACACTAAAACATTCCCATTCTCGTCCGCTATATCAAGGTCGGCAGCGTCTGTATTGTCGTATCCATCAAGCAAAGCGACATCCGCATTGATTTCATCGATAGCGTCCTGGACATTTGTAGCTGTAAGTCCACTATCTGTGTTGTCATATTCCACATCTGCGGCGGTTGATGCGGAACCAGTTTGTACTTCCTCCCACGCGCCATCCTTTCGTGCGTATTGCTTGCCGTCGCTGGGGGCATCCTGAAGGGCAGAAGCTGCCAGGGTGAGGTCATCCTGCACGGCTTGCGCGAGGTCGGTGGCAGGTATGCCTGACGCGGGCTTTTGGTAGGCAGTAGCACCAGCGGCGGCACCCGAACGGATGGTGGGAAGGTCTTGGATGGTGTCCTGCTTGCCACCGATGGCCGTCTGCATTGGCGTCACAATGTGGTCTTCTATTGCCTTAATACTTGGCATGATGGCATCCTTGCCCGACTGTTCCGTCACTTCGGGGTACACTTGCGTGCCCACAAAGCCCATCACGTCGTTTCCGATGGCCAGCATGCGCAGGCGCAGCGTGTCGTTTGCCAGGTATGCGGGAGCGATCGCCGTTATCTTGCCCTGCTTCGTCTCATTGAGCTCGCGGCCCATGTTGGCAGAGAGGGCTGCCGTGGTGCTGTGCGAGTCGAGGGAGTCCACCACGGCGACAGGCGCACCGCTTTGGTCGGTAAAGTCTGAGGTGCCCAACTCGATGGTCTCCTCGGTCAGGTCGGGATATTCGCCCGACTGCTCGGCGCACCAGGGCACCAACTCCACGAAGTTGTGGATGTCCACGCGGCGCTGGCTGTCTTCGCCGTAGTTCTCCCACAGCACCACGCTGTACTTGTCGATGCGCTCCTGGGCGGTGCCCTGCCAGGTGAAGGTCAGGACATTGGCGTCGGTGGTGAAGTCCATCTCCTGTTCGCCGCCTTTGGCTGCAATGATAACCAGGCGAAGGTCGCGGCCCTCGAGGTCAACGTCCACCCCGCCGGTGGTGATGGTCCAGTAGAAGGTGCGCGTCACGCCTATGACGCGCCGTATGTATTCACTATTGTTGCACATGGTCGGATAGTTTCATGTATGGTTTGATAATCATGTCGAAGGTGTAGGGCACCGTGTAGAGGTTGGTCTGACTGATTGGTGCGCGCTGGGTGTATGCCACCTCCACGAGCATGAGGGCTGCGTGATAGAGTGGCGCGGGTATTTCGCCGTTAATGGCGATAATTTCGTCGTAGGTCCTGTCCACGATGTTGAGCACCGTCTCCTCGGCACTTTCGCCGTACAGGGTCAGCAGGTCGTCCTCGCAGTTGAAGTCGATGCGCGAGTGCGCCTTGATGTAGTCAAGCGTGAGCCATTTCATGCTTCACCTCCTTCCTCCCCCTCTCCAGTGGGGTCTTCGGTTGTAGTTGGTGCTGATTGACCGCCAGCGCTGCGCAGCTTCTCGCTGCCCACTTCCGCCAGGTTGGTGCTCACATAGTGGGCATCGCCCTCTGCGATGTTTGGCAGGTCGTACTGGCTGCGGATTTCGTTCACGCTCCAGCCGGTCTCCATGTGCATCTTGTCGATTTCGGCCTGACCCTTCGCGTCGAGGCGACGGAGTGCCAGTTCGCACACATGTATGCGGCGACGGCCGAAGTCATACTCGGAGAGCATCTTAGAGTTCAGCTCGTCCTCGTATTCGCGTATGCGGGGCTGTATGGTGCGCAGCAGGAATTCCTGCGTGGCGTGTTCGGGCATCTTGTAGCTGCTGCCTGCATCTTCCATCATCATGATGCGGGGCACGCCCAGGATGCGGGCGATGTCGTTCACCTCGAAGCCTCGGTTCTCCAGTATTCGGAGCTCTGCGGCCGTCTGACTGATTATCTGAGTGCCCGCCACGTTGTCCAGCAACAGGAAGTCGCCGCTCTGCCAGTCGCTGGCGAACTGTTCCGCCATGCGCTTCAGTTCCTTGCGGTCGGCCCTGCCTCGCATGCCCAGCGTGGGCGCTTTCTCTTCCTGGATGATGACCTTGTGTTTACCACCCTTTGCCATGTCCTTCAGACTCTGCTCGTCGGCCGTGGCTGCGATGGAGAGCGTCTTCATGGCGTAGACGATGGTGGGCACGCCCATGTAGTAGTCGTCCGTGAGGAATATGTTCTTGTAGTGCAGCACGTCCTCGGCGGGCGCGTTGGTAACCAGTGAGGGGTGCCCTTCCCGGTTGTAGGTGAGCGTGTAGGTGTTGGAGATGGGGTCGTAGCCTCCACCCGTGCACAGCCACAAGTTCACCGGCCACCCCGATGCGTTGCGCTCGATATACACGAAGGCGTTGCCGTAGTAGATTTTGCGAAACTCGATCTGCTCTTGCATTTGGGAGGCAGTCATGAGCGGGTTTGGGCGCACCTGGAGCAGATAGTTCAACCTGCGCGCGTCGCCGTAGCGGTCCTCGATGAAGTTCCCGCCCTCGCCGTTCAGTCGCTGGTACTGCACGCGCATTTGGCCCATCGTCTGCATGATAAGGCTCACGCCCCTAAACCACGCAGGAACCACGAGCGATTTCCTTCCCGTGGGAAGAACGACCTGTTCCTTCCAGTCTCCCTTCGCTATGATGGGCGAGTTTGAAGGGTCGTTCGGGTTTGTCGTTGATGGCACTCCGGGCATTGCCTCACGCCGGAACCATCGTGCGAAAAAATTATCCATGCTTTAATTGGTTTATGTCTACAATAAACCCCCGCAATCACTGCGAGGGTTTACCACAACATAAAACAAAGTGAAGAAACTGGAAGAAAGTAGTCGTTCCTAAGTTGTCACCAGCGCAAGTTCTCCCGTGCCCAGGAACTTGAAGCCACCGCTGGCGAGAGCTCCGCGCCGCGCGTTCACTTGCACACTTTCCACGATGGCCTGTCCGCTGTATGCGCGCAGCTCCACCATGCCGCCGCCCTCAGTGTCCACTGCGTAACTCTTGCTCGTGCTCACGTCCACGTATGTGGCGAATGGGTCCGGGCTTGTGTAGTACTTCTCAGCCTCTGCGCTGGGGTTTTGGTATGCCCAATACTTGTAGTATGTGTCGTTGCTGAGCGCCACGAACATCTTCAGCGTGGGGTGCCAGTATATGCCCGTGGGGTTGTATGTGCGGATGTTCGACACCGCGCCTGCGTAGAAGCCCGCGAAGTTGTAATTCGTGCCGCCGTTCCTCACCTCCAGGGAGAGCGTCACCGTGTTGCCCAGCTTCAGCAACTCGGTGGCCCATCCCGCCACTGTCACGAGGTGGTTGCACGAGACGTTCCACCCCTTGCGCTTGCACATGTGGGTCTTCCATGTCCCCGTCGTTGGGGAACTTACCTCGAAGGTGTCCACGCCCATGTCGATGGAGCACGTTTTCGACTTGGCCAGCGCTGTGCCGTTGGCCTTGATGATGAGATTGTTGCCTTGTAAAATCATGTGTTATTCCTCCCCTAAATCTGTGATAAATAGTATAACTTTTCCCTCGTCGTCGTATGTATTCATTCCGTAGGATAAAATCCTATACCGAACGCCGTCGCGTTTCAGTATGTCATACGGCAGCACGTCCGGGGCGTATGCGTTGCCAACCTTTATGAGATTAAGCGGTTTGTCATAAATCGAAAACGCATAAAAGGGGCCGAGCACCAAATAAGCGGGCGGCGCATACCATTCCATTCCTGGGTTGGCTGTCGCGTTGCTGATATTTAGGTCGAGTTCGTATTCGCCCTGCCCCTTCGCGTTGGCTATTATCGAAAACTCACCCGTAAATCGCACATGACTCCATGCCCCCGCCCAACTTGAATTGACTCCGTACTCTATTTTTTGCGATGGTTCTTGTGATGTGTATTCGAGGCTTAGGTCGGTTATTACCTGGAACTCGCCCGACTGATAGCCGAAAGGCTCGTATATTTTGAGAACAGGCACGCCAACAATGTCCGTGGGTGTAAGCCCATACTGAGCACCAAACGGCATAAGGTAGCCGCCCTTGTCAGAGTGGAGGAGATAGTCTTCGCTTGTTAAATTGGCGTTGTCCTTTATTTTTCCACCTTCGTCGAGGTAGAGCAAGAACACCGGATCATTTCCCAGGGAGGCAGCCTCGGCGTCGCTCATCCAGCGACCACCTGCCCACCAATAACCTGACAAGTGTAGCGATGCAACGATGTACGCGTTTGTTGATGTGTCGGGGACCAGCCATTTTGTGGCCGAGCCGTTAATCAATAGGCCCGACTCGAAAATGCCGCCTTCCTTGCCGTTAAATGGAGTTATGCCCGTAATGGTGAAGGCCTCCACGCAGTCGCTCCTGTATGGTGTCTGCGGCTTGCTGGCTGTGTTCCCCTCCACTCGTATGCCGTATTTCCATGAATATGCCTTGTGCTCGTCATCTTCCGACTGTTTCCAAACGTCAAACACAGTAATGGATGCCACGTTCTGCACCAGGGACAGGTTTGGCTGCCATGTTTTTCCAGTGTTTCCCTCACGATAGTAATAGTCGCCATGCGGAAAGGTCTGATACGTTACCGTGTCGTACAGCTTGTCCTTGTCGAACTTGGCACCATACTTAAACGACCTGCAACCGAGCGAAAACTTCACCGAGTGCATGGGCGGCGTTACCGATGTCGTGTTGTTGGTTGACTCGAATGCAACCTCGTCGAGAAGGCTCAGTTTGCGCCCGTACACGTTGACAGACGCGCCGCCGTTCCGCATACGCTCCCACGAATAGCGCGAATAGTCATCCTCCACGGTTGGGATGGTCATGTATAGACTACCGGCTGCGACGTGCATGGATGTGCCGAGGATTTTCATGTATTCCTCGAACACCTTCAGCCACGACCAACCGACAAACCCGTTTGTGTTTGCGTCTGCGCTTTCCTCGTCATAGTCGCAAAAACCATAGCACCACAGGGGAACACTCAGCACATCGCCATATGATTGCTTGACGTTGCTCGGGAAGTGGAAGGTACTACCACTGCCAGCGCGAGGGAAGAATAGATAATCCAGGATTGTGGTCTGCTCTCCCATAAGCGCGTCGAATGCGTCCACGACCATGCGCTTGAAGGTGACGGCCGTGGGGTCGCTCACTGGGATGTCGATATTGGCATACGCCAAAGCGTCGAGAAGTGAATGGCATGGGATGGCCACCTCGTGCGTGATGGTGTCGTACACATCGTCGAAGGTCTCAGCCTTCAAGAATCCCTGCCAAAACACATCGCCGTCGCGCGTTACCTCCACATATCTGTCCGTCATCGTTTCGGGCATCACGTCGTAGGTGTTGCCGTCGAATATATAACGGACGTAACCAGTGCTTCCCCTTACGGGCGTAAGCACGTCCTCGCTTGTCTCCGTTTGGAACTCGAAGGCGGTGGCGGCTGGTATGAGTGCTTGGGCGGAGGACACCGCGTCCTTCGTGTAGATATTCACCACATACAGGTGCCCGTGCAGGCTCTTCGTGGTTATCGTCCATCCCAAATTCCAAATGTTAGATGTCATTGTTACCTCAGTATTTCCCCGCGACCAGTGCGACGGCCGTAGGCGTTAATGACTGTTACAATTTGCTCTCCGCTGATGTAGCTGTTTCGCGGCTGGTAGTCACCATCCTCGCCTTGAAGCCTTGCGGCCAGCGTGTCGGACTGTGCAGCGTTCAGCACCACCTCGCCGCTGTTGACCCATGCGAGGCGGTTGTCCCCGCTCAGATTGTTGCCGGGGATGATACCGCCGTCGGCGTGTGACGTGGCCTTGCGCACGGATGCGATGGTGGCTATCATTGTGGCGGTGGCGCTTGCTGCGAATGCTATCCAACCCCAGGGACCTCCGTTCTCCATTCGTCCGCCGTGGCTGGCGATGGCCTGACCGGCACCCATTGCGATGCTGGCAATGGCTTCGGCTATGGTGCCCGCAACCTTCGCGGCCGGGTCTTCGATGGCGTTCATGGCGCTGCCCACTGCCTGGATGGCCTGCCCCGCTGCCTGCCAGTTGTCGCCCATCTTCTTCGCGTCGGTGGTGACCTCCTTCAGTTGGTCGGGGTCTATTTCCAGCGATGCCTTCAGGCGCAGCGCGTCGGCGTTGAGTGCCTCCTCTATTTGTTCGCGCAGGCCGCCCTCCCATTGCTCCTGCACAGCCATAGCCGTGTCGATGTCGAGGCCAGCCTTCAGTGCGAGCGGCTGCGCGGCTATCTGTTGCTCCACTCGTGCCGCGCCGCTTTCGGCATTGATGCGTTCGTATGATGTGGTGGCGTTGTCTGCCGCCTGCTTAAATGCTGCCAATTCCTTGCGCAATTCCTGCATGCTTGGGATGCTTCCCTCGAAGGCTGCCGTCAGCATTGCGGGCTCCTTGATGGACGAGGAGAAGCCGGACGAACCACGACCGCCACCAGCGCCACCGCCAGTTGTTTTGGTTGCTGTGGCGTAGGCCCTGTCTATGCGAGCCTGAATTGCGTCTGCGGCATATTCTGCCCTTTGCTTGCCGTATATCTGTTCGGTGGCCTTGATGAACATGTCGCCCTTCTCAGTCCCCGCTGTGTCGCGTGTGTTCATATAAGCATACGCGCGCGCCATCTTCGGGGTGACAGGGCCAAGTGCATCTATTTGCTTTTGGATTTCCCGCACCGCCTCGCCGCTCATGGGACCCGACGTCATAGACTTGCGAAGGCCGACTATTTTCTCGTATGTCTTAGCCAGGCGGTTTGCTTCGTCGAAGTTCTTCGGGTCCGAATACCACATTATCTGACTCTCCGAGAACGTCGTCCCGCTTTGTCCGAGCAAGTTCTTCAGCGTGGTCATGCCCGCGTTGTATTCTCGCTGGCCGTATGCCATCGTGTTGGCCCTTGCTTGGTTTGCTATTTCGGTGGCTTTCTCAGTCTTGGCGGCGGCTCCTGCTTTGTCTCCCTTCGCCTGGAGTGCGCGCGCTTCCTTCAGCAACTTGTCGATGCGCTGCATGTCTGCCTGGTTCTTTGGGTTGTAGCGCACAGCGAACGAGGACAACTCGTCCATCGCTTCGTATGCTTCCCTCGCCCTGGTAGCCACATCCGATAAACCCGACAAGAAGGTAGTAAAACTGCCATCGTTGAGTGTGCGGAAGAAACTATCGACGACGCTATTCAGTTGCATTTGCGTGCTCGCCAGTGCGTCTGCGCTGCGCTCGGTCGCGTTGAATGCTCCCTTGATTGTTTCCATCGCGAGTTTACCAGCGGCCGCGAGGCTCGCAAACTTGGTAGCAGCGCCGACAACACTCTGCGTGAGTTGCTTCATGGCACCACCCGCCGACAGGTTGTCCTTCGCAAAGCCGTCGAGCTGTCGCCGCGCCTTCGCTATGTTCGCGTCGTAGTTGCCTGTGTCCGCTTTCCAGCGAACCAAAATATCATTCTTAGCCATTTGCCTGCTTGTTTATATACTCTAAGATTGCCGCGTTCACCTCCTGGATGGCTTGCTCCATGTGCCAGGGTGCGATGCGCCCGAACATGCCGCTCTCGGCAATGGTGCCACGATTTCCGAAGCGCGTCTGCCTCTGCGTGGTGCCGGAACTGAGGAAGCGCAGCACGAAGCCACGGTCGGCTCCGAAGTATGAGTCCATTTGCTCCGTGCGCTGACTGCGTGGGCGTCGGTTGCCACCCCACTGCCTGGGGTTGCTGTCCAACTTGCGCTCGCGCTTCAGCGTCGCGCGCGTGCTCGATGCCTTGCGCTTCGATAGGATGCTGATGTTGGAGCCGAATAGCGTCTTGTACACCATGTGCTTCACGGCTCGCGCTGCCTTGCGGGGGTCGTCCTCGATATAGCCACCTATGTCGCTGCTCACGCGGTTGCGAGCTTCGCGCGTTTTCTGCGCAATGAGACGGCGCACCATGCGGTCCATTGTGGGCTCGTTGGTCAACAACGACGCCATCATGGCGCTCACTTGCTCTGCGCCGATGACTTCCACCTGTCCGCCTCCAGCGCTTCCAGACAGGAACGCGGGACGCGAGCCGCTGGGGCCGTTTATGTATTCAGAGAGTCTTCCCATACAATAAACCCCCGCAATCGCTGCGAGGGTTTACCGCCAAAATAATCATTCAAACTATGAGGAAAAGAGTGTGCTGTATTCCTTGCGGGCATCGAACGACGGGCAGGCCTTGCCCTTATCAAAGTCGCGGTGGCCGTAGACCTTCGCGCCTGGGTACATGATGTGGAGGTCGAAGAGCAGGTCGCTCAGAGCTTCGCGCTGCTTCCATGTGCGCGTGTCGCTGGGAGTCTTCCCGTCGCGCTGCACGCCGCCTATGTACACCACGCCGATGCTGTGGGCGTTGTGGCCGTTGCAATGTGCCCCGATGGTGTCCACGTCGCGCCCCGTGTGGATGGTGCCGTCGCGGTACACCACGTAATGGTAGCCGATGGTGCTCCAGCCCTGCTGCTTGTGCCAGCGCGTGATGTCGTCCACGGTGTAGTCCTTGCCGGCTGGCGTGGCGGTGCAATGCACTATTATCTCCGTGATGACTCGCTTCGAGGGCAACAACAAGAAGCCCACGAGGCGCGCCCAGGTGCTGGGACCTATCACCCCGTCGGCCTTCAGTCCGTTGGTCTTTTGGAACTCGCGCACGGCTTCCGCAGTGGCGGGGCCGTAGATGCCATCCTGATACAGATGGAGCAGTCGCTGGGCGAGTTTCACCGCGCCGCCCTTGCTGCCTTGTTTTAGTGAGATAGTCATTTTATTTCGGGTTTGGGTTTTGACTTCGTGGGCTTACATTCCCCGTCGGCCGATATGAGCACGAGCGTGCGATTGGGGCAACCCATGCGGCCACACATAAAAGGGCGCATGCTCTCCACCATCTTCTCGTTCTTGGTTACTTGTACTTGAAGTTCGCGCACGCGCTTGTCCGTTTCGTCTATGCGGTCGCGCAGTTCGTCGCGCTCCAGCCGTAGGTGCTGGCGGTCGTCTTTCAACTCCGTGATGTATGCCTTCTGCTCGTCGCGGTCGCGCTTGATGTCCTCGATGAGTTCCTGGTATATGTCCTGCACTTCCTTTGTGGCATTGTTCTCGGCGCTCATGGCCTCGGCCTCTGCCTGATGGGTTGTTGCCTTCTCTTGGCGCAGTTTGTAGCGCCATGTTATTAACACGCCCAACCCCCCACCGCTCACGAAGAGCGCCAGGATGGTCGATATGTCCTCGAATGGTATGTTCATGTGTTCGCAGTTATTTCTACATATCGCCCCACATTGTGCGCTGGGTTTACCGCGCCATTAAGTGAAAAGTCGGAATTTCCGATTTTTCTCCTCTCAAAATATGCGATTTTCGCATTTAGATAATATAAAATTATTACTTTTTGCCACGAAAATCCCCCGGCCAACTCGTGACCAGGGGCAAAAATACCATGACAAAACAAACAATGAAAGAAAAGCCGCTTCAGGGTTTCAGCCGTCGATACAACTTCCACAGCTTCGCACCGCCATAGATGACCAACAGCAGCAGGACGATGTTCGCCACGTGCAGCCTCGTGCGCTGCCACCATGTGAGGGGCTTCTCCACCTTCTTCACCACCTCCACCGGGTATGGCAGGGGCAGCGTGTCGTGCGTTGCTTGGTAGATGGTGTCATGTGTGGCGCGTTCGATGTACTTGGTGTGCCACCGCTCGATGGTCACCGTGTCGCCCTTGTCCTTCACGTGGATGCTGTCGTGCAGCCACACGCTGTCGCGCTGGTGCTTCGTGATGTAGGTGGTGTCGGTCCGTACCCGTTCCACCTCCACGATGCGTTCGTGCGTCTTGCATCCCGCCAGCGTCACCAGCATGGCGCATAATATCGTCGTGCGTTTCATACCATACGCGCCCATCATGCCCGAAGGTTTACCTAAACATCGCCCGAATGTTTACCTAAACAAAAAAGGCACCCCTTCGTGGGGTGCCCTGCGGTTGTGGTTGGCTTGTTTTTTGGGAGGTTGCCTCCCCCGGTTGTGTTAGAGTGTCTTCAGCGGCGCGAGGTCCGCGAGTTTTGGGTCGATGATGTCCACCGTCATGCCCAGCGCTTCCGCTATTGCCTGAAGTGTGTCCAGCGTTACCGTGTACTTTCCCATCTCTATGCGCGAGATGTGGGTGCGCTGCAATCCCGAGCGCGCTGCCAGTTCTTCCTGGCTCAGCCCCGCCAACTTCCGCAGGGCGAGCACACGCGCGCCTATCTTGTCGCGCGTCATTTGCTTTCGTTCTTCTGTCATTGTTCCGTCTTTAATTTGTTTTACTTGCTTTATATACTGCGAGGTATATGTGCGACGCGTCGGCGTCGTCTATGTTTGCCACGTATTGGCAGTAATCGGTGGCGACATCTTCGTCCCAGTCCGTGCCGTCGTCGGCTTGCCAGTTGCACAGGGGGAACACAGTCTGCAACCATTCGAGGAAGCTGGCGCGGTTGGGGCGCTTGCCGCCCTCGATGTTTAAGGGCACGCTTATTTCCCTAACTCCGGACCACTGGCCATTCTTGTCTATGATGTCGGCCTGCTCGCTTACGATGAAGCGGTGCGTGGTGTTTGTGTCTTGGGTGTTCATGGTCTTGTGCCTTTGTTTTATCTCCACATATTGTTATATTCATATACGAAGCCATCGGCGTCTTCCTTGTACATGAAGGCGGCCACGCACTTGCGGCCCGTTTCTTTCTCTGCCTGCTCCATGCTTTCACTGGTTACGACCTCGTAGTCGCTTATGCCCTCGACCTTAAATACGAAATACTTCATTTCTTTTGTGCCGCTGTTACCCGTTGCCGCCGGTGTTTTTGTTGTTTGTTTGTTATGGTGGGGAGGGTTGCCCCTCCCCAGGTTGTTTTTAGAATGCTTTTAATATAAAGTTGTAGACCGTTTCTCCGTGCTGTGTTCTGATACCTTCGAGCATTTCCTTTTTCTTTTCGTAGCGTGCGTTGCACTCGTCCAGTGTTAGGCCGTTCTTCAGGGAGAGGTCGAAGAAGTAGTTCACATACTCGCTGCCCATTTCAAAGAAAATCGCCATGTCGCAGAGGAGGTCGCTGTGCTCGTTGCACTCGGTCATTTCCTTCCATTCGTTTACCTTGTTGCGGAGGTCTGCTGTCGTTGCGTTGGTGTAAGTCTTCATTTTCTTGTTGCCGCTTATAGGTTGCCGCCCTTGTTAGTGTTGTTTGTTTCTTGAATCTGATGCAAAGGTAATACGTTTCTTTGAATTGTACAAGTATTTATTCATATATTTTGCAATTTTGTTTAATTTTTTAGTATTTTGCCCGCTTTTTTGTGTATTTCGTCAAGTTTAGGCACGTTTGGAAACAAGAAAGGCACCCGACGTGGGTGCCTTTGCTTCGGTCAGTCTTCGTCCGCGGGTTGGATGGTTTCGGGCGCAATTACGCGCATCCAGTGCGTAACGTATGAGAGCTGCGCGTCCGAGAGTGGTTCACCGAGGTAGGTTGGCGACTCCCACGGCCTCCACAGGTCGCGCCTGGGGTCGTACTGCGCAATGCGGCAGAATGGCGTGCCGTTCCTGTTCTCTGCGATTAGGTACATGGAGCGCTGCTGCGGGGTTCCTTCCTCCATCGAGTGCCACTCCATATTGTCGCCTGGCTCCACCTTCGGTTTGGGTCGTTCCGCTCCATAGCAGGCAGCCGTCAGTTCGTGCGCCACCT
>Ga0326511_10002218_pt1 | contig 15907 bp, 13 predicted proteins | sample 0_2496_0518_D_FD_203701 | JGI IMG/M metagenome (GOLD analysis project Ga0326511, IMG submission 203701) | Bovine rumen microbial communities from UC Davis, California, United States - 0_2496_0518 | ecosystem: Host-associated > Mammals > Digestive system > Stomach > Rumen | place: USA...
TCTCCGAAGGTGCTTTTTTTTATGAATTATTTTTACAAAACATGCAGTTTTTGAATTCTGGCAAATGCTGAGCCAGAAAAGAAATTAGAAGAAATTTTCGGACAACAGCACAGAACAAAAAAATCCGCGAAACATGAAAGGTGTTTCGCGGATGAACTGTTTTTTATGGGGAACCGTCAGATGATGGGTTCAAGCTCTGCAATGTTCTTGCCAATCTCTTCGTCACTGAGTTTGTAGTTCTGCAGATCACCGTTTACGAAGAGATCGTAACTGGGCATGTCGATCAGTCCGTGGCCGGAAAGATTGAAGAGGATGACCTTCTCTTCGCCCGTCTCTTTGCACTTCGTGGCCTCACGAATGGTGGCTGCAATGGCATGGCAGCTCTCGGGAGCAGGGATGATGCCCTCAGTGCGAGCAAAGAGCATGCCGGCCTCGAATGTCTCAATCTGCGGAATGTCGACACCGCGCATCAGTCCGTCTTTGAGAAGCTGAGACACGATCATTCCGGCTCCGTGGTAACGCAGACCGCCGGCATGGATGTTGGCAGGCTTGAACTGGTGGCCCAGCGTGAACATGGGGAGCAGAGGCGTGTAGCCAGCCTCATCGCCAAAGTCGTACTGGAACTTGCCGCGTGTCAGCTTAGGACAGCTCTCTGGCTCGGCAGCAATGAACTCGGTGGTCTTGCCGTCCTTGATGTTGTGACGCATAAAGGGGAAGGCGATGCCGCCGAAGTTGCTACCGCCGCCAAAGCAGGCAATCACCATGTCGGGATATTCGCCAGCCATAGCCATCTGCTTCTCGGCCTCCAGTCCGATGATGGACTGATGGAGCGCCACATGGTTGAGCACCGAACCCAGCGTGTATTTGCAGTCGGGCGTGGTGGTGGCCAGTTCCACGGCCTCGCTGATGGCTGTGCCGAGCGAGCCGGGGTGGTTGGGATTGACGGTGATGATGTCCTTGCCCGCACGGGTTGACATGGAGGGCGATCCGGTGACGGTGGCTCCGAACGTGCGCATGATGCTGGAGCGGTAGGGCTTCTGCTGCATGGTGATCTTCACCTGATAGACGGCGCACTCCAGTCCGTAAATCTTGGCGGCATAGCTGAGGGCAGCACCCCACTGGCCTGCACCGGTCTCGGTGGTCACGTTCTTGGTGCCTTCCAGCTTGGCATAGTAGCACTGGGGCAGGGCTGAGTTGATTTTATGGGAGCCTAAGGGGTTGGTTGACTCGTTCTTGAAGTAGATGTGCGCGGGGGTGTCGATGGCCTCCTCCAATGCGTAGGCACGCACCAGGGGCGTAGAGCGGTAATACTTGTACTTGTCGAGCACCTCTTCGGGTATGTCGATCCAGGCATGCTCTTGGTCGAGCTCCTGCACGCAGCATTCGCGGGGGAAGATATGGGCCAGGTCGTCGACCGTCAGCGGCTCATGTGTCTTCGGGTGGATGGGCGGCAGTGTCTTGTGGGGCATGTCGGCCTGTATGTTGTACCACTGTGTGGGAATCTCGCTTTCTTGAAGAATGAATTTCTTTTGTTTGCTCATGACATTGTTTGTTTTGTTGTTATTTGCCTGCAAAAATACAACTTTATTCGGAACTGAACGAATAAATTCCCATAATTTTGACTGTTTTGTATAAGTATTCTTCGGTTCACTGACTATTTATGCATATTCTTGCATATTTAACCCTCATGATACAGATTTCGAAACAGAAGGACGATTTGTTTAGGTCCACTCAGAAACTATATTTCATGCGCCATACTAAAACTTTGTAGGTTTTCTTGTTCTTTTCCCAAAAACTTACTATCTTTGCACTGCTTATTCGCAACATCATTATGTCTTATACAAAAGAACCAATCGTAATAACAACACCTTCAGAGAGATTGCTGAAGACCATAAAAATACTCAGAGAGCACAAGCTTGCTGAGTTGGAGAAACTTCGTAATATGAAGCCTGAAGAGTTTTCGCGTCGTGTGATATTGGCATAATGAAAGCATCGTATTCTATCATTCAGAAAAGTAACGAATATCGCATTCTGTTGACTCCTGTGAATATTGAATTCTTGCAGACGACATCCAGAATGTTCTAAGCAGCAGGAAAATAGATATTAGTGAATTAATGATAGAACGTATCAGTGGTGAAAGCACAACAGGACAGGATGTATTGCATGATATAACAGGATGGGTTGCAGAATTGTTTGCAAGTAATCCAATTTTGATAATATACTATTCGTGTGATGATATGACTCCTATTCCATCAAGAAATAAGAACAGTGATAATAAAAACATGCCAGTCAATAAGTTTAGGAGCAAATTGTTTACACACATATTCGATACCTATATGGATAGTCATCAGATATCGGGAGTTGTTAATATGCCAATCCAACTGGACAACTATGAAAATGGAGTTGGTTATAGTCTGTTCTTTCATTTTATAGCAAGGGATATACATAGTGACATCGTAGAAATGTTGAAAGACGATATCAAAGAAGTAAGCGGTAAATGAGTTTTCGTTAACTATTTTATGCCTCGATTGCGTTAATCTTCCAAAATTGCTTCTGTATGTCTGTATTTATTTGTATTTTTGCTCCACATTACTACTTTTGAGCTTTTTTGTTTATGAATGATTTTTTGAGCCGTTTCCAAAAGACGGCTTTCACTATCCGTAGCGATGCTGGCTATAAAGGCAAGGTGCCAGTCCGACTGCAACTGAATTTTGACAATGGTGCCACTGTTTGCGTGATCGGCGAGAAAGGCAATGCGGTGGAGCCAGACTATCGGTTGTATCAGGGAGAGTTGTTCAATGTCTTGCGCATGATAGACAGCATTCGCCATGAGCAAGCCATGCGTATCAACTGGGGAGCGACAGACTATCAGATCCGGCTGGCCGACTATCCCTATCTGTTGTTCGCCCTGCTCAGATGCGACAATCTTGTGGACAGCAAGATGATGCCTATCAATGTGAGCGACGTAGAGGCATCGGTCATGCTTGTCATCAGCGAGAACGAAGGCAACTGCACACCAGAGTTGCTGGCCCGAGTGGAAGGCGAGGCACCGCAACCGTTCCAATTGCTGAGCGACGTGTTTGTACTCATCGACCATACCATACACCCCATTGCATCGCTTGGCGAGAATCATCAGAAGCTGTCTTTCTTCATGGAACAGTTTCCAAGCAGACTTCTCGAACAGTATCTGTCGGTGTTCTACTCTTATGTAGACAATGTTCAGCTGTCGTATGCCGACTATCAGCTGGTGAGACAAGAGCAGGTGGTGAACACGATACCGACGCTGGTGATTGAGAAGGTGGATGCCGACATGGCCCTCTACCTGCGCCTCTCGCACACCTTGCAGGGCCTCTCAGCCGATTTTGGCGAACGGTTCGACCTGTCGTGCGTAGCCCAGTTGCAAGAGATGGAACACCAGGTGACCCTGCGCCAGGTGGTGCAGAGCGACTTCAGCCAGGAAGAAGAGGAACTGCGGCGCACCATAGTGAGCTTTGCGCCCAACAGGCAGGCCGCCAAGGAAGTGTGGCAGCAGAATGGCGAGTTCATCGTTCCGCAGGAAACGGCAGGCCCCTTCCTGTTGCAGGCTCTGCCACAGCTGGTGAAGCACTATCAGCTGCTGGGAGCCGAGAAACTGCGCGAATATAAAGTGAAGGCCGTCAAGCCGAAGATGAAGCTGGGACTGTCGAGCGGAATAGACTTTCTGGAGGGTACGGCCACAATGAGCCTTGACGGTGAGGAGATGTCGCTGCGCAAGTTCTTACAGCAATACAGAAAGCAGAAGTATGTGACACTGAGCGATGGCAACCGCGCCTTAGTGGACGAGAACTATGTGAAGCGGCTGGAGCGCATCTTCAAAAGGGCCGAAAAGGGTAACAGCGACACGGTGAAGGTGTCCTTCTTCGACCTGCCCGAGATAGAGAGCCTGCTGGAAGAGAAGTTGCAGGGCGAGGCTTTCGAGCACCATCGCAAGTTCTACGAGGGATTCAACGAGCTTGCCCATCAGAAACTAAGTACGAAGGAGGTGAACGCCACCTTGCGCAATTATCAGAAGGAGGGTGTGAAGTGGATCAACTATCTGTACGACAACAACATGGGAGGCTGTCTGGCCGACGATATGGGCCTGGGAAAGACCTTGCAGACCATCACCGTGCTGGCCGGTATCTACGGCAATCAGAAATCGAAAAAGAAGATGAAGCCTTCGCTCATCGTGATGCCCCGTTCGCTGCTGTTCAACTGGCAAGACGAGCTCAAAAAGTTTGCCCCACAACTGACCTATGCCGTCTACTATGGGGCGCAGCGTGATCTGAAAGAAGCCATGAAACAACAGCTGGTGCTGACGACATACGCGCTGGTGCGCAACGACATAGAGGAGCTGCGCAAGCAGAAGTTCCACTTCGTGATTCTCGATGAGAGTCAGAACATCAAGAACCTGGCTTCGCAAGCCACGCAAGCCGTGCTGCTGCTGAGCGGCGAGCACAGGCTGGCACTGAGCGGCACGCCGATAGAGAACAATCTGACAGAACTCTATTCGTTGTTCAGATTTCTGAATCCAGCCATGCTCGGCTCGGCAGACGAGTTCAACCGTGAGTATGCATACCCGATACAGCGTGACAGCAACAAGGAGGTGACTGAGAGCCTGCGCAGAAAGATATTCCCATTCATGTTGCGCCGACTAAAGAAGGACGTGCTGAAGGAATTGCCCGACAGGATGGAACAGACACTCTATGTGGAGATGGAGGACGACCATCGTCGTCTGTACGAACAGCGCAGGCGATACTATCAGGAACTGGTGGGAACGAGCATTGACGAACAGGGACTGGAGCGCTCGCAGATGGTGATGTTTCAGGCTTTGTCGGAGTTGCGGCGTATCTCCTCGGTGCCAGAGAGCCTGACCGACGGCACGGTGGCATCGCCGAAGATCGCGCTGCTTGGCGAGTCGATAGACGAGGCCGTGGCTGGCAGACATAAAGTGGTGGTATTCTTCAACTTTATTGCCGGCATTGAGCTACTGGGCGACAGGCTCACTGAGGCAGGCATTGACTATGCCACAATGACAGGCTCAACCCGCGACCGTCGCTCGGTGATAGAGCGATTTCAGCAGGATGATGAATGCAAGGTGTTGCTCATGACACTGAAGACGGGTGGTGTAGGACTGAACCTGACTGTGGCTGACACGGTGTATATAGCTGAGCCGTGGTGGAACAAAGCCGCCGAAGAGCAAGCCATCAACCGACTGCACCGTATTGGACAAAAGAAAAAAGTAATGAGCTATGCGCTGATCACACGTGACACGATTGAGGAAAAAATACGCTTGTTGCAGCAACAAAAGAAAGACTTGGCCGACAGTCTGATCACGGGCGATCAATCTATGACGAAACATCTGACAGAGGAAGACATCAAATTTATTTTAGGATAGCTATGGCAAAGAAAGACACTCACGCAACTGCGTCTGGCAAGAAACAAAAAGTGTTTTCAGAACGTTCGCTTCTTTTTACCGAACCGCCTAAGAAATTATTGGAGGATACTATGCAATTGTTGGACAGAAGTTTCACCAAGAACCAGCTGCATAAGATGTTTGTGGCACTGCATGGCATGATGAAATCTTATGACGGCATATTCACCCAGCAGAGGGATGGGAGCAAGCAGTTGCATACAGAGGTGGCGAAAGCGAGTAATAAGTTAGAGTTGGAACAAGAATTGGCTTATATCCTCTGTATGCCTGAGAATCTTCGCTTCTATGTGGACAATCTTAGTGAACCCAAACGGGAACTGTGGCGTAGGGTGCTGACGAATGTCTACGTGTCTGAAGCTGAAGCAAAGAAAATTCTTGGTACTAATCAAGTGTTTGATACTGATATTGATTCGAGAAGCTATTATTATTATTCGAGTTCGGATGTTTCTTTGATGGACAAAGAACTGTGTTTCTTGTCGGTAGGGCAAAGCTTATCGGCTACGGAAAAGCGCTATGGCTATCGTAAGCGTGTGAACTTCATCCGTGTCTCATCGAAGCTATATCGGTATTTCTTTAATGTGTTTTTTCCCGATGTACAGAAAGTGGGGAAAGGGCGCAAACTCTTGCCTGCTGACAATTACGTTGTGTGCAACTTTGAGTCTGACAGCTACAGGGCTTTCCATTTGTTGGCAGGACTGTTGAATACTGGCGAAATAGAAGTAAAGACGAAAGGCGTGGCGCAGTCCAGCATCAAGAAGACAAGTAAGAGATTAGGACTGGAGGAGTTTCCGCTTGATGCTAATGTTTTTCCACCTTTGCGTTCAAACTTTTATGTGGGAATGCTGGCCATGAACTATCATTTATGTTCTTCTGGTCATAAGGATGGCACTAACTATGAGAAGGCCTTGCGCCGGATGTTTGGACGGATTGACAATTTTGAAAACTATCTTCCTGCCATATTCTTTCCGCATATCACAGGACTGCGACGCCAGATTTTAAGTCTGAACTCTTGTTTCCTTCTGTTTGAATTCCTTATCAAATGCCTGAAAGAAGAACCCAATGACTGGATTGGCATTTACGACATTCTGTTGGAGGCCGCGTTTGATTTGTCTAATCCTAATAGTTCGATTCCTATCATAACGATGGTGTTCGACCATACTTATCAAAAAGAAGACGTTGATATTGTTAATACGTTTAGTAAGAAACAGCTGGCTGTCGATTCTTTTGTGATGGAATTCGGATATACGCTTTTTCAGTCAGCCTGTTTCATGCTCTGCAGTCTGGGCATGGCAGAGCTGGCATTGTCGCCGCTCAAACGGATGGAATCGCCGTTCGCACGGGCTGAGTTCGTGCGTCTCACACCACTAGGACAGTATGTGCTGCAAGTAACGTCGGAGTATAGTGCGCCAACAATTGAACAGCACGTCTATTTTGAGTTGGATCCCGACAGGCTCATTATTCGCTCGCTTGTCAGTCCAAATCCCTATGTTCATCTGTTAAGCGATAGCGCAACTCCTATCTCCAGCAATCGTTTTGAAACGTCGCCCAACAGTTTTTTGGCAAATTGTAAATCGCGTGACGACATTGAGAAAAAGATAGATCTTTTCAGACAGTTCATCAGCAAGGAACTGCCACCGCTATGGAAGGACTTCTTTGATACGCTCATCATGCATTGCAATCCGTTCACGGTGGAGAAAACGAATTATAGGCATTACCGTGTGTCACCTCAGAATGCAGAGCTTATTCGCCTGATTACTTCGGACGAGCAATTGCGAAAGTTGGTGGTTCGGGCTGAGGGCTATCTGATCTTAGTGGCAGAAGACGACATCAGAAAGTTTGAGAACCAGCTGAAGAAGCATGGCTATCTGTTGTAGGGCCATTGGCACTGTCATGATACAAGAAAGGCATTTCTGTCGATAGAAATGCCTTTCTCGTTGAACTTTAAGATAGAATCTTCATGGAAGAATACTAATTGTTGACCGAGCCTCCCACAATATCGAGCAGCTCACTTGTGATAGCTTGCTGGCGACCCTTGTTGTATTGCAGGTTCAGCATGCGAAGCAGTTCGTCGGCATTGTCGGTTGCTGTCTGCATGGCCACCATTCTTGCAGCATGCTCAGAGGCTACGCTGTCGAGCAGCGCTGTGTAGAGCATCAGATGAGCCATCTTTGGCAACAGCTGTGAGAGCACCGTGTTCATGTCGGGCTCCACGATGAAGTTGTCGTTCAGCGGTGCCGTCTCATTTGCCTCCTCTTCACGCTTACGACGTCCTTTCTGCCTCAGGTAGTCTACAGCTTTCTTCGTCGCTACATTCATCGTGAGATCGCGCTCATGGTCACGCTCCAACTCGCTTTCAAGATCGATAGGCAGGAAAGTCTTCGACGTCAGAATCTGCGAACCGGCACTCTTGAAGTGGTGGTACATCAGTTCTACTTTGTCTATCTCACCATCTGCAAAGCGTTGGCCTAAGTGCATCGCCAGATCAATACAGTCTTGAACATTGGGCTTGTCGACGGTGGCGCTCCAGTCGCCTTTAACGTTGTAGCCCAGCTTCTGCGCCTTCTCTGTCACCTTTCGCCCAATGGGATAGATGTCGATGTTCTCAGCACCCAGTTCCTGACTGAGCTCCTGAACCGCATGCTGCATCATCTTGATGACGTTTGCGTTGAATCCACCGCAGAGTGATGAGTTAGACGAGAAGACCACCAAGGCCACTCGCTTCACGGGGCGCTCCTGATCATAGATGGTCTGAGCCTCCGCCTCGGCCGCCAAGAACGACTTGAGGATGTGCTCCAGCATCGTCTCGTATGGCAGCATGTTCTGGATGGCCACTTGAGCGTGGTGCAACTTAGAACTGGCAACCATCTTCATGGCACTCGTTATCTTTCGTGTCGAGTTGACAGAAGCAATACGTCCTTTAATTTCTTTTAAACTTGGCATTGTTCTTGAAATTGAAGACTGAACATTGAAAATTGAATCTTAAAGGCTGCGCTTGCAATCTTCAATCTTCAATTTTCAATTTTCAATTTATTTGAATGTTCCGGCGATTTCAGCCATGACGGCTTCAATCTTCTGAGTTGTACTATCGTCAATCTTACCGCTGGCCAGGGTCTCAATCACCTCTGGGTTCTGCGAGCGCAGTTTGTCGAGGAACTGATTCTGGCACTGACGAACCTGTGTGATAGGCACTTCGCGCATCAAGCCATGCACTCCGCAATAGAGTATGGCAATCTGCTCGCCTACAGGCATAGGACTGTACTGTGGCTGAATGAGCAACTGGTTGTTCTTACGTCCACGGTCAAGTGTCATGGCAGTCACGGCATCCATGTCACTGGAGAACTTTGAGAATGCCTCCAGCTCGCGATACTGGGCCTGGTCAATCTTCAGCGTACCAGCTACTTTCTTCATTGACTTGATCTGAGCCGAACCACCCACACGTGATACCGAGATACCTACGTTGATGGCCGGACGGAAGCCTTGGTTGAAGAGATCGCTCTCAAGAAAGATCTGACCGTCGGTGATTGAAATCACGTTCGTCGGGATATAGGCCGAAACGTCACCTGCCTGTGTCTCAATGATAGGCAGAGCCGTCAGCGAACCGCCACCACGGACATGCCCCTTCATGCACTCAGGCAGGTCGTTCATCTGCTCAGCCACTTCCTGTTGCTCGTTAATCTTTGCGGCACGCTCCAGCAGGCGCGAGTGCAAATAGAACACGTCACCAGGATATGCCTCACGTCCGGAAGGACGGCGCAGGATAAGTGACACCTCACGATAGGCCACGGCCTGCTTCGACAGATCATCGTAGACTACGAGAGCGGGATAGCCGCGGTCGCGGAAATACTCTCCGATGGCAGCACCGGCAAATGGTGCATAGTACTGCATGGCAGCTGGATCGGCAGCTGTTGCTGCAACAATAATAGTGTATGGCAGTGCACCGTGCTCCTTCAGGGTCTGCACCAGTGCAGCAACGGTAGATGCTTTCTGACCGATGGCTACATAGATGCAATACACGGGCTTGCCAGCCTCATAGAAGCTCTTCTGGTTGATGATCGTATCAACAGCAATAGCCGTCTTACCAGTCTGGCGGTCGCCAATGATGAGCTCACGCTGACCACGACCAATAGGAATCATTGAGTCGACAGCTTTAAGACCAGTCTGCAGAGGCTCCTTCACTGGTTGACGATAGATCACGCCAGGGGCCTTGCGATCGAGAGGCATTTCGAATGCGCCTTTTAGGTCGATGTCGCCCTTGCCGTCAATAGCCTGACCCAGCGGATTGATGACACGACCAAGCATGTTGTCGTTCACGCGGATACTGGCAATGCGACGTGTACGCTTCACTACCATGCCTTCTTTAATGCCCGATGTCTGGCCCAAAAGCACACAACCCACGTTGTCTTCTTCCAGGTTCATCACGATTGCCATAGTGCCGTTCTCGAACTCCAGCAGCTCGTTGGCCTCGGCATTGCGCAGACCGTAGATGCGGGCCACACCATCAGAGACCTGTAGCACGGTACCCACCTCGTCGAACTGTGCACCGTCGCTGATACCTTTCAGCTGTTCGAGCAGCACCTGACTGACTTCGCTTGGTTTGATTTTATCTGACATTTATTTTGTTCTTTTAAGGGAGTGGAGGGTTTCTGGAGGTGCTTTGGCTAAGACTGCCGTCTTCTCCCTTCTCCGAGACCCTGTCTCCAGTTTGTGTATCAGAGTTATAGAGGTAAGCAACTGGACTCAACCGAAGTTGAAATGCCAATAACTCCAGAACTCCGAGATTATTTCTTTAATGTGGCTAATATCGTATTCAGCTTGGCTTTTACGCTTGCATCCATACGATAGGTGTCGTACTCGAGGATAAAGCCCCCCACAATGTCGGGATTGACCTCTGTTTCGAACTCCACAATACCTTTAGTGCGGCTCTCCACCATCTTGCGCATTTTCTGCTCCGTTTCAGGGGCAACAACCACTGCGGTGGTGAGTTTACCACGGATGACGTTCTTCTGCTTGCGATAGAGCGTGACGTACGAATTGGCCATGAATTGAATCATGTTCTCCCGGTCTTCTTTCAGCACTAAGCCGATGAAGGCTTTGGTCAGCGGCGATGCCTGATCACCACCTACAGCGGTCATAAGGAGCATCTCCTTCTTTTCCTTCGAGAGCATCGGATTGTCTATCGTGTGCCGAAGCTGCGGTACCTCGACATAGCTCTTAGCCAAGAGTTGCATCTGTTGGTACACACTGTCCTCGATCTTTGCGTCGCTTGCGCTTTTCAGAAGCGCTCTCGCATAACGAACCGATATTACTCCTATATCCATACGTACCTAACTTATTTGTTTAAAGAAGCATCATCCAGCATACGGTTAATGAGATCCATCTGCGCCTTGTCGCCCTGAAGGTTCTGTTTGAGCACCTTTTCGGCAATCTCAACGCTCAGCGTAGCTACTTGCTTTCGGATGTCGGCGATGGCAGCCTTCTTCTCTTGCTCAATCTCTGCCTTGGCATCGCTGAGCAGGCGGGCGCCTTCTTGACGGGCCTTCTCTTGGGCTTTCTCTACGATGGAATCGCGGGTCTCGGCAGCTTCTTTCAAGAGCTGTGCCTGTTTCTCGCGTGCTTCCTGTAAGATGGATTCACCTTCTTTCTGTATATTGGCCAGTCGCTCGTTTGCCTCATGTGCCTTGCGCAGTGAATCATCGATGAAAGCCTTGCGCTCTGCCACCATGTTGGTGATGACAGGAAAGCCGAACTTCCAAAGGATGCACAGCACTACAAGGAACGTCAGAGACATCCAGAACAATAGGCCAGTACTCGGAATCAATAAATCCATAAATGCTGAACTTTTTTGAGAAGTGTAGGATTATTAGATGCAGAGGAATGCAATCACGGCAGCGAACAGAGCAACACCCTCAATAAGAGCGGCAGCAACAATCATGTTCGTAAACAGCTTGCTCATCACCTCTGGCTGGCGAGCCATTGCGTCCATGGCCGAACCGCCAATCTTACCAATACCAAGACCTGCGCCAATAGCTGCGAGACCTGCGCCTACTGCGGCACCAAACTTTGCAACACCTTCGATTGCTAATAAAGTTGTAATCATAATACTTTAATTTTTTTAGCCCCCCGTTTGGAGGTGGGGATCAGAGCTTTGGGCCTTCACCCCAGTTAATACTTATTTGTTTTAATTGATATTTTAAAATTTGCTGAGCCTGTCTTATGCGGCATAGCTGCTTGTTCAGGCCCTGCCCTCTCGCCTGAGGGCTATTCGTGCTCAGGCTCCACTCTTGCCAAGCCGATGAATACGGCAGACAGCATGGTGAACACCATTGCCTGGATGAAGCATACCAGACACTCAAGGCACATCATGAAGATGCTCATGATGACGCTCAGAGCAGACATCGACATTTGCACGGCAGCTGTCTGTGCGGCAACCAGGAAGATGATGCAGGTGATGGCCACTGCAATGGCATGACCTGCCATCATGTTGGCAAAAAGTCGAATCATCAGGGCAAATGGCTTGGTGAAGATACCCACAAACTCGATGACGGGAATGATGGGAATCGGTGCCTTCAGCCATGTAGGTACGTCGGGCCAGAAAATATCCTTCCAGTAGTGCTTGTTGCCAGAGAACTGCACGATGATGAATGTGCAGAGAGCCAGGAAGAACGTCACGGCAATGTTGCCTGTCACGTTGCCTGAGCCTGGAGGGAATGGAATGAGGCCCATCACATTGCATGTGAAAATGAAGAAGAAGCAGGTGAGCAGGTATGGGGTGTACTTCTCGTATCCCTTACCGACACCGGGCTTGATAATTTCATCTACCACATACATCACCAGCATTTCCACAAAGCCTACGAAGCCACCAGGGGCATTGTCGCTTGCCTTGCGTGTCTTGTACCAGCGAGCACTAAGCAGCACGCAGCAGAGCAACAGAATGACATTGATGAACATCACGGCTACGGTCTTGGTGATCGAGAGGTCAAGAACGGGTTCACCGTTCTCGACGATCTTGCCTGCATTCTCGCCTTCAGTGGCGATGGCAAGGTTGAATGGTCCCTGACGCAGCCCGTTCGCATCGGCATGATGCTCGAACTCTGATGAGCAGAACACGTGCCAACCCGTAGAGCTGTTGACGATGATGGGCAAGGGGATGACGAGCGATTTGCCTTCGCCCAGATCGGTCACGTGCCAGTCGTGTGAGTCTTTGATGTGCTCAAGCACCACTTCCTTGGCCGAGAAATCCTCTGCCTTCACCGCAGGCGTCAGTGCCAGAAGCACCAGTGCCATGCAAAGCAGTCGTTTGATGTGATTCATTTTATAATGTTTAATTGTCACGTTTAAAGTTTTACGTTCAACGTTTTAGTGTCTTAGTGAGAGGGTTATGACCATCATCGCAACATACATTCCGATGGAAACAACTGCGATGTGGGTGGCATTTTCTCTGTTTTCGGTAAGCAATATGCAAATGCCGACGACTGTCAGTACGAGCAGCATGCGTATTGTTGCCATGATGAGGTAGAACTGGGGCAGATGTTCAGGCGATTTCGACTTTACAATGTCATAGCCTTTCACGTAGGCTGTCCCTAAGAGGGTGAAAAAGAACGTTATCAGGATGTATGACCCCATTGAATATCATTGGCCTATTTCTACGCACAGTGACACTTCGTTCTTTTGTACCTCTACGAATCCACCCAGTATTGGCAGCTGGTTACCGTTGTATTCAACGATGCCTTTCTGCAAGGTCGAGATAATCGGAGCGTGGTTGTTGAGTATTTCGAAGTTACCCATCGTGCCGGGTACCTTTACGCTTTCAACTTCACCACTGAACTCAATCTTCTCTGGAGAAACTATTTTCAACTTCAGCATAACTTCGTTTCACAATTTTACGATTTTACAATTCTATGATATGGCTGCGTGGCCAATTGTCAAATAGTGAAATTGTCAATTGTTAAGCGCGAGCTGCTTCCAACAGTTTCTTTGCCTTAGCCTTTGCATCGTCAATCGTACCCACGTTGAGGAATGCTTGCTCTGGCAGGTCGTCAACCTCACCGGCGAGAATAGCATTGAAGCCCTTGATTGTATCCTCGATGGGTACCATCACACCAGGCAGGCCTGTGAACTGCTCTGCAACAGAGAAAGGCTGAGACAGGAAACGCTGCACGCGACGTGCGCGGTTCACGGTCTGCTTGTCTTCGTCCGACAGTTCGTCCATACCCAAGATAGCGATGATGTCTTGCAATTCCTTGTAACGCTGCAGAATCTGCTTTACGCGCTGAGCACACTCGTAGTGTTCCTTGCCTACGATGAACGGATCAAGGATACGTGAAGTTGAGCCCAGAGGATCCACGGCAGGATAGATACCCAGCTCGGCAATCTTACGATCGAGCACCGTTGTAGCATCGAGGTGAGTAAATGTCGTAGCAGGTGCAGGGTCGGTCAAGTCATCGGCAGGCACATAAACAGCTTGTACTGAGGTGATTGAGCCCTTTTTGGTCGAGGTAATTCTTTCCTGCATGGCACCCATCTCAGAAGCCAGCGTCGGCTGATAACCTACGGCTGACGGCATACGGCCCAGCAGGGCTGACACCTCAGAACCGGCCTGTGTGAAACGGAAGATATTGTCGATGAAGAACAGGATATCGGCTGCACCGCCGTCCTTGCCACCGCCATCACGGAAGCCTTCGGCCACCGTCAGACCAGACAGTGCTACTGATGCACGTGCACCGGGCGGCTCGTTCATCTGTCCATAGACAAGCGTGGCCTGACTCTTCTTCAGCTCTTCGGGGTCGACCAATGACAAGTCCCATTTGCCCTCGTCCATAGCCTTGCGGAATTTCTCTCCATAGCGGATAACGCCCGATTCAATCATCTCTCGAATCAAGTCGTTTCCTTCACGAGTACGCTCACCCACACCAGCAAACACTGAGAAACCGTTGTGTCCCTTGGCAATGTTATTGATGAGCTCCATGATGAGCACCGTCTTGCCCACACCTGCTCCACCGAACAGACCGATCTTACCACCCTTCATGTAAGGTTCCAGCAAGTCAATCACCTTAATACCCGTCGAAAGGATTTCTTTCTTCGTAGAAAGTTCCTCAAATTCGGGAGCCTCGCGGTGAATGGGATAGGCACCTTTCATGTTGAGCTGTTTCATACCGTCAATAGGCTGACCAATCACGTTCAGCATACGACCTTTGATCTGGTCGCCTGCAGGCATCACAATAGGTGAACCCAGAGGAACTGCTTCTAATCCGCGCTGCAGACCGTCGGTATTGTCCATAGCAACGCAGCGCACGGTGTCCTCGCCGATGTGCTGTTGCACCTCGACAATCAGTTCCCTGCCCTGTCCGCGGTCAATACGCAGTGCTTCGTGAATTTTTGGCAGCACCTTTTCTGCATCTTGTCCCTTCGTGTCGAAGAAGACATCAATTACAGGACCAATAATTTGGCTGATGCGTCCTTTAATTTCTGACATAATCTAATGAATGTATTATATAATATTTTGTTGTTTAGGCTTAACCAATTGCAAAGGTACGAAAAAAAAATATATTTTTACAAAGTATTTTTAGAAAAAACTTACAAAAAAAGGAAAAGAACCATAATTTTATGCAAATTGGGTATCAAGTACAGGTTATTCTTTTTTGATACCGACCGTATGTGCGGATTTTTATGTATATTTGCTTCTCGAAATGTAATTCAATAGATGGCAAACGATTATTTCAGTTTCAAACAGTTCACGGTCCGACAGGATCGTTGTGCCATGAAGGTTGGGACCGATGGTACCTTGCTGGGTGCCTGGGCTCATGGCGGGCAACATATATTAGATATAGGTTCGGGGACAGGACTTATTGCTTTGATGATGGCACAGCGTTTTCCTGATGCTACTGTAGTGGCGGTCGACATTGATGCAGAGGCTTGTCGACAGGCTGCTGAGAACGTAGCGGCATCGCCATTCGAAGTGACGGTTGTCAATACTGATGTAAAGGAGATGGACAGCTTGTTTGATAGCATTGTTTCTAATCCGCCTTACTTTATCGATTCTTTGGAATGTCCTGACCATCAGCGTACTATCGCACGTCACGCTTCTTCTCTGACCTATGCAGAGCTTGTGGGCAATGCTTACAGACTGCTGACCAGCGATGGAGAATTCTCGGTTGTCATACCTGCAGAATGTAAGTCAAAGTTAGAGGGTGAGGCTGCCTTGCAGGGCTTCTTCAAGGTTCGTGAGTGTGCTGTGAAGACTACTCCTCGAAAAGCTACGAAACGTTATTTGCTTGCATTCAGGAAGCATCGCGTTGAAAATGCTGAGATTACCGAAGGTGTGATTGAAACCAGTCCTAATGTAAGGTCGGAATGGTATCAACAGCTGACGAAGGACTTCTATTTATAACTGCCTGTCAATCTGAATTGTTAATAGGATGATTCCTCCCAAATAAAAAACATTCACTATGAAAGTAG
>Ga0326511_10002219_pt1 | contig 15902 bp, 9 predicted proteins | sample 0_2496_0518_D_FD_203701 | JGI IMG/M metagenome (GOLD analysis project Ga0326511, IMG submission 203701) | Bovine rumen microbial communities from UC Davis, California, United States - 0_2496_0518 | ecosystem: Host-associated > Mammals > Digestive system > Stomach > Rumen | place: USA: California...
ACGCCACCGCGACCCTCGACGGCTGCGGCGAGGTGCTGCTCGACGACATCGTCTACACCAGCGACACCGTCGTCACGTCGCGCATCATCGACTCTGTCGAGATGGTCGACAGCACCCTCACGGCTACCATACGCCTGCACTACGGCACCGAGGTCTTCCTCAGCGACAGCGCCTCGCTCGACGAGGGCTACTATGACAACGGCTTCGCCCTCAGCAGCTACGACCTGCAGTCGCTCGAGATGACCCACGACAGTGCCGGCCACTCCCTCATCATCCTCCACGACACCCTCAGCACGGCCTACGGCTGCGACAGCGTGGTGACCCTCACCCTCGTCTTCGCCAATGGACAGGATCCCAACGAGGAGGGTTCGAAGGTCAACGCCTACCCCAACCCCACCATCAGCGTGGTGTATGTCGAGGCCGACGGCATGTCGCATGTGGAGGTCTACGACAACGAAGGCCGCCGCCTGCAGGACTACGACGCCTCCAACACAAGCAAGATCACCGTCGACATGAGGCCCTACACCTCCGGTATCTACTTCATCCGCGTCCACATGCCCAAGGAGGTGGTGATACAAAAGATCATAAAACAACGATAATTCAATAGCAAATAACGATAATAACGTTATGACGTTATCACGTTATAACGCAATAACGAAAGAAACAAAAAGATGAAAAGAAGATATATTAAACCGGATCTGGAACTCTATAGCTACCTGCCCGAAGAGGGCTATGCGACGACGGTGGCGCTGCGCGACGTCACCACGAAGGACTATGTCCTTATCGAAGGTACCGACCGCCGCTCGATGCGCACCGTCGACGAGGTGTCGGAATACACCGACGACCGAGGCGAATACACCACCGGCGAATGGGACTAATTCTTAGTGAAAAGTTAATATATTCAAGTCTCGTATGTTAAGAAGATATAGGAAGATAAAGGGAGATATGCCGCTTTTAGCGGCGGAAGATAGAGGACAATACCAAGTTCTGCAACATAACTATTGTCTTTTATCTCCTTCTATCTTCATCTATCTCCTTTACAAGCAGAGCATGCGCAAGCACTGTTGTCTGCGTTGTCTTTGTTGTCGTTGAAAAAAAAATAGTTGTCGTTAGATAAAGCAAACAGATAAACAAAATGAAACACCTTAAATATCTACTCCCATTACTGACGGTTGTGTTCCTTGTGGCCTGCGAAAGGGAGGCTTTCGTGCACACGCGCGATATCTCCATCAACGCCACCATCGAGCAACTCAGGAACGACGACGGCAGCAAAGTGGTGCTCATCAACGAGGAGTATATCTTCTGGGAGATAGGCGACGAGATCAGCATTGCCTCTGACAAGTCGATTAATAACGGCGAAGGCACCTCCGCCACCAAGGGCGACCTGGTGAACTCCAGCCCCGGATCCGACTATGAGGACTTCAGCGGCGTCTTCCTCGCCGCCCTGCCCGACGGCTCATCCAAGTTCCTCGGTCTCCACCCCTACAACTCTGGCAACGTCATCAAGGGCAAGGCCGCGGCTCCCTACTTCGATAATCCCACCCTCCAGCTCTCCGCCACACAGCGCCTGCGCAACGACTCCACCTTCTCGCGCAAAGGCTTCCCTATGGTGGGCTGGTACGGCGGCCATTGGGACGGTGCCGAGGGCTCCGAAGCCTTTAATCTCGACTTCCACTCCCTCGCAGCCATCGTGCGCATCCAACTCTACAACACCACCGACCCGGCTACCGTCAACCGCATCGACTTCACCGAGACCACCGGCAAGAAACTCTCCGGCGCCTTCACGGTGCACAACTTCAACACCTATGAGCCTTACCTCAGCGGCGGCAGCAGCAGCAACGTCTCCATCGACTGCGGCGACGGCCGCACCCTCGGCAACGACACGGTGCTGAGCTTCTACCTCGTGCTCCCCGCCCTCGGCGACCGCAGCGTCACCACCGAATACAAGCTTGAGATGGACGTGGTGTCGAACCAGGGCCACTGCAAAAAGAACTTCACCGTCAAGACCCGCCGTGCAGGCATCACCTACATGCGCGCCATGGGCATCACCAAATGGTCGCCCGCCGGCCCTTCCGGCGACGGCGACGGTGAACCCGGCCTTGTGGGCACCGGCTCGGTCACGCGCCCCTTCAAGATTTATAGCGTCGAGGACCTCCAGTACCTCCGCAACTGTTACAACAGCACCGAGCGCACCATCAACAACATGCCCATCACTCCCAACACCCATATCCGCATCATGCGCTCCGACCTCGTGCTGAACGTCGACAACTGGACTTCGTCGATAAATAACTTCGAAGGCCACATCACCGCCGTCTCGGCACAGTCGACGCCGGGTATCACCAACAACAGCTCCTGGCCTATCTTCGAGAGCATCAAGACCACCGGCTACGTGGAGAACCTCACCGTCAAGAGCAACGCCCATTATGGCAGCACCGGTGTCGGCAAGAGCCCCTTCTGCCGTAGCAACAGCGGACATATCAATAACTGTGTCGTCAGCACCCCTGCCAGCGGCGACACCATCGTCTCGCAGAACGACGGGTTGGCCGGCATCTGCGTCACCAACAGCGGCACCATCGACGGCTGCCGCTGCCAGGCCAGGATGAGGACCGAAAACGGCCATGCCATCGCCGGCATCTGCCTCACCAATAACGGCACCATCGTCGACTGCCAGGCTACGGCACCGATGAACGTGACGACCGCCGCCGACGCCCTCACACGCGTCGCCGGCATCTGCTACCTGAACAACAGCACTGTGAGCCGCTGCTATTACAACGCCAATATCGCCTCCTCCATCGCCAACTGGGGTGCCATCGTCTACGACAACAAGGGCACCGTGCAGCACTGCTACTTCGGCGGCGGCAACCTCACCTCCACGGGCGTCGTGGCCGGTATTGTCCACAACAACAGAGGCAATAATGCCAAGATAGAGAACTGCCGCATCAACGGCCACATCGCTGGCCTCTGCGCCGGCGGCATCGTCGACTCGCTCGTTGGCGGCCAGATCATCAACTGCTATGCCGACAACAGCTACGCACAGGTGGAGCTCTCCAGCGTCTCGGGCACCCGCATCGCCGGCGGCCTGGTGGCCATCATGACGGGCGGCAGCATAGAGAACAGCTACGCCCATAACGTCAGCCTGATACACTACGATCCCACCGTCGACCTCAAGGGCGGCATCGTGGGCAAGATCACTGGCGGCAGCATCACCAACTGCTACTCCTATGTCACCTCCTCGGGCGACAAGTTCTACGGTGCCACCACCCTCACAGGTACTGCCCTCACTAATGCTTTTGGCCGTTGCTACCTTGTCAACGGCGGCGCCCAGGGGGGCGTCACCATCGTGACTACCGCCAATGCCGCTGCCACCTCCGGCGAGAACGCCCTCGTCACCCGCCTCAACGCCGACGGCAAGCCCTCCGGCGCCTACACCTGGACCCCCGGCACCACCGCCCCGATACTGCAAATGCCCTAGGCGCTCCTAGGTGCTCCTAGGCGCTCCTAGGCAATCCTAGGCAATCCTAGGTTTTCCTAGGCGCTCCTAGGAGGGCCTAGAAAAAAAGAAAACAAAAACAAGAATCATTAACCCCAAAAAACAAAATATCATGGAATACAACACCAAGGGAAAGGTTTTGAAGGCTCCCGTAGTGTGGAAAGACCTCTTCATCTATCGGAAGAGCGACGCCATATACCAGCTGACGGTGGAGTTCTGCCACCGCTTTCTCCCCTCCCATGGTGACCGCACAGTAGACCAGATGGTACAGGCCGCCCGCAGCGGCAAACAGAATATCGTGGAGGGCAGCGAAGATGGCCAGACCAGCTCCGAGATGGAGATCAAGCTGCTCAACGTGGCCCGTGGCAGCCTGCAGGAGCTGCGCTCCGACTACCGCGACTACCTCAACACCCGCCACCTGGCATTATGGCCTGCTGATAGCGACCGGCAGCAGCGCCTGCGCGACTTCTGCCACTCGCACAACGACTATGCCGACTATGCCCCTTTGGTGGCCAAGATGGATGACGAGGAGATGGCCAACCTGCTGCTTACGCTCTGTCACCAGACCGACAAGATGATGTGTTCCTATATCGAGAAGTTGGAGCAGCGTTTCGTGACCGAAGGAGGCATCAAGGAGCGCATGCACGCCGCCCGTACCGGCTACCGCCAGGAGGCCGACGCCCGCCTGCGTGCCCTGGAAGCAGAGAACCAACAACTGAAGAAAAGAATCGCAGAACTAGAAAAACTCCTAGGAGAAGCTAGGCACTCCTAGGAAAACCTAGGAAAACCTAGGATCACCTAGGCCTGCCTAGGATAGCCTAGGATAGCCTAAGCGGTCCTAGGATAGCCTAAGCGGTCCTAGGATAGCCTAGGAGTGCCTAGAATAGCCTAATCGGTCCTAGAAAAGCCTAGAAAAGAAAGAAAACCATTATGGACAAAAAACTATACTATTCTATTGGCGAGGTGGCGGCGATGCTCGATGTGGCACCGTCGGTGTTGCGCTTCTGGGAGACGGAGTTCGACTGCATCCGTCCCACCAAGAACCGCCGCGGCAGCCGCAGTTACACGGAGCATGATATCGAGATGCTGCGCCGTATCCACTACCTCACGCGCGAGTGTGGTTACACCCTCGAGGGCGCCCGCGAGCAGATGCGCCAGCGGCCCGTCGAAGACCCCAAGATGGAGGTCGTCAAAAATCTTCAGGAAGTCAGAGATTTCTTGGTGTCTCTGAAAGAGACACTTTAAAGGCTAGGCGCTCCTAGGTTTTCCTAGGCTTTCCTAGGCGCTCCTAGGCTTTCCTAGGCTATCCTAGGCGCTCCTAGGCATGCCTAGGATAGCTAAGCGGTCCTAGGTTAGCCTAAGCGGTCCTAGGCTATCCTAGGCGCTCCTAGGCGGTTCTAGGCGCTCCTAGGCTATCTTAAATAATACCCGGTGTTCTCCTGGTAGTTCTGCCGTTTTTCGTATTTGACGTCCTTGAGGGCGTCGGCTTTGATGTTGATCTGGAAGAACCAGCTCTGGTAGTAGCCGAAGGGCACCCAGCTGAAGCGCATCTCCCAGCAGTGCAGGTCGCGGTAGACGTCGACGGTGGTGTACGACATGCCGTGGTTGACGAAGTCGTAGCCCGTGCTGGCGGCGATGCGCCAGTTCTTGGTGAGGCTGACGTTAGCCGAGAGGCTGATGCTCTGCGTGGTCTCGTGCTCCAGGTGCATCTCGCGTGCCACGAAGCGGTTGACGTAGTTGAGGTTATAGCTGAGGCTGATGTTCCACGGCACCGAGAAGTCGTAGTAGCCGCCGGTCATAAGTACGGGGTTGTAGTTGTAGGGCGTCTGTAGGATGGCCGTGGCGGGGCGTCCGCCGCTGCGCTGGTCGCTGCCGCCGGAGAAGGTGTTGTTGTTGAGGCTCAGCGACAGCTGGGTGCTCCAAGTGGAGTTCTCGGTGCGGAAGAGGCGCCGCTCCTTGTTCCACATCAGCTCGTTGTGGATGTTGCCCAGCGTGTCGATGACATAGGGGCTGAAGGAACCGCTGTAGTTGATGACCACGTTGCGGAAGAGGGTGGTGCGGCCGCTGACGGTGAGGGCCGAGAGGTTGAGCGAGTCTTTGGCGAGGTCGTAGCCCATGGAGAGCGTGAGGTTCTCTATCAGCGGTATCTTCTTCACCTCGGCGGTGGTGTCGAAGGGGTTCTGCCATTTGACCTCGAGGTTGTTGCTTATGGAGAGGCGTACGGCGCCGCTGCGGCCGTCGGGCGGGCCGCCGTAGAGGCTCTGCTCGAAGATGGAGTAGCGGTGGACATAGCCCGTGGTGTCGGTATACTGGCGCCACCAGCCCAGGCTTGCGGCCCCGAAGTCGGGGTGGTAGCTGAAGGAGAGCGTCGGGTTGATGACGTGGCGCAGGGCCTTCAGCGGGCCGCCCTTGAACTGGAACATGCCGTAGACGCGTGTGGAGAGCGACGAGGAGATGTTGAAGTCGCGGTTGGCGCGGAAGCCCCTCACGGTGTCGATGGTCACGGCGCCCGTGCTGTTGTCGTAGCTCTTGTTGATGGTGCTCCAGTGCCACCGCTCGTTGTAGTTGACGCTGGTGGTCCAGTTGAAGAACTTGAGGACCTTGACACTCAGCGACAGGGGGATGGAGTGGCTCACGCCGTACTGCATACGGTCGAGGGTGGTCTGCTTGAAGAGGTCGGTGTCCTGTGCCGTGATGTTGTTCTCCGCGTTGAGGACATAGGAGAGCGAGAGGTTCTCGTACCAGCGGTAGCCGCCCACGGGGTCGCTGCGCCGCAGCGGGTAGACGGTGATGGAGGAGAGCGAGAGGGAGGGCAGCTTGATGTTCATCACGCCAGTCTGCACGTTGTAGCTCTCGCGTGCCGACGCCGAGAGGTTGAAGTAGGAGCCCAGCTTGGTGCTGAAGTTGATGGACGACGTGGTGGTGGAGTTGAAGTAGTCGTCGCGGTTGAGGGTGGTGCGGTTGTAGTTGCGGCTCTGCAGGTTGACGTCGGCCGAGAAGCGCGAGTAGGGGTTGGCCTTGGCGTCCTGTTCGTGGCGCCAGACGAACTTGAAGTCGCTGTATTGGCTGAAGGTGGTGCTGTCGCCGCGGATGCCCTGGTAGGTGATGCCGTAGCGGACGTCGAAGGCGCCCTTGTGCTTATAGCGTTTGAAGTAGTTGCTGCGTGCCTCGAGGGCCCACGAGCCGTTGGTGTAGAGGTCGCCCAGCAGCGAGAGGTCCCAGTTGTCGCCCAGGGCGAAGTAGTAGCCGCCGTCCTTGAGGTAGTAGCCGCGGTAGTTCATCCATCCGTAGGAGGGGAAGAGCACGCCCGACTGGCGGCTCTTGGTGATGGGGAAGAAGGCGAAGGGCAGCGCGATGGGTGTGGGCACGTCCTCGATGCTGAGCCATGCCGGTCCCGTGACGATCTTGTCGCCCGCGATGAGCTTGCTCTTGGTGAAGTTGATGGCGAAGTGGGGGTGGGCGTAGTTGCAGGTGGTGTAGCTGCCTCCGCTGAGGTACATCACGCTGTCGTTGAGTTTCTTGACCTTCTGGCCGTGGAGGAATCCCTCGCCCTCCTGGGTGATGACGCCGTGGATGATGCCTTTCTTGTTGTCGTAGTTGAAGGTGATGCTGTCGGCGTGGTATTCGGTGCCGTCCTGCTTGAAGAAGGGACGTCCGACGGTATGGCCGGCGCTGTCGAGGGTGCCATTGGCATGGAGGGTGTGGTGGTCGAAGTCCACGTCGATGCGGTCGGCCTTGAGGAGCAGGCTGTCGTAGTCTATGGTGCCGTCGCTGTAGAGGAAGGCGCGGCGGCTCTTGAGGTCCATGGCCACCGAGTCGCGGGCGTTGTATTTGATGATGTGGTCCACGCCGTCGCGCGCCACGGGCGCCAGGGTGTCGATGTCGCTCTGCGCCATGAGAGGTAAGGGGAGGAGGAAGAGCAGGAGAAGAATTGAAAATTTGCTCCACTGCGGTCGCAGGCCGTGTCTCCTTTGGAGCCAGGCAGGAAAATTGCACCTCGAAGAGGAACTGTGGTATGCCTGCCGAACTTGATGAGGCAACACCTTGAAGAATAAAGATAATCCTGTGAAGAAAATTGAAAATTGAGAATTGTCCTTAAAGTCCTTAAGGTCCTTAAAGTCCTTAAAGTCCCTAAAGTCCTTAAGGACCTTAGAGACCTTAAAGTCCCCTTTTTTTGCTATGTTTTTCTCTCTTTTCAACCCGCTCCTAAAACATTATTTTTTCATTCAAAAAAATCTTCTTATCTTTGCATTTTCGATTTGCAAAGATAGAACTATTTATGCAAATGAAAAAATATAAAAATATCGAACTGAATATGAGACGCTTATTGACCTTCTTTCTGGCCCTGACCCTCTTTGTGACACCCTCTTTTTCGCAAAAAAAAGAGTCCTATCGCGTGCGCACAGTGGTCATAGACCCCGGTCACGGCGGTGCCAAACCCGGCGCCAGGGGCGGACGCATCATGGAAAAGGACCTGGTCCTCTCCATCGCCAAGAAGTTCGGCAAGCTCGTCGCCGACAACTACCCCGACGTGAAGGTCATCTACACTCGCACCACCGATGTCGACATCTCGCTGGCCGAGCGCGCCCATATCGCCAACCGCAACAAGGCCGACCTCTTCATCTCCATCCATGCCAACTCGCACCCCACCGCCACGCCCACGGGCGTGGAGACCTTCGTCATGGGTCTCTCCGAGAGCCGTGCCAACCTCGAGGTGGCCAAGAAGGAGAACGCCGACATACTCCTCGAGTCCGACTACAAGAAGAACGAGGCCTACAAGGGCTTCGACCCCAACTCGCCCGAGAGCTACGTCATGCTCGCCATGTTCCAGAACGCCTACCTCGACAAGAGCCTCAACTTCGCACAGGCCATACAGAACCAGTACAAGCAGAACATCAAGACCATCAACCGCGGCGTCAAGCAGGCCGAGCTCTTCGTGCTCTATAAGACCACCTGCCCCTCGGTGCTCACCGAGGTGGGCTTCATCAGCAACCCCGCCGAGGAGGCCTTCATGATCAGCGACGAGGGCCAGGCCAAGATCGCCATCAGCCTCTTCAACGCCTTCATGAACTACAAGGCCACCGAGGAGGGCACCAACCGCATCGCCAATCCCAAGATCGACATCCCCGGCGCCCCCAAGAGCGCCAAGGTGCAGCCTGAGCCCGAGCCCAAGCCCGTCGTCGAGGAGACGCCCGCCGTCGCCGAGGTCAAGAAACCCGCTCCCGAGGAGAAGAAACCCGTCATGACTATCGAGGAGAAGCCCGAGCCCAAGCCCGAACCCGTAAAGGTCGAAGCCCCCAAGCCGGAACCCAAGCCCGAACCCAAACCCGAGCCCAAACCCGAGCCCAAGCCCGAACCGGTAGTTCAGAATACTCCGACCCCTGCCGCCCCCGCCGCCCTCGAGGCCCCGCGCAACACCGCCGCTGCCAACGAGACGGTGTTCTTCACCGTGCAGTTCCTCACCTCCATCAACGAGCTGGCCAAGGACGACGCAGAGTTCAAGGGCATAAAGGATGTCATGGTGGCACGCAACGGCAACCTCTACTGCTACTCGGTGGGCCGTTACGCCACCTTCGCCGACGCCTCCGAATACTGCAGCAAGGTGCAGCAGCAGACTCCCTTCAAGGATGCCTGGGTGGTGCGCCGTCAGGCCAATGCCGTGTCGCCGGTAGGCACCCAGGCCACGCCGAACCGCCGTGTCGTGCAGACCACTCCGGAGCCCGCTCCCGCGGCACAGCAGCCCGCTAAGCCCGCCAAGGAAGACGAGGCCGTGCGCGGCATCTTCTACCGCGTACAGTACTGCACCTCGCACACCATCTTCAAGGCTGGCGACAGCGAGATGCACGGCATCCGCGACTTCACCTATGTGAGGTCCGGCAACGTCTACATCTACATGGCCGGCAAATACAACACCGTGGCCGACGCCAAGAAGCGCTGCGCCACCATCAAGAAGACCACCCCCTTCAAGGACGCCTTCGTGGTAGGATATAAGAACGGGAAACGGTTCATTGTGGAGTAGTGAGGAGTGAGGAAAGAGGAGTGAGGAATGAGGAATTAAAAATTAAAAATTAAGAATTAAGAATTAGTTTGGAGCGGGGAGTGATGAATTATGATTTATGAATTATGATTTATGAGTTGAGAGGCAAGCCGCGAAGCGAATAATTTACAAGATTTACCAGATTTCGCGAAGCAGGAGAATAAAGATTAACCGAGACAGACCCCCGCGCAAGCGGCAAATCTACAAGATCAACAAGATCTCGCGAAGCGAAGCGAGCAGGAGAAAAGAAAATGATGAATGATGAGTGATGAATTCTTTTAAAATCTTTTAAAATCTGAAGGAGAAAAGAAAAAGTTCTGATAGTTCTGATAGTTTTGATTGAGAAAAAGAAAGTGATGAGTGATGAGTGATGAGTGAGAGGGGAGTGATGGGGGAGTGAAAGGGGAGTGAAGGAGGAGTGAGAGGGACAAATGAAGAACTGACGCAACAAATGGAGAAGATGATGCTATTGGCTTTAACTACTAGCGAGCGTAGCGAGCGATAACTACCTTTAACTTCTTTAACTACCCAAAAATAGAAAAGACAAATGATAGAAATCAAAGATATCACCAAGACTTTCGGGCAGCAGTACGCCCTCGACCATGTGTCGTTCAGTGTCGCCAAGGGCGAGATTGTGGGACTGCTGGGTCCCAACGGCGCCGGCAAGTCGACGCTCATGAAGATCATCACCTGCTTCATCCCGCCCACCGAGGGCGAGGTCAGCGTCTGCGGCCACAGCATCTACGACGAGGCCCTCGAGGTGCGTCGCCACATAGGCTACCTCCCCGAGCTCAACCCCCTCTATCCCGACATGTATGTGCGCGAGTACCTGCGCTTCGCCGCCGGCCTCGGCGGTGTCAAGGACCGCGTCCGCCGTGCCGACGAGATGATAGAGCTCACGGGTCTCACCCCCGAAGCCCACAAGAAGATAGGACAGCTCTCCAAGGGCTACCGTCAGCGTGTGGGCCTCGCCCAGGCCCTTATCCACGACCCCGAGGTGCTCATCCTCGACGAGCCCACCACGGGTCTCGACCCCAACCAGCTAGAGTTCATACGCTCGCTCATCCGCACCTCCGGCAAGGAGAAGGTGGTGCTCCTCTCCACGCATATCATGCAGGAGGTCGAGGCCATGTGCACGCGCGCCGTCATCATCAACCACGGCCGCATCGTCGCCGACGAGAGCATGAACGACCTCAACGCCAAGAAACTGACAGAACAGTTCCATAAATTGACAGAATAACCTAGGAAACCCTAGGAACGCCTAGGCAATCCTAGGAATGCCTGGGAACCCTAAAAAAAATACCACCCATGACAAGAAAAGAGCTTATCGACCTCATCAAGGAGAGGAAATCCTTCCTCTGCGTAGGCCTCGACACCGACCCCGCCAAGATGCCCGAGCATCTGCGCGACGCCAAAGACGGCGTCTTCCGCTTCAACCGCGCCATCATCGACGCCACCATCGACCGCTGTGTGGCCTACAAGCCCAACCTGGCCTTCTACGAGGCCCTCGGCCTCGAGGGCTTGCGACAGCTCAAGCTCACCATGGACTACCTCCACCAGCTCAAGAAGCCCGTCTTCACCATCGCCGACGCCAAGCGCGGCGACATCGGCAACACCAGCGAGCGCTACGCCAAGGCCTTCCTCGACCCCAAGGGCGACTTCAACTTCGACGCCCTCACCATAGCTCCCTACATGGGTGCCGACAGCGTGCAGCCCTTCACCGTCTACGACGGCAAATGGGTCATCCTCCTCGCCCTCACCTCCAACAAGGGCGCCTTCGACTTCCAACTGCTTAATACTAGTGATGAACGAGGAATCACTCAACACTCATCATTAAAACTCTACCAGAGAGTTTTAGAGACCTCCAAGCAGTGGGGCAACGAGGAGAACATGATGTATGTCGTCGGAGCCACCAAGGCCGAGATGCTCGGTGAGGTGCGCCGCATCGTCCCCAACAGCTTCCTGCTGGTGCCCGGCGTGGGTGCCCAGGGCGGCAGCCTCGAAGAGGTCTGCAAGCACGGCCTGAACAAGGACTGCGGACTGCTCGTCAACTCGTCGCGCGGCATCATCTATGCCTCCAACGGCATGGACTTCGCCGAGCGCGCCGCCGAAGAAGCCACCAAGCTCCAGCAGCAGATGGCCCAAGCGATGTGATGGGAATGAGGAGTGAGGAATTAAAAATTAAAAATTAAAAATTAAAAATTAAGAATTAGCGGGGAGCGGGGGGGGAGGAATGAGGAGTGATGAGTGATGAGTGATGAGTGAGGAATGAGGAGTGAGGAATGAGGAGTGATGAGTGAGGAGTGAGAAGGGAGTGAGAGGGGAGTGAAGGAGGAGTGAGAGGGACAAATGAAGGGCTGACGCATCAATTTGCGGGTAGCAGGTAGCCGGTAGCAAGAAGTTCTGATAGTTCTTTTAGTTCTGATTGAGAAAAAGAAAAATCTACAAGATCAACAAGATCTCGCGAAGCAGGAGTTCAGACCTGCCGTTAGGCGAAAATTTACAAGATTTACAAGATTTCGCGAAGCGCAGCGAAGCAGGAGATAAGAAAGATGACGAAACCTAGGACATTACTGAAGATACTTTTGGTGCTGAGCTATATAGGCTCGGGCCTGGGGCTGCTGGGCAGCCTTTTCGTCGTGGCCTTCCGGCCGCTCTACGAGCAGATGCTCGCCCTCGACCCCGAACAGATGCCCCAGATGGTCAAGGTCTCTAAGATCGCCATCGAGCGCGCCCTGGCGCTGCCGCAGGCCTTCTACCTGGTCTCCATGGCACTCTATGCCCTCTCGCTCACCGGCGTCACCCTCATGTGGAAGCTCCGCTATGCGGGCTTCCACTGCTACACCATAGCACAGCTACTCCTGTTGCTCGTGCCTCTGGTCTTCTTCGGCAAGGGCGCCCTCTCGCTGGGCGAGGTGATGTTCACTGCCCTGTTCGTCTTCTACTACTGGCGTCTGATGAAATACTTCGAGAACCTCCCCGACGAAGAACCCGCCGCTCCCGGGAATGAGGAGTGATTAGTGATGAGTGAGGAGTGATGAGTGAGGAATTAAAAATTAAAAATTAAAAATTAAGAATTAGCGGGGAGCGGGGAGGAAGGAATGAGGAATTAGGAATTAGGAATTAGGAATGAGATGAATGAGGAGTGAAAGGGGAGTGAAAGGGGAGTGACGGGGGAGTGAAGGGGACAAATGAAGGACTGACGCATCAATTTGCGGGTAGCAGGTAGCCGGTAGCCGCGAAGCGGGAAAATCTACAAGATCTACTAGATCTCGCGAAGCAGGAGTTCAGACCTGCCGTTAGGCGAAAATTTACAAGATTTACAAGATTTATTCGCTATATTTGATTTATTTCAGCGGAGCTCATCACCCCTTCGGGGGTCGCGAAGCGAAGCGAGCAGGAGAAAAAGAAAGTGATGAGTGATGAATGATGAGTGATGAATTCTTTTAAAATCTTTTAAAATCTGAAGGAGAAAAAAAAGTTCTGATAGTTTTGATAGTTTTGATTGAGATATAAAGAAGACGTCGAGACTTCGAGACATCAAGTTCTTTTAAAATCTTTTACAATCTGCCGGAGAATAAGAAAATCTACAAGATCTACAAGATCTCGCGCAGCGGAGCGAGCAGGAGAAAAGAATAAGAGACATTTGGATTATTTCGGTTAGAGTTTATGGAGATATACTTGCTTATCTCCATAGATTTCTTTTACCTCATCGCTACATCAACTCTACTAAAAGGTAGAGAAAGGGTAGAGAAAAGGTAGAGAAGAGGTAGAGAAGAGGTAGGGAAGATAGCAAGGAGGAATGAGGAATTAAAAATTAAGAATTAAGAATTAAGAATTAAGAATTAGTTGGGAGCGGGGAGGAAGGAATGATGGGAGTGATGAATGAGGAGTGAGGAATGAGGAGTGAGAAGGGAGTGAAAGGGGAGTGATGGGGGAGTGAGAGGGACAAATGAAGGGCTGACGCATCAATTAGCGGGTAGCAGGTAGCAAGAAGTTCTGATAGTTTTGATAGTTTTGATTGAGAAATAAAGAAGACGTCAAGACGTCGAGACTTCGAGACATCAAGTTCTTTTCAAATCTTTTAAAATCTGCCGGAGAAAAGAAAAAGTTCTGATAGTTCTTTTAGTTGCTCATTACATTTGATTGATTTAATAGGTATTCGCAGGCATACCATTGATTGAGAAAAAAATCTACAAGATCTACAAGATCTCGCGCAGCAGGAGCCCCGACCAGCCGTAGGCAATAATTTACAAGATTTACAAGATTTATTCGCTATATTTGATTTATTTCAGCGGTGCTCATCACCCCTTCGGGGGTCGCGAAGCGCAGCGAGCAGGAGAACAGAAAACTACGAGATCTCGCGGAGCAGGAGAAAAGAGCAGGAGACGACGGGAGAAAAATGTTAAAAAATGAGATTTATTTGCATTTTTCCGAAATTGTTCCTAAGTTTGCAGTTGACTAAAGATAATGTATTTTTGGGGTAACATGCGTGTATTTTATTGGGTATAAGTAGGATAACATAATCAATCAATATATTATTTATTCATTAAAAACACAACATTATGAAAAAACACCTACTACTTGTGTTCGCTCTGGCGCTATTGGTGCCGTGGGCGACAAGGGCGCAGCAGACGCTGACGTTCCCTTACACCTGTGGTTTTGAGACGGCCGACGACGCCAGTGACTGGGTCCTGGTGAACGGCGACCTGACAAACCGCTGGGTGATTGACACGGCTGTCAACAACACGACAGGCGGTGCCAAAGCCCTGTACATCTCGAACGACACTGGTCGCACTGCCGCTTACACGGTCAACAGTGCCACTGTTGTCTATGCTTATCGCGAGGTCTATCTGGAGCCTGGCGAGTACACCATCTCGTATGACTGGCAGTGCTATGGAGAAGGTAATTATGACTTCATCATTGCTGCTGTTGTACCGTCGACGGTGACACTGACGGCTGCCACGGCGCTGCCCACAGGTATCACCTACTCGTCCATGACCGCTGAGGGCTGGCAGAACATTGGCCCTTCGGGTATAAAGTTGAACCTCTCTTCCACCTGGTCTACCCAGAACTCTTCCTTTACCATTACCAGAGCCGGTACCTACCGTATCGTCTTCCTCTGGCGTAACGACATTTCTAGTGGTACTATGCCTAGTGGCTGCGTCGACAATGTGGTGCTTGATAAGCAGCCTTGTTCGCGTCCTGCTGACATCCTTGTCAAGGATATTACTTTTGAATCGGCCACCATTTGCTGGACCGACATTAACCCCAATGGGAGCACGTTCAACCTGTATTACAGCACCGACCCCAACTTCTCCATCGATACTCTCACTCCGGTGACGGTTGCCGACACAGCGGTGACCCTCTCCAACCTGCAACCCCTGACCACCTACTATTTCCTCCTCAAGTCTGACTGTGGCAGCAACGTGCTTTCCGCCGCCACCAATAAGTATAGCTTCTCCACCCTGCGCAACTGCGGTGTGGGCAACGGAAGCCTCATCGGTACCATCGGTACTGGCACCTCTACCTCTTATTATCAGACGGCTTACAACTATAATAGTGCGTCATATACCTATGGCCATTCCGCCAGTATCTATACGAAAGAGGAGATGGTGGCTATGGGTCTTGAGTTCCCCGGCCTTATCCATGGCATCAAGCTGCGTGCCGGCGCCACCGCCTGCGTTACCCCGATGCGTATCTATATCGGCAAGACGGCCCTCTCGGAGTTCAGCGCTGCGGGCGACACCGCGGGCCTCTCGGCCATGACCCTGGTCTTCGACGACACCATCCGCACCACCGCCCAGGAATGGGTCGACATTCCCTTCAATACCCCCTTCGCCTACAACCCCGACTCCAACCTGGTGATTTACTACTACCGTCCGGGCCGTCCGAGTGCCAGCGGTAACTTCTACTACACCTCCACCTCGTCTTCCTACCGCTCGTTCTACGGTTACAAGAGTAGTGCTCCCACCGCAACCTCCAAGCTCAACTTCACTAGGACCTACTACCGTAACAATATCATTTTCGATATCTGCTACGAGATCCCGAACTGCATCCGTCCCACCGATGTGAGACATACGGCTACGGCCCGTTCTCTCAGCCTCACCTGGACGGGCTGCGATGCGGCCACCGAATATCTGGTGACCTACAGCGCTGTCGGTAGCGACCGTGTCACCACCATCAGCGCTCCCGCTGCCAGCACCGTTATTGAGAACCTGACGCCGGGCACCACCTATGATATCACTGTCCGCAGTGTCTGCGGCGAGGATACGACCTATGCCGAGAGCCACACCGCCACCACCGAGTGCGTCGTGCTGACGGAGGGCGACCTGCCGTGGAGAATGGACTTCGAGAATGCCTCCACGGGCACTA